>JAANMV010001356.1_pt1 | contig 27105 bp, 38 predicted proteins | sample 7279661 | NCBI WGS metagenome assembly JAANMV01 (sample SAMN14094540, study PRJNA606508) | bioreactor metagenome | isolation source: A lab-scale SPAN reactor treating ammonium-rich wastewater day 121 | place: Ireland: Galway | collected 2017-05-16
GAACATCAAGCGCACCCGGGGGTTCCCGTCCAGGACCGAGGTGCGGATCTCCTTCCCAGCAAACGGGTAGATCTGTTGCGTCCAGACGTTGGGCACGCCAGCCATGCGGGCGTAGGCGGCGCGTTCACCGTCTTCCCGGCTGCGCCAGTACTGGGCGTAGTCCAGGCCGTAGGGCTGAATACCGTACTCGTTGTCGCCGGCGGTGAGGTAGAGCGTGACGACGCAGTGGTTCTGCCGCACGGCCTCGGCGATGTCGGGGTTCATGAACAGCAGGTCGTCGTCCTGGTGCGCGACGATGAACGCGTCCTGGGCGTCGCGGCAGAGCTCGGGCGAGAAGCTCAGGGAGCGCAGCTTCGGCAGGGTAAGTTCCCGCTGACTCTCGGTGGGCATGGCCGGGCTGGGGGCAGCGGGTGGTGCGGGTGGGGAGGCGCACGCCCCAAGCAGTCCAGCCAGCAGCAGGCACCGCAGTGCAAACGGGAACGACCCGCAGTCATCGCTCAGCATCTCAACCCCCCGCGCAGTGGAGCGGCGCGGCCCCATCCGTCCATCATGTGAACGCGGGGGTCTGCGACCGTCCTGTCCATCACTCTAGAGTCCGCTCTGGACCGCGTGCAGTGCGCCGCGGCGTGCGTGGCCGATACTCAGCCGGCAGTTGTGAACACACGGGGAACGTGCCCCTCAGTCTTCAGGGTGATGCTGCACGGCGGGGCCGTGTTGCGTGCACTCCGCCACGCATGCTGGCCGACCCTGCTCCGCCCGGTTGGGTTTCAGGAACGCGCCGCCTGGATGCGTGCCCTTTGCAGCAACGGGCCACGGCGGGTAACCGGCCGGTTACACGTTCCATCACCCGCCACCACTCACACCTTGGACGAGGGGCGTGCCTGGCGAGCAAGGTCATGGGCGTTCGGTGGGTGACTGTGACGCACTTTCGCCGTTTTCCGTGGTGGCCTGGAGCCATGCCTGCGCGCGAGGGGTGCGCCGCTCATCCTCCAGGGCGGCCGCCAGGAAGTCCAGTGCCGGGCGGTTCAGGGGGAGCTCCAGTTGCACGGCCAGGTACGGGTCCATCTGCTTCCGGCCGTTGAGGATGTCGGTGACGTACTGCGGACTGCGACCCATCCTTTGGGCCAGGTCGCTGCGGGTGAGCCCCTGCGCCCCGAGGTCGGAGAGGATGAGTTGGGCGACGTGGGAGGTGTGACGCCGGCTGTACCGGTGCCGTTTCACCACTTGCCCTTCACGGCCGGCAGTGCCACGGCATGGCTGAGCCGGCGTCCACCGAGAGTGCGGCCGATACCCGGCTGATGGTGGTTGCTGTTCCCCGGAAGGCTGAGCCGCCCGGCGCGCGCCGCGCCTTCAAGCCGGTGGGCTGACTTGAGATCCAGGTCCTCGCTGGGACCCCGGTCGTTCCCAGGAGCCTGGCCCAACAGAGGGTTCCGGACGCCGCGACGGTACGACCGCAGGGCGTGGGGGGCGGGCCGGACACGCTCAGGAGCAGCCTGAGCGGCCGCCTGGAAGCCAATTGGCAGGGCAGAGCAGCGTGCGGACGTGATACACAACGCCGCCCTTGTCTCCTGGGTGAGGCCGCTCGCAGTGCGGCGCGGGCCAGCAGGTTCAGGCATGGCGCTGACATTGGCTTCCCTGGCTGGAGAAGGCAGGGGAGGTGGGAATGGGGGGGCCATACCTCACCTTACGTGGCGGACGGGGTGGGCAGGGCCGGAAGGCCTGGCGAACGGCCAGGAGTCCCTGCGCTCAGGTTGAGGGCGCTGCACTTGAGGTAGGATGGGTGGGCCTGCGACCCTCCTCAGGTCTCCTGCAGGCCCGGCCCGGCATCCCCGTGATGCGCGGGCTATTCGCTTGATGCCGGGGCCTGAGGGTCCGCACGCCTGCCTTTCTGTTGCGTGTCAAGGCAGGGCTCCTTCCCACGCCATAGTTCAGGCATGTCAGCGAAGAAGCCGGACAACAGTGGAATGAGGGCAGGGCTCGCGATCGGGGTGGCGTCCGGGCTGCTCGCAGGCATCTTCCTGGACCAGGTGGGCTTGGGGCTTGCGGTGGGGGTCGCCCTTGGGGCCGCCGCAGGTGGCGTGATGCGCATCAGTGAGAAGAAGGCCGGCAAGTAACGCGGAAGCTCGTGCCAGCCGGACCGCCGGGTCACTCGGCGACGCCAGCCCGGGTGGCGTCCGGAGGGGTGACGGCGTGAATGGTCTGCGTGGAGTGCGGGGAAGGAAAACTGGCGCGAGTGGCTTCCCGAGTCGGATCTGGACGGGTCGATCCGGTAGGAAGCGCAGGGCATCGTGTTCGTGTGGCGTGTGGCGCCCGGGCCGTATCACGGTGCCAGGCGGATGCAGGGAGAGGCCTGGGCGTGGGGTGAACTCCTGGCGCGTGCTGATCCCTTGTTACCCACCCGTGACCCAGAGGTGATTCGGGGGTGCGTCCGGCAACCGGTGGTGCAGATCAGGATTCAGCTTCAGGCGAACGCCAGCGGATGATGGATGGCCCATTGCGGGGGGCTCTCGAGGGGCGCCCCACTCCGGAGACGGGGGCGGGTCTTGTGAGCCCCTTGAGTGGCGTGTGGGAGAGATGGTGACCAGGGCGCCCCTTCACCGGAGCAGAGGCGACGCTGTTGGGGCCGATGATGAACGTGCCTCCCGTGTTGGTCTGCTGGGTTGGATTGAGGCGGAGGGGCTCCTCGGCTACGCTGGGGCATGACGGAAGACCAGTTCCTGATGTTCCTGAGTGTCGATGAAGCGGCGCAGGCACGGCTCATTCAGGCGCGTGGCCTGGGCGCCCGTCTGCACCTGGAGGCCGGACTGGAGAAGATCGTGACGGTGGGCTCCAGGATCCCGAATCAGTTCGCCTGCTGGTGAACGGGGGGAGCTCGCGCGTGTGCCGTACCGGCCGGAGGCCAGTCCAGCAGCGCGCCGGTACGCAGCGCGGTTGCTGTCGATCAACGCGAACCGGGCGTTCCTGGGCCGGCAGCCTGCCGTGCTGGACAGCGCACCGCCTGGAGAGTGATTGCCCTGCGGCGATGGGCACGCCGGGTGCGGGATGATCCTGGGCTGCGTGAATCACGCGCACCGCTCAGCGCAGAGACCGGAGTCGATGCGGTCACCTGCCCTGGTCTCGTCCAAGCGGGCTTAACCTCTGCATGATGACACACCAGACAGTCCGTGCGGCTAGGGCGAACAAGGATTCGATCATGCTGCTTTGAAGGCGTGCATGACACCATCCTGCGCACGGTGTACCGAGCGGGGCAGGGCGGGGGGTGCAGTGCGGCCCCCTGGTCAGGGGGAGGACCACTGAACTGCTGGCGCTGAGCACCTCCTTGAGCGGCACCGGCACATTGAAGTGGTCTTTGCGCTGGACAGAACACTGGGACCGCCCTGTGCCTATTCCAGCAGGGTCCAGCTGATGCCGGCCAGATCCTTCACCCCATTGGGGGCGAGCACCATCAACACGCCAGCCGCCACGTCCATGTCCGGCTCGGCAGGGAGGGCGCCGTTCAGGACAGAGAGCAGGTCCGTGTCCAGCCCAGGGACCCGCAGGAGGTTGTTCACCGCCGCCACCCGGCGCCGGGCGGGTTCCTGAAGGTCGGTGGCCACCGCGACGGACTCGCGCGGGTTCAGGGGCAGACCGTAGCCGAACCAGGTCATGTCGTATCCGGTGAGGGTCTCGTCCAGCCAGGTGTCGTACCAGGTCAGGAAGTCCGGGAAGTGCGAGAAGTGCGGCGCCTGGCACATGTTCCAGTCGACATACACGACCCGTCCCCGGTACGGCCCGGTCACCATCAGCAGAACGTCGTACGAGCAGCCCTGGGTCAGGAGTTTCAGGGCGCCGTCGTACAGGGCGTCGCTGTCCTCGTCCAGGCCCAGGACTTCGTGCCAGTTCCCTTCCCGGGGCATGTCGGGGTGCAGCGGGGAGGGATTCTTGAGGATGCCGCCCATGTCGGTCTTCTCCAGGGGAGCGAGCCCGTAGCCCTGCCCCGCCCCGCCGTTGCCGACGTGCAGGAGGAACGCCCGATACGCCTCCGGCAGCCGGACTTCGTAACTGGCCTCGAAGGCTTTGAGCTGTTGGGCCGGGATCGGCGGGTGGAGCTTGAACTCATGGGCGCCGGAACCGGAGGCTTTGATGCCCTGCCGGCGAATGGCCGCGAGCTGCTCGTGGATGTGGCCGATCCGTACCCTGTCGATGGTCCGAGGATACGCCTTGGTCCGCCGTCCGCAGGGGCACTTCAGCTTCACTGCCCTGGTACTGGGTGGAACCACGGGACCGCGCAGGACCCACCAGGGCTGAAGTGACGTCCCATTCACCCGCACACCTGCGTCACGGCACGGGCCAGGAACATGATTCAATGGCCGTGACCGCACTCCTGCTCTCCCTGGCCATTGGAGGTCCCACCGTGCCCCGCGTGTTCGTTTTCCTTCCCGTCCTCCTGACCCTGTCCATGGCCCTGGCTGGCGGTGGAGGTGAGGCGCCGACTGTCACCCTGAACAATCCCAGCTGCCACCCCGTGATCGGCACGGTGACCTTCCGCACGGCCACAGACCCGGCCGCGTCCCGCCGTCTCGCCCAGCTGTTCGCCCAGGACCAGGCGGACCGGGCCGTTCAACCCATCGACTGGTCCAAGGTGTCCCCGGCCGACCAGGCCCGGCGCCGCGAGGCGCTGCAGCTCCTCAATGCCGGGCGGCTCAGCCAGGGTGAGGACTTCTACCACGCCGCGTTCCTCTTCCAGCATGGGGACTGCTCCCAGCACTACGAGCTGGCGAACCTGCTCGCGCAGCAGGCGATGCGCCGTGGGTACCCAGCGGCCGGGTGGCTGTATGCCGCGACATTCGACCGCTGGAGGCTCAGTCTGGGCCGGCCGCAGAAGTACGGCACGCAATTCCTGACCGAACCGGAAGGCTGCGTGGTGAAGCTGGCGCCGTATGACCCGGCGACCACCGACGCGGAGCGCACCCGGCTCGGCGCGCCGACGCTGGCCGTGGCCCTCCGGCAGGCGGACAAACTCAGTGCCCTTTGCAATGCCAGGCAATCAAATGGCCCCTGAATTCGAAGGAGGCTGACGGATGGGACTGCGGCTGAGGGTCATCCTGTCCACGCTGATCAGCCTGGCCATTCTCTGGTTGGCCTGGAGACTCGCGTCGTCAGCAGCGACGAACTTCCAGTCGGGCGACCCGGCCGCCGGCTGGCGAGACAGTGTCCTCGCCCTGGCCCAGCTGAGCGTCGCGGGTGGGGTGCTCTGGGAGGCATGGCGGAGCAGGCCATGAGCACCTCCAGACGAAATCAGCCCGGCCACCTTGTCACCCACAGAGAAGGTCAGATCCGTGCGGGTCCAACGATGACCGGGGACAGGCGTCGCGTATGGCGCGCGGGCGTTCTCCTTCTGTGCACCAGCAGCATGGCGCTGGCCACCGCCTCGATTCCCGCGCTGCCACCCTCCCGCATCCAGCTCAGCACTGAATTCGTTCAGGCACAACGGCAGGCATTCGATCGCCTCGGCACCCTCCAGTTCGAGCAGGTCGCACCAGCAATCGTCGGCGATCTTCCCCTCGCGTTCACCCTGACGGTGACCCTCCCTCGCCAGTCCGGTCAAGGTGTGCTGTTGCAAGCCGCGGTGCGCAACCGCTCCGACCAGCCGGTCCGCTGGAAGGTCGTTCCGCCCGGCCTGCCGGACTTCGGCATCCTCGACGCGCAGGGGACCGTGGTGTGGATCTGCCGCGAGTACCAGACGTACCAAGAAGGCCGGTGGCAGACGCTGGCCGCCCGGGACGAGCGCCTGAATTCCTGCCTGTGGCGCGGCCTGAACCGGGACGGTCAACCTGTGCCTCCTGGCCGGTATTACGTGGCTGCTGTCATCAACTCATCGGACCCCAGGCGTCCGTACGGGTACAAGAGTGACATCTGGAGCTTCTGCCTGCCGGACGCGAGCAGGCGCCCTTCCTGTCCCCCGGTCGCCCTTCCCGAGGTGCTGCGCCGCTGAACGGACCGCAGATAAGGCGGAGCCGAAGGCCGCATCCACCCTCAGGGGTTGACCACAAAGGCGGCGGACGTGTTCCATTTCCCCCAGAGAATCGCGGTGTACTCACCGGCAGGCAGGGGCGGCAGCGGGCGGCGTCTGACGGCCTGGCCGCCCGGCGCGAGGGTGGGCTCGTCCAGGACGTCAACACATGCCTGCGCCTTGTCGTTGTACACCACCACGCCGTCAGCGCGCCGGACCATCAGGCCGGTGGTGTGGCAGAGGTCGATGGCGTCCCTGGCCGGGCTGCGCCAGACGTTCGTGAACACCACGTCCATCGCAATCGCCCGGTTCGCCTGCATCACGGTCGGGAATCGCAAGCCCACCACGAACGGCCCCGGCCCGATGCGCAGCGTGGTGCGGGTGGATGTCGGCTTCGGGAGCGTGGGCATCGTCAAGATCGCGGTGTACTCCCCTGGCCTCAACCGGAAGGGCACCATCACCTGGAAGACCCGCTGCTGCCCTGGCCTGAGGGTGACCGGTTTCCCGACCACGCAGTCCATCAGCGGCGGCATGAATCCGATCACCTTGTCGGTCATCTCTTCCCTCGGCCCCTCAGCTCTCTGCGGGTCAGGTGACCGATGTCTGCCACGTCGGTGCCGCCCAGGCCGTTCCTTACGGGGTGCGGATGGGCCGGCCGATGGCCACGGTCGGTTCGGCCGTGCGCATGTCCGTGCCCTTCACGAAGCAGTCGTACGGGTCGCGCACCGCGATGGAGTCGTCCTCCCTTCTGGACGTGATCATGCCTTTCATCGTCCAGAGGGTGTCACTCTCCTGCCGGGGTGGGTCCACCACCTCCTGTTCGAACCGGCCCACGGCGTCCCGCAGGATCTTGTTCGCCGCGATCGGCGCAAGCCCCTGGCAGAGGCTCTGGACGAAGTCGGCCGGGGGCCGGTTCGCGTCGTTCCGGCAGCCGACGACCAGAAGGGCGATGAGGACAACACCGGGACGTCCACCAGGCGGCTTCGCCCAGTGGTCCGCGATCCGCTGCCGGGTTTCCACTGCCCGTGTCGGCTTCAGGTGGTTCAGGCGGGCTGGTGTCACCCGACCCTCAGGGGTTGGTGACCGTGAAGGTGGTGTACTCCACCAGGCTGGCCTGGTGGAGCTTGAGGACGGCCCCCATGGCGCCCCTCAGGCTGCCTGTGCCCTGCCGACCAGGTACCACGTCCGCGAAGGCGGCCGATTCCGAGGCGTACGCACTGACCACGCCGTCCTGCAACCGCGCGGGAGTGGCGTAGGCCAGGACGGTGTGCACGCCCACCGGCAGCGCGGCCTTCAGGGCGTAGTTCGCGCCCGGGGCAGGGAACGTGACGGCCTGACCGGGAGTCAAGACGGGGTCGCCGCCCGGCAGGCGGTTGGGGAGCAGCTGGATCACGTGCCCGGCGGGGTCTTCCACGAACACCGCCACATGCATCAGCTCGGACACGTGCTGCACGCCGAGATGAAACGTCAGGTTCTGGCCCAGTACGAACGGGGCCGGGGACACCTGGACGGTCACGGCGGGCTCGGCCGACATGGGTGGGGACTTGCAGGCGGTCACGAGGGCCAGCAGGGCACTGCTCAGCACCAGAACGTTTCTTGGGGCCGGAGGGAGACGTCTGGTGAGCGATGTGACCAGGGCGGCCCTGGCAGCATCTGGAAGGCCGTGATCAGAAGGGAAGCGCCTCAAGGTCACGTGAAGACCCCGAGCCCCAGGTGCGGCGCGGGTGGACCGTGACATCTGACATCCTGAAAGCCGCCTTCACGTCTTGCCTCCGAGGTCCCTGATGAACTGGAAAACTCTGCTCCTGCTCACCCTGCTGCCGTCCACCAGCCTCGCCGCCGACCTGCGGATCTACCCCACCTTCACCGAAGTGCAGCAGCCCGCCGCGCCCACCTTCACCTTTCCCCTCAGCCAGTGGCGCTGGATTCAGCCGGGCAGTTTCACCGTCACCGGCGCGCCGGCTGCCCTCTCGCTGCAACCGGTGGACCTCGACTGGCTCCGCGCGCAGCAGGGGCAGGCCGTCACCTGGGTCCGCCCCGGCCACGCGCCGGTCCCCGCCACCCTCGACCGCGCTGAGGACCTGCTGCTCCGCCTGGCCACGGGGGAGTTCGTGCATGCCCAGCGCCATGAACTGGCGTTCCCGGACCGGCCCCCACTGCAGGGCGCGGTGACCGTGACCCTGACCGGCCTGAACACCACGACGCCCGCCACGCTGCTGTACCGCACCCAGGCGCTCGCCTGGCAGCCCCGGTACGCACTGAACGCCCAGGGCACGGCCGCGACCCTGGCGGCGCTGGCGCAGATCACGAACCTCAGCGACCAGGTGTTCACCGCGCAGAAGGTGGACCTGTACGCCGGCAGCGTGCAACAACCGTCCGGGCCCGTGCCGGGCCAGGTGCAGGTGACGTCGGCCGAGGGTGGCGGCGGAGGTGGGCAGCTGACCTCGGCGGCCGGTGTGACCCTCAATCAGATTCGCGGCGTCGGAGAGGTGCGTGGCCTGCAGCGCTATACCCTGCCGGGTGGCCTGACCGCCGGACGGGGCGAGAGTCTGATCCGGCCGTTCCTGACGCCGAAGGTCAGTGCCTTCACGCGGTACGCGAACGTGCAGTCGTATTTCGACGGGCAGAACCGCAGCGGGGCGGCCAGCCGGCGGTACAAGTTCACGTCCTCGCTCTCCTTGCCCACCGGCGGGATCGATGTGCGGGAAGGGGGGCTCCTGGTCGGCAGCGTGGTCCTCCCGGCAGTGCAGGCGGGCCGGCCGGTGGACCTGGACCTCGGCGTGGATCCCGAGTTGCGGTACGTGAAGACGGTGAAACGCACCGGGGTGCAGAAAGACGAGCAGGGCCGGGTGCTGAGCACCAGCTACCACGTGACGTACGCGTTCGTCAGCACCAAGAGCAGCGGCATCAAGGTGAATGTCCGCGAGCAGCTGTACGCGCGGAGCGTGTCCGTGGACGGCCAGACGCCCCAGGCCGGGCAGCTGGCCCTGACCCGGCAGGTGAACGTGCCTGCGGGGGGGAAGGCCACCTTGAGCTTCACCCTCAAGGTGGTCAACTGACCGGCTGAAGGCGGACGGGAATGCTGCGCCAGGATATGGGACGGGGATGGGCGCAGGTCGGACGACCCTCTTGATTCGCTGGCCGCCGCTCCGTGCTGCCATGGGCCATGGCACGCTCGCTGCCCTCGTTTCCGAACGAACATCAGTCCCCCCAGCCGCTGATCCGGGCGTCCTTCCCTTCGTCTCCCTGCATGCTCGGGTCGCCAACGCGATCCGCCGTGTCTGCCTGAGGTGCCCCAGTATGCCCCACCCTGCTCTTCCCGCCGTCGTCAGCCTGATGCTGGCCGCCTCCTGGCAGGCCCTGCCCGCGGCCGTGTCTGTGCCGCTACCCGGCCAGGTGTTCCAGGACACCGCCACCGGCACCCTGTTCTCGGGCAAGCAAGGCAACGGCATCGACTTCAACTTGTGGTTCGACCCCGCTGGGCCCAAAGTGCCCCGCCTGCTCCTCAGCCGGACCGCTTTGGCCGGCACCAACCTCGTCATCGGCGCGGACTTCGGCAAAGGAAACACGGTCTACGTCCTGATGCAGCGTGAATTGACCGCGCAGCGCAGTGAGCAGGACGTCATCGCCGTGGACCGCGTGTCCGGTATGCGCACCACCCTCCTGCGCCTCAGTGCGCTGGGGTTGCAGGCCGCCGTGGGGGAAAGCTTCCGGTACGACCCGGTGACCGACCGTGTGGTGTTCACCGCGGCGAAACCGGCGCGCATCAATGGACAGGTGGGCCCAGTGAACAGTACGTACGCCTACGGCCCGCTCGGCGCCAAAACCAGAACGCTGATCAAAGTGCCGTGATGGCTGGCGCCTGAAGGCCGGGCCGCCGGTGTCACGGGTCCGCAGCGCGCAGGACAAGGGAGGGCGTTCGAGCCGGCTGCCGCCCCGGTCACTGGAGCCGGCAGTCTCCGTGGAGTCGGGGAATGACGCTGAGTCCCCCGGACCCTCAACCGCTGGGGGCGCTCCGGCGTGAGCGGTACCGAACACTGATTCACAGGAGCCGAATCATTCCCCAGGGAGCACCTCGGCGGTCACAGCCGCGCCCCACTCCACCTGGGTCTCCCACCCCACCCGGAAGCCCAGTCGGGGCACTTCCTCGGGGGTGTAGGCAGCCACGACCCCCTTCAGTTCAGTCGTCCAGGAGCCCCCTGGGTCAAGTGCCTGAGTCAGACGGTGCAGGGCGTACAGGCGTGGGGCGAGTCGCCGCGCGTCCGTGTCCCTGGCGTCGAAGGAGTGAGCGAGCAGCTGCCTGCGGACCCGCTTGTTGTCCGCGATGCCCATCGTCGCGAACACCCGGTCGTAGAGGCGGGACTGATGGGCGCAGACGTTCCGGACCACGGTCAGGGCGTGCAGCCAGGAGGTGAAGGTGCTGGCGCGGACCCCCAGGAGCGCCGCGATCCCGTCGCGGTCCGCCTGCGACTCCAGCGCCGCGAAGAGCTTGGACCACCCGCCCAGGGTCATGGTTTCGGCGATCATCCAGATGGGGGGTGGGGCGTCCAGGTTGTACCGCTCCCGGTAGTGCCCCACGAAGAGTTCCGGCATGCGGTCAAACTCCTCGGTGACTTTGCGCAGGAATTCGGTGTGATCGAAAAACTCGGTCGGCCGGTGGAACCGTGCGGGGTCGGCGTACCAGCGCAGGCCGTGCTGTTCGAGCATGAACTGCACGATGGCCTGCCGGACGCCGACCTCGACCGTCTGCATGGCTTTCAGGACGTGCAGCCGAAGGGCGTCATCCAGCGTCATGAGCCGTTCGACATCGGCAAAGGCCGTGCCTGGGACGTACCCGGACGGCGTCTTGTACGGCAGCAGGAAGCCTTTGAACCGGTAGAGCCCGACCCGCCGGAGGACGAGCTGGGCGCGTGCGGGGTCGGGGACGTGGAGGCCCTTATCCTGAAGGTGCTGCACCTGCGCTGGCAGGGAGAGGGACGTCTTCGTGTAGACGGGCTTCATGAGCGAACCCCAGGGTATCAGGGAGGGGCAGCGGCCCTCGGGAAGACCAAAAAAAAGACCCTAGCCTCTCCCCTGCGGGCGCTTGGGTACTCGTTGACGTCATCTTAGGAGCCCTGGACACCCACGTCAACCGTCAGGAGGGGTCTGCAAAGTCGCGGATTGCGGTCAGGAAAAGCAATTCGGCCATCCCCTCTGGTGAGGGACGCCCAGCGGCCACGATTATGGACACCTCGGGCGTTTTTTGGGGAGACTGCGGCGCGCATCGGCAATTCAGCAACCCCTCAGCCCGACCCGATGACAGCCGAAGTTGAGTACTTGAGCCGAGCTGCACGGAGCGGAACATCATTCACGCAGGCAATGAGCCGCCTGAATGTGACGGACGCCGGGCTCTCCCACGTTCACGTTGCCCGTTGGCTCGTTTGAGCCTTCAATGTCAGCATTGCGGACGCCGGACGAATGGCGACGGACGCGTTGCGCTCAGGTGGCAAGGACTGGCCAGATCGCTCTGTGGATGCCCTGAGAGCGCCGTATATCTCGCGGTGGCTGGCTCACTCAAGATTTCTGACCTCTGAACCAGATCGGGGGGCAGAAAAATGGTGTTGGGGAAGCGTCACTGGACGGTGACGGCAAACCTCCGCCAAGAGGAGCTCGGCCCCTCCGCCTGCCTCAATCGGCCACTCGCTGTCAGTGCACCAGGTTCAGGCGGACCGGCGTGGACAGCGGCACGGCCCGCAGCGTGTTCGTCATTTTCGGAAGTGCCTGCTTCCCGGAGGTCACTTCCACCACCGAGCGGTTCTCCACCAGGTTCCACCCCGCCTTCAGGGTGATGGACTGATCGATCGCGTACGCTCGCGTCTTGTCCTGGCATGTCACCTGCAGGGCGATCTCCACGTCCCGGTCCGCGAACCGCAACTGATGACCGACCATCACCAGGCGCACCTGCCCTTCCGGTCCGGTCTCGCGCGACGCCGTGCCGAACATGCCCAGCCGCTCGTACCCGTCCGGGGCCGTGGCCCGGTACCCGCCCTCGGGCTCCGGTGCGTTCTCTTGCTGTTCATGCCCGGGCACGCCCGTCTGTCCGTCCGCGTGGGGGAGCGCCGCCACGAAGGTGCCCGCCGCCACGCGCGCCCCGGGGTCGCTGAAGGACTGGCGCTTCACGTCGCAGCTGTCCGGGAAAGTGACCATCGACTGCGTGACCGGGCCCAGGGCGTCACTGTCGACATCCCGCAGCGGCAGGCGCCACGCCAGGTCCGAGGACAGAGGAGCGGTCGCGATGGTCCGCACGTCCCCTTCCGGCGGGTGAATGACGAGGGCCAGCGTCCGGCCCGCGACATCTTTCGCCTTGTGCACGCTCTTCCCATCGGCCATCCCGATCGAGGCCCCTTCGAGGGCGACGGTGAAGGTTCCGGAGACGTGCGCCTGAATGGGCCGGTCGGCCTGCGGCTCGGTCGCAGCAGCCGGCGCGCCTGGCTTGCAGCCGCTCAGTCCGCCCATCAGCAGGACCGGGACCAGCACGAGGGGAAGTGCCGAGCAGCGGCGGCGGGAAAGGGAAACGGGAAGAAGGAGAGCCGTCGGGCGCAGTGTCGTCATCAAAAACCTCAGTCGGGCCCAACGGTAACATCCGGCCCGACACGCGGTGTGCGCATGTCAGCCGCCAAGGGGGCCCGTCCCGCCTCGGTGAGTGCGGGCACCACAGCCTCTTCTGGAGCGGCCCCTCAAAGGCGTCGCCTTCCGCGCATCCAGGCCACCGCCACGGGCGTCGATGCGCTCGCCGCCAACCAGCCCTTCGCCGGGAAACTCGGTGCCGGCCGCCTCAACCTCGAAGCCCTCACCCGCCCCTGATCGGCGGCGTCCACACGGGCGCCTGAGATTCGGCTCTCCCCCACTGCATCCTCAGCGTGCCAGGTTCCCTGGCACGCTGAGTTCTCTTTCGGGAATGCACCTGGGGTGCCCTGTGCCCACCACGAAGAGGGGCCAGCCAAGGACGACTTGCACGTCCCCCCGGGGCTCCGCCTCCCGGTTGTGCCCGGTCACCTTCCCTGCGCCGGTAATCCGGCGCGCGCCTCAGTCACCGTCTGACCATGACGGATCGCAGCCACTCGGCTGAGCAGGTCCCCGAGTGAGGCAAACACCGGGGAGACGCTCGCCATGACGTCCTCCCCACGAGCGACGTTGCCCATCACGCGCTCCAGGTCGTACAGGTACACCCCGGTGTCCCGCCGGGCCTTCACGTTGATCGCCAGCTGCCAGGTGTCCTCCGTGCGCTCCGAACCGATGGGGAACAGCGAGATGTTCGGTGCTGCAGTTTTCAGTGCGCTTCCTTCACGCCGATTGGACGGCCAGCCCAGGAGGTTCACGGAGAACCACAGCCCGCCGAGCCGCTCTGCGAGCGGTGCCGTGCAGCCCGGCATGAAGGACGCGAAGCGGAAGTGCAGGCTGCCCTGGGCCGGGTACGCGCCGGCCAGCGTCCGCAGGTGCGTGACCATCCAGGCCGGGAGCTGCACCTCTTCCTCCTCCTGAAACGAGGTGAGGTAAGCGTCGGTGTTCGCGTAGAACGGCGCGTCCGGGAAATGCTGAATGAACTGCAGGTGGCGCCGCCGTTCGGGGGCGGATATCGGGGCCGCGCCCACGGCCGCGCGGGCCTCGTCGGCCGTCAGGACGGTCAGAACGTCACTGAGGTTCATGGGCAACACGCTCCGTGATGGTGCCTTCATGCCGGATGCGGGCCACGTGGCTCAGCAGGTCCCCTGGGGACTGGAACACCGGAATCACGTTCACCGCCACGGGTTCTCCTGCGCTGAAGGCCGCCTCGATGTCCTCGACGTGGTACGCGTAGATCCGCGTGTCCTCGCCGAGCAGGTTGATGCCGAGCTGCGAGGCGTCGTCGTCGACGTTCACCGCGATCGGGAACAGGTGCAGGCCTTCCTCGGTGCGGAGGTACATCTGGCGGTCTTTCTTCCGCCTGGGCAGGCCGGGCAGGCTGAGCGTGTACCAGCTGCCCCCCACTGTTTTCTTCAACGCGGACCCCACGCTGAAGTGGTCCGTGAACCCGTCGAATTGAAGGGCGAGGTCCTGGGCGCCGGCGTACGCCTCCGCCAGCGTGCGCCGCGCGAGCAGGAACCACGCGGGCAGGCGCACCCGCTGCTCCTGCTGGTATCCCACCAGGATCTCCTCCGTGTTCGCGAAGAACTCCGCGTCCGGGAACGCGTTCACGAAGGCCAGGTGCGCGGCCGCTTCCTCCGCAGGCCACCCGGCCTGCAGGACCCGCTCGCGGGCCTCCGCGGCCGTCAGGAGAATCACCACCTCAGTCATCCGCCCCACGATGACAGCAGGACCTGCCGGGCTCTGCCTCACCTGCCGCAGCCGCCCGGACGGGCCCACCTGGGTCCTACGCCGGGTTCAGAAGACCGAGGATCTCCGCGGTTGACCGCACATCGCCGTACGTGCGGTAGACGGTGTGCAGAGTGGCGTTGTGCACCTCGTCACTGCCGGCCGCGGTGCCGTCCGCCACCATCACTACCCGGAACCCGAGAGTTGCGGCATCACGGGCAGACGCTTCACAGCAGACGTTCGTCACCGTGCCCGTGATCAGCACGGTGTCGACGTCCTTCGCCTGCAGCAGCTCCGGGAGGGGCGACAGACCGGGAAAGAAGGCGCTGGTCGCCCGCTTCTCCACGAACAGGTCCTCGTTCTCCACGGCGAGCGCTGGCCACAGACGTTCGCGGAACGTCCCGGTGCCCCCGGAAGTGCTGAACAGGCGGGCGACTTCCGGACCGTAGAACTCCTCTGCCCAGGTCGTGGGCGTATGCACTTCTGGCAGGACCCAGGCGACGACTCCCCCCGTCTCCCGAAGTGTGCCCGCCAGGCGGTTGATGTTCGGGATGATGCCGTGAAACGCCCGGAAACCCGGGGCGAAGAACGGCACCATATCCACGACGATCAATGCCGTGCGCTGTGGGTCCAGGCGTTCATACGCGTGCCGGCGACCCCGGCGCTGCTCCTGACGCGCGTATTCGCGGGGGGCGATCTGCCAGGCATGGGGGCTGGCCTGCTCAGGCTCGGCGGTGCTCACGCCGCTGACCATACCGTGCGGACACGGCCTCACTCCCCGCAGAATGCACCGGAACTGGAGTGAACAGTGACAAAGTCCTACTGGTCGTCAGCTTGGTCCTCGCTGACGGCGGCCACCAGGCGCGGCAGCACCTGGAAGCCCGTCAGCAGGATCAGGAACAGCAGCGCCGCGGCCGTCTCCCCGTTCGCCTCAGGGAACAGGTGCAGCTGCGGGAAGCGGTGGTTCAGGAAGCCGCCTCCGACGATGAATGCCAGGAACAGCAGCAGGCCCGCCCAGCCGTTCGTCAGTGCGTATGCCCGCGCGATGAACGCATTCCGGGCGTGCACCTCGTACTCGTCCAGTTCACGCTCCTTGCGGAACAGGCGGTTCCACACCCAGGTGTCCGACGTCAGCCCGTGCAGGCTTGCGGCGATCACCGGGAAGAGCAGCAGGGGCAGCGCGCCGGTCCAGCGGGTGCTGTCCAGGCTCGGGAGCAGCAGCTGGAGCAGCAGGACACTGACGCCTAAGGTCCAGAGGGTGGCGCGGCGGCGGGCGAGGGGCTGGGTGCGGCGGTAGGGCGTGGTCGTCAGCATCATCGTGGCTCCTGTCCGTAGACCTGCAGGCTGAGGGGAGGAAGGGGATCGAGGGAGAAGATGGCCTCGACGGGGAGGGCGAAGACGCGGGCGATCTTGAGGGCGAGTTCGAGGCTGGGGCCGTAGTCGCCGCGTTCGATGAAGCCGACGGACTGGGGGTTGATGCCGATGGCGTGGGCGAGGTCAGCGCGGGTCAGGCCGCGTTCGGCGCGCAGGGCGGCGAGCCGGTTGTGTAGCGGCGCGGCGTCCTTCTGTTTCGCAACCATAGGTAGATGTTATGGATACATAACAACGAATGCAAGCGAACATGCCCCCGCAACGCGGCACGCCCCACCGAACCCCCGCACCCGCACATCAGGCAGCGCAGGCCCCGGGCGTCGTCGACAATGCCCCCGTGACCACCACGGACCGCACGACACACTCGGGGGATTGGCCCCGCACCTGGGCCTGGCTGTGGCTCGTGCCCCTCGCCCTCGCGACCGTGTATCTGGTCCTGCCCCTCCTGGTGCTCGCGCCGTTTCTCCTTTACGCCGCACTCTTCCAGAGTGAGCGGGACGCGCTGGTCATCCTCGCCATCGCCGCGGTGGCCCTGATGCTGGTCACCGGCCTCACCGTGGCCGTCTTTTCCCGCCGTGACGACCCCCGCACGGCACGCTGGGTGACCCTGGCCCTCGGGTGTGCCCTCCTGTTGCCCCTGCTGGGCCTGGATGCCGAGGCCTCCACCGCCTTGTGGTGGGCGGCCGTCCTGTTTGCCCTCCCGGCCCACCCACGTGTCCGCGCGGCCCTGAGACGCGCCTTTCCCCGGGCCGCGCAGTTCATCGACAACGGGCGTCCAGGCCCCCGGCCCGGATGAATCCGCACGTGAAGACGACCGTGGTGGACGCACTCCTTCACAGGGCTTCCTCCTGCACCCTGGCCGCCGATGAGGCCCTCCTCACGCTTGGCCTCCTGCTGGAGCACCGGGCCGCCGGCGGGGATCTCACAGCGCTCCTCGGCGCGAAGCTCGCACAGGTCCGGCTGACCGAACGGGAGGCGGACCGGGTCATGCGGACGTTGATCACTCTGGCCATGACCCCAGCTCCCCGAACGAGTGTGCTGTGGGCGCTTCAGAAAGGTGGGGACAGCCGGGCGATGCCAGTCTTTGCTCGCGTGTTGAAGGCCACTCTGCTTGACCCCAGCCGGCAACCTCTGGCGGAGCAGGCCCTTCAGGGCCTCATGACCTTCGGTGCCCTGCCCGAGATCCAGCACGCTGCGAAGGCGGCAACGGGCGCTCTCCAGGCCGCAGCCCAGGAGTACCTGGACGTCTTCGGGTAGAGCCGAAGTGGGCTACACGCCAGCGCACCAGGGTGCAGATGGGCGGGGCTATTCCGTCCAGGCGGAGTAGAACACGCCTGATTCCAGGCCGTGGTCCACCAGGCGCAGGAGCAGCCCCAGCACCCGGACGTACTCCTCGTCCACCAGCGGGTTCTCCAGCGGCAGGCCGGCCCGAGCGTTCTCAAGGGCCTCCGGATGCTCGTTCAGGTCCCTCATGGCCTGGGCCACGATCTGCCGGAACGCCCCCAGATGCGCTGGCGTTCTGTTCGCCGGGTCATCCGTGAATGCGGACGTCCCGTACATTTCCAGCTGCTCGGCCTCCGCGGCCGACCGGAACCGGACGGCGGCCAGGAGGGTCTCCCACAGTTCCAGGTCCAGCACGATCCATTCGTCCACCGTCCAGGGAATGGGTTCCGGGCACATGACCAGCTGCCGGTCGTCCGACGCGAACACCTTCTTAGCGCCCACGGGGGCGTCTCCGGGCACTGGAGGCAGGCCACACGCCGCGCCTCACGGCGTCCCGTCCTGCGGCGATCCTCCGTCCTCCGCCCGGGCGCGCTCCGCCTCGATCAGCGCCCGGTACTTCATGCCGTCGGCGACGTACACGGCCCACAGCAGCGCCAGAACGGCCAGCAAAACCTTCGGGCGGAACACCTCGCGGGCCCCCTTGAGGTAGGCCACCCACCCGCCGACCAGAAAAGCGCCGCACAGCCACATCAACGAGGACGCCTGCTGCCCGGCCGCCTCCTCGGCCGGGCTGTTGTACCCGAAGCCCAGCTGCGCCTGCAGCATGCCGAACAGTCCCCAGAGCCCCAGGCCGACCAGGATCACAGTGAAGCCCAGCAGGGACAAGCACCCCGGCACCTCCACCTCCTGCCTCGTCACGATCTGGTACTCGTCGCGCTTCATGCCTGGCATCATCCCGCACGGAATCCCGGGGCGCCCGCCAACCTGAGCCGCACAGGCCCTCGCGTGGCGGGCCTGCAGGGAGAACACTGGGGCATGACCTCCCTCGCCTCCGGCACCACCGCGTACACGCCCGTGTACCGGCGCTTCCGGCCCGTCGGCCTTCCCCCGGACCCTGTCATCGACGCGTTCGACACGCATCAGCCCCGCACCGTCATGTTCCCCCCGCCCCTGCCTGCCCGGGTGTTCACCGCCTGGCGTGGCCCGGTCAGCGTGACGCTCCCCACTCAGGCGTACGAGGCGGCGTTCAAATCCATTACCGGCGGGCATCCCCTCGAAGAGCACGGCGGCCCACGCGACGGCACCGTCACGTACACGAACACCGGCGGCCTGCACCTCACCGGCCTGGACGAGGAGATGAACATCGTCACGCACGCACTCATCGAGCCCGGCCTGGTCGCCGCCAGAGCGCGGGAGCTCACGGAGCACTACCGCACCTTCCTGAAGCAGCGCCTCGACCGGATGCTCGTCACCGTCCAGGCCCGGCAGGACCGGCTCACGGGAGACGCCGCCAGGACGTGGGTCATGGACGCGGCCCTCAGGTCCAGTGTGATGACCCTGCCCCTCCTGGGCGGCCTGGGGGCCGGAACGGACGGCCGCACCCCCCCGGTGCGCCCCGCCGGGAAGGACGGGCTCGTGGTCGCCGGCAAGGAGGGCCTGCTGGCCGTGATGTTCACGGACGACGCCGTCGCCCTGGCCGAGTTTGCCTGGACCCTGGGTCCGCAACATGACCCCGAGTTCCGGTTGGCTTGAGGGACCCCGGCAACGGATGCCCCGCCCGTGGAGATCTGGGCGGCGTAGGGACTTCAGGGGGATGGCGCGTAGCCTTCGCCTGCTCCCGGACCCCGCACCCAGCTGCCTTCCGGCACGCCCAGGCCCTGCAGCGTCCGCCGGATCAGGTCGGCGGCCTCGTTCCTACGGGCGGCGTCCACCTCGACATCTACGTGGATCATGCCCAGCCCGGTTCCGCCACCCGTAACCTCTCCCAGCCCGGCGCCCTGCAGCGCCTGATCAAGAGTGTCCTCGATCTCTTCCCGGTCCACCACCTCGGTGACCTCAGAATCCAGGACGATTTCGATGAACGTCCGGTTCGTCATACCGTCAGCCTATCGATTCACCCCTGGGCAGACCAGAGCAGCCTATGGAGCAGTTGCCGGGGGAGCACGACCGACTGGGCCACCCCTCCGTCGGCAGAAGTGCGCTCTTGTTTCGCCCGCGGGCGTGGCAGCATGCCGTGACCATGCTGAGCTACCAGACCGGAGACGCCACCCGCCCCAACGGCCCCGGCCCCAAGGTGATCGTGCACGTCTGTAACGACGCCGGCCATTTGGGTGCCGGGTTCGTCCTGGCCCTCTCCCGCCGGTGGAAGGCGCCCGAAGAGGCCTTCCGCACCTGGGCGGCCGGTGCGGGCGACCGGGCCTTCGAACTCGGGCAGGTGCAGTTTGTGCCCGTCGAACCGGACCTGTGGGTCGCCAACCTGATCGGCCAGCACGACATTCAGCGCAAGAGCCGGCCCACGGACGTGCCGCCCGTCCGGTACGACGCCATCCGGGAGGGCCTGGCCCGCACTCGCGCCTTCGCCCGGGAGCGCGGGGCCAGCGTACATATGCCCCGCATTGGCGCCGGACTCGCCGGCGGGGACTGGGGGGCCATCGAGCGCATCGTGCAGGACGAACTCACCGAGCAGGGCGTGCCCGTCACCGTCTACGACCTGCCATGAGGGGCGTGCGGTGACCACCGTGCGGCGCACGGATCTCCTGCCTGACCAGATCCGGAACCTGGACGCCTTCCGGGACGCCCTGCTCGCCCGGGGTTGGGAAGCCACCGGGACGTATGGCGGGCTGTTCAACGCGGGCTGGGCGGTGCCGTACCCGCTGCACCTGAGACAGGGCGTCCGCGGGGGCAGCGTGACGCTCATGGTCGCCTGTGGGCCGGGCGGCACACCGGCCACCCTGATGGTTACCTTGCACCAGGAGGGGCGCTCCGAGATGCTGAGTGTTCCTTCCACCGCCATGGACGGGGACCTGGCGTTCCTCGCGGCGATCGTGCATGAACTGGACCGAGGTCGTCTCCGCGCGGTGCTCGACCTGGTCGCGGCCCAGCGCACGGACGTGACCATCAACGTCCATGACAAGTACCTGCCCCTGACCGCGGAGCGCGTCCGCACCCTGTTCCGGCATGAGGGGGCAACTCCGCGGGCCGTCAGGCCGCCGGATTGACGCGCGGTTGAGCCCGGTGCAGGAAATGCCTCAGACGCGCTGGCCCTCAGCGGGTAGGGTTGGGCCCGTGAAGCGGGACTGGTTGGATCTCACCTTCAACGTCCTGCTGGGCCTGGGCGCCATCGGTACCCTCGTCTTGCTCGCCGACGCCTTCCATTAAGCCTGGCGGCCGGAGCAGGTTGACCGGGGCGTTCCGTCAACCGGACTGGGTCGGGGCCACCGGGGCGCGGCTCAGGGCCTCGACCTCGCGCGTGATCACGCTGAACTCGGCGAGGTCCTCCCGGCGGAGTTGCACGAGCTCGTTCGCCTGGTAGAACGCCCGCCCCACCGTGCTGCGTACCGTGTCGTCCACCTCCGCCCCCGACGCCAGGGTGGTCTCCAGCACCCCCAGGGCCTGGGCCGCGTTGAGGTAATGGTGCGGGCGGTGGCCGTCGAGCTCCCACTCCGGCAGGGCCGCGCGTTGCAGCAGCTGGGAGCGCAGGGCTGACACGCGGCGAAACAGGTCGGGGGGAGGAGTGTCGGTCATCCCGCCACCCTACCGGACCCGGCCGTGGACCTTCTGCCCGGTGGCCTGTCCACCCTGCGCCCCCTCAGGATCAGATCCAGCAGGATGGTCCTGTTCCGCGTGGAGGCACCGTGATGCACACCAGCGCCATCCCGTTACCGACTGGCGGTCTTGTGGTGGGCGATCAGCTTTTCCGCCATGGCGAGCGTGGGCTGAATGTTCCGGCTTCGGAGTTCGTTGCCGGCGTCCCGTCCAGTATGGAAATTCGTGGCGCTGGCCACGTACGCGCCGTAGGCGGTCGATCGCAGAAGGTCAAGGATCAACTGGTCGACTTCCGTCTCAGCCTGGCACTGGAACTCGATGGTTCTGGCCAGGGTGGGGTTTGGGTAGGGCGCGATGCGTCCCAGTTGAGTGGCGACGGTTCCCAGGAGCGCTCCAAGGGTCCAGTACCGACCAGGCTGACCAAGAATCCCCTCGAGCTTCTGTTGACTGAGGGCCCGGTCAACCGCGTGGGGGGCGTACATGATCGCGTGCTTGATCCACCCCGACCCGACCTCAGGGTCGTAATCGTCGAGGATCGAGAAGAAGAACGCATCGGAGGCCCCAGTTGGATGATGGAACACCTGCGTGAGGGCGTCCTCGATTTCATCCGTCAATCCGCTGTTCTCGTGGTAGGCCTGTTTGAGCGTATCGATTTCCACACCAACCTCACGGGGTCTGAAAGACGTCGTTGTGTCACGGTGGCGTCCGGGCATTTCTGAGGGAACAACGTTGATGCTTGTTCGTGCCCAGGCCGAGCAGCAGGTCCGCGAAGGCGACGAGGCCCGGGGCGTTCAGGGTGCGCACCGGTGGCGTGTCCACCCTGCGCCCCATGACCATGCGGACCGGGCGGCCGCGCTGATGGCCGTCCCACAGGAGTCCCCCTGTATAAAGCCCGACTGCCCCTCCTTCCTGCCGTGCTCGCCCTCACTCTCGCCGTTCCGGCCGCCGCGCAGGACAGCGGCCTGACCGTCGAAACCCAGGTGCTGCTCGAGCAGCCCACCATCCTCGGGCCGGCCACGGTGCAGACCGCCCCGCGGCCCTGCCGGTCCTACTGCGTCACTCCCTGATCCCCGGGGAACCGGCTGGCGCCACCCCAGGCCGGGGCGGCGCCCACCTTCATGGCGTTAGCGGCAGTTGTTGACGGCCTTCATGGCCTGCGCGAAGCCCTTCGTGGCGAAGGTGTAGTCCAGGGGGCTCATGCCGTTGCGCATCACGCGCATGACCACTTTGGACGTCGCGTTGGTCAACGCCTGAATCAGGACGGTGTCATTGACGAAGGCCAGTTCGTTCAGGACCGACTCGTCGTCAGCGATCACGCCGTCCGTCGCCAGGGTCTTGGGTTGCTGGGCGTCCACGCGGTACACCAGGTCCGGGAACACGTTGGCCTCCCAGTCTTCCTGTGTCATCAAGGGGTTTTTCGTGATGAGGAACACGTCCGGGGCACCTTGACGGCAGCGGATGCGCAGGAACGTGTTGGCGGCGGTGTCATTGACCTCCACGACCACGACGACGCTGTTGTTCTCGTCCGTGATCGGGTCGAGTTGCTTGAGGTACAGCACTTTCGTGCCGGGCACGATGGTCTGGGCGAGGGCCGGTGAAACCGTCAAGAGGGCGGCGGCGGTGAGCAGGAGCCTGTTCATGCCGTCATCCTTCCACTGGGTGTTCCCTCGCGCAGGCAGAAATGACCGTCTGAGCGCGCCTTCCGTTGGGGGAACTGGGGGTGTCAGGCGTCTGGCGTCACCCAGCGCCCTGAGGCGTCCCCCCACACGGGCAACGTGGAGGGGTCTATTGTCATCCGCCCCTTGGGTTCCTGCCACAGCGCCCGCACGTACCCGTCCTCCTCGACCTGGTACACCCTCGCCTCCCACCGGTCAGCGAAACTGAACTGCACCTCGCCGGCCTTGGTGGAAAGCACAAAGGAATTGAAGTGCACCGCGGTCACCCGTCCCTCCAGGCGCCTTCGCGGCGTGTCCCACACGAAGGTCACCCCGCTGGCCTGGAGATCGAGGAGGCGCGCCACGAACGCCCGGCGCACCAGACTCCAGCGGGCGGGCGACTCGTCCGAGCGCCGCTCACCGACGTACTCGTGCGGGCAGCCAACCTTGTCCGGGTGCTGCGCCCACTCGGGCTGGTCCGTGAACTGCGCGAAGAACGCCTCGACCGTGCCCAGGTCGTCCGAGAGGAAGGTCGAGTGGCGCGTCACCATCAAGATCTCCAGGGGCTCGTGACCCCGTTGCTCGGCTTCCAGGTGCTTCCAGTGTTCGTAGGACGCGAAGGTCACTTCGAGGTGCTGCACTTCGTACGCCCACTTCTCGGGTCGCCAGTCGGGAAGTCAGACGTGACGTGCGTGCACCCAGCCCACCCGGTCCGGAGGTGGCCGCTGGACATACGCCGCGAGCCCTGAGACCTTCAGGGTATTGCGCTGTTTGAGATCGAATGCGAAGGGAACATCGGGCATTGTCCCTTCACGGTAAGGGGTGCCCGCCGTGCTGGCATGCGCCCATTGGCGCACCTGGGCCTGGACCGTTCCCCGCGCCACGACCAAGGGGAACCGATGCGGCACCTGCGGCTTCATGGGCCGGGCGTGGATGGCACAGTGGGGTTCATGCCACACCGCCGGCACCTGTCCGTTCTCCTCTTCGCTCTTCTCGTGCCCAGTGCCGCGGCCGTCAAGCTTGAACTCCCCGCGTTCCTGAAGACCGTGGCCAGCTTCTCGGGCAAACCCATGCCCAGCGGCCCGGTCACGGACCTCTGGTGGAATCCCCTGGCCCTGCTCAGCGGCACGCGCCAGCCCACCGTGCAGGACAACGCCAACGCCTACGCCCGTTGGGGTGACCGGCGGGATTCCTTCACCGAGGTCGCCATCTGGCGCACCACCAACGGCAAGGCCATCGTCGGCGTCAACGCCGTCAAACCGCCGGTCGATGCCTGCGGGGATTACCCCTGCGGCCACGCCGTGGCGTTCCTCGGGTTTGACGGCCAGCGGTACGTCGAGCCTCCGGAAGACACGGTCGAGGTCGAAGGGGCCTGCACCGGCACGTTCCAGGCGCCGGACGGCACGGACGCCCCAGCCCTCACCCGGGCCATGCAGGCCGGGCAGAACAGGCTGAAGTCCTATGCGAAGTTCCTGCGCGGCGCGGGGCCGGTGGGGACCATGTGCATCTTCCCGCAGCACGGCACCACCATCACGGTCGCCGTGCGGAACAGCGACATCGCCTTCGCGTTCAAGGGCCGGGTGCTGCCGCTGTATTACTTCAAGTTCGACAAGGTCAAGGGCACCTTCACCCCCAGCGTGAATCCCTGAAGGCGTGCCGGTGGTAGTACAGCGGCCGCTCACCCCGGAGTGGGGCAGGCGGCCGGCGTGACGCTGGGGGTTAGAGGCTGCCCTTGAGGGTGGTGGCGGCCTTGAAGGCGAGCTTCTTGCCGGCGGGAATCTGGATCTTCTCGCTGGTGCCGGGACGCACGCCGGTGCGGGCGGCGGTCGCGCGGACGCTCAGGGTGCCCAGGCCGGGCAGGCCCACGCTCTTGCCTTCCTTCACGGCGGCGACGATGGCGTCCAGCATCGTGCTGACGGCTTCCTCGCTCTGCTTCTTGGTCAGGCCGGTCTTCTCGGCGACCATGTCCACCAGCTGCGTCTTGGCGACCTTGTTGGACTCACCGGCGGCCTTGGCGGCGGGGGCCGCCTTGCTGGCGGTCTTGGTGGCGGGTTTCTTGGCGGGGGCCTTCGTCGACTTTTTCGTCATGCGCGCAGTGTGACGGGGCGCAGGGTGGTCGCGCAAGTCAGGACGCCCGCCCAGAGCCTTCCCCGCTATGCTGCCGTCATCCGGAGGTCCCCATGAACCCCAGCGAGATCGACGTCAAAGCGCAGCACCTGCACGCCTTCCTGCAGGGCCTTCCCACGTTCCCCGATGTGTCGGAGGTGTTCGAGCCGTACGGGCACATGGGCGCCACGCTTACCGACGCGGTCCTGCAACCGGGCCTGAACTACGAGCGTGCTGTAAAACCCCGTGTGGCGCAGGTGCTGGCCCTCTACCCGGAAGCCAGGACCACCAGCGCGTTCAAGGCGGTGCTGGACGTGGAGGGTGCGGCGCACGTCTTGAACGTCGCCAACGCACGTAAGCAGCAGAGCCTGCGGGATCTGGTCGCGCTCCTGATGGAGCAGGACCTTCAGACGGAAGGCGCCCTGCGGGCGTGGCTGACCGATCCTGAGCACCGGGCGCGCCTGCAGGAGATCAAGGGGGTGAAGACCAAGACCTGCCATTACCTGCAGATCCTGTGCGGGGACCGGGACGCGGTGGCGGTGGACGTCAACCTCCGCACGGTGTTCACCTGCGCGGGGATTGAAGTGAATGACGATGAGGAGCTGGCGGCTGTGGTGAAACGCACGGCGGAGCGCATGCAGGTGACGCCAGCGGGACTGGACGGCGCGCTGTGGAGTTGGGTGGCGTCAGGCCCCAGGACCGCCACCGTGGACTGACGCTGGCCTGCCGCGGATGAGAGGGCACCGGTGTGGCGCAGGAGCGTCCTGGCGGTCGAATCCAACGCATCAGACGTGGGGGATTCGGGAAGTCGGTCGTCATCGAGGCCCGGGTGTAGGGGTCAGCTCGGGTGTATGGGGTTTGGCCCAGTGCGCCGGTGTCTTCCCCACTCCCTCGTGAACCGCAGGGCCCGCGGGAAGCGATCACGAACGGCTGCGCCCGTCCTCCAGGTCCAACAGCTCAAGGTGAATCGCCCAGACAGCCCTCGCGGCCTCCAAAAACCCCAAGTCGTCATGCGGGCCTTCCAGGCGGGCGCGGAGACCAGGCAGTGGGGCCGTGATCCGGAGGGCCTGCATACCCAGTTCCCGGGTGGTGCGCGTGCGGATCTTCTGGACGCGCTGCGCGATGCGGTCGATCTGCCTGAGCACCTGGCCAGGCGTGGAGGTGTGGACGTCCCAGTCGATGTAGTCGATCTGGGGCCGGCCGGCGCGCAGCATCTGCGCCACGATGCGCTGCATCAGCCCAGGTTCTCCATCCAGGATGTCGATGCCATGACCGTTTAGGGTATCGAACGGGAACTGCCGCCCGCGCAGGTGAGCGACGACCCACTACGGTTCCGACCCGTCCCACAGGTACTGGTGGTCGATCAGATCGTCCATGAGCCAAGTGTACGGACCCCCGGGCCGCCAGGGGTCCTGCGTTCAGCGTCGCGTCTGTCGGACGTGACAGCGCTTCGGGGTGGCGTCTCCCTCCAGGCCGGTCAGGCGGCGGGCGTGATGGTGAGGAGGCCGGATCAGGAGCGGGCCTCTTCGGGACAGCAGGGGCAGGGACGGCAACCTGACTGACAGGCCGGGAAGGCTGGAGGCTCAGGAGGCCGCCGGTTCGAGCGCCTCTCCGGTCGTCGGTGCTGCTTCATTCACGCTTCCCTTGACCGCGTGCAGGGCGTCACTCACCAGGGTCTCGGTCAGCGCGATGAGCTCAGCAAGGCGCGCCGCGGTCACGGCCGGCTCCTCGCCTTCCGGGCAGGTAAGCTTCAGATTGACGGTCTTGCCTGTCAGGCCGTCTTTGCCGTCCATCGGCAGGTCCGGGAATCGGCGTCGCGTCACCTCAGTAATGTCGGGCCAGGCCTTCAACAGGTGAGCGCGTGCAGGCTCCGTCGCGTCCAGTTCCACGTCCAGCTGGATCTGCACCTGGCGGGTCTTGGCGGCCCAGCCCAGCTCGTAATGCACCGGGGCGGGCCAGCGGACGTTCGGGATCCGCCGGTATAGCCGGCCCTTCTGCTGGTCGGTGCCGTGCACGTAATACGCCGCGGGCAGGAGGGGCCAGGCGGCGGTGGCCGCGGCATCCAGGTCAGGGTACTGACCGGTGCTTCCCGCCCGGAAGGCGCGTGCGCGGAAGGCCAGCCCCATCAGCCGCTCGAGGACCCGGCGGACCTGCGCGGGCGTGGCGTCCCCGGCCACCTCGATGGTCACGCTGCTGGGCGTCAGCGTGACCGGGAACTCGTTGAACTGGAGCTGAACGGCCCCGCCGACTTCGAGCATCACCTGTTCGGCCTTGAGCTTGCGTTCGTCGCTTTCGGGGAACTCCTCGCGGAATTCCACCCGGGCGCGTTCGCCGTCCGGCGTGTCCTGTCCGGTGACCAGGAACTTGTACGCACTCCACCAGGTGTCAATGGTCAGCGCGACGCCGGTGGCCGTCTCCTTGACCGTGCTCCGGTGGGGTGGACGGGTCAGCAGGTCCGCGAACAGTGCGTCGAAGCTGCCCCCTGATACAGGAATCGCCGGGCCGGCCTGGGGGGCGTCCACCTGGACGGGCACCGGCCAGACCTTCAGCAGACGCGTGGCGAGTGAAGTTGCTACGGTTTGGTGGAGGGAGAGTTAGGGATGGCCGAGACTGGAGGTCATCATGCCCAAGGCCAGAGAAATCTACACAGCTCAATTCAAG
>JAANMV010001357.1_pt1 | contig 27101 bp, 24 predicted proteins | sample 7279661 | NCBI WGS metagenome assembly JAANMV01 (sample SAMN14094540, study PRJNA606508) | bioreactor metagenome | isolation source: A lab-scale SPAN reactor treating ammonium-rich wastewater day 121 | place: Ireland: Galway | collected 2017-05-16
CCCCTTGCTCCCTCCCCCCTCCCCCCCCCGCTTTGCTCAGGTCGTTGTCCTCCTGCCCATCGACCAGCGGGTGCGCGAAACGCAAAAGCGCCAGGGCGGCGAAACGCTGATCGATTTCAGCCCCGAAAGCCAGGTCTTCACCTACGGCATCCCGCGCGGCATGGTGGGGCACTACCACCCCGGCCAGGTGGTGTGGGTACCCTTTGGCCGCGCCAGGCAGCAGGGCGTGATCCTGCAACTGTGCGAGACCGCGCCCGCGGGCCTCAGCCTCAAGCCGTTGGACGAACCGGTCAGCGCCGGGCCGGTGCTGACTGCGATCCAGCTCGAGCTGGCGCTCTGGCTCAGCCGCCACTATCTGGCGCCCCTCAGCGAATGTGTGAAGCTGATCCTGCCGCCCGGCTTTGGCGCGCGCAGCCAGGTGCTGGTGGAATACGCCGAGGACGCGCCGATCCGGGCCGCGGAACTCAGCCCCGCCCAGCAAGCGCTGCTGCTGCGCCTGCGCCGGGCGCCGATGCTGCTCAGCGAACTGCGCCAGATCGACCGCCGCCTGGCCGCGGACGACGTGTTGGGAGCGCTCTTGCAAGATGGCCTGGTGCGGCTGCGCCACCAGGTGCAGGGCCGCGGCCAGCCCCGCGCCCAGCGCCAGCGTCATGTCCGCCTCCTGCTCCCGCCCGATCAGGTCGAGGCGGCGCTGGCCGACCTGACCCGCGCGCCCCGGCAGGCCGAGGCCCTGGCCTGGCTGGCCGGGCAAGCGGGCGACGCGCCTCTGACCGACCTGCCATCCCCCCTCAACCCCAGCCTGTTCAAACGGCTGGCCGAGCGGGGATGGGCCGAGGTGTACGAGGAGGAGGTGTGGCGCGACCCGTTGGCTGGCCGCGCCTTCGCGGCGGACGCGCCGCCCACCCTCACCGCCGATCAAGCGCAGGCCTGGGCTGCCATCACCGCCAGCCTGGCCGCGCGGGCAGACTCCCCGCCGGTCTTCCTCTTGCACGGCGTCACCGGCAGCGGCAAAACCGAGCTTTATCTGCGCGCGCTGCAACAGGTAGTGGCCGGCGGCGGTCAGGGCATCGTGCTTGTGCCGGAGATCAGCCTCACCCCGCAGACGGTGCGCCGTTTTGCCGCCCGTTTCCCCGGCCGCGTGGCCATGGTGCACTCCAAACTCTCCGAGGGCGAGCGCTACGATACCTGGCAACGGGCGCAGGCGGGCGCATTCGATGTGGTGATCGGCTCCCGCTCCGCCCTGTTCACGCCCTTCCCCCGCATCGGCGTGATCATTGTGGACGAGGAACATGAAGCGGCCTACAAACAGGAGCGCACGCCCCGCTACCATGCCCGCGACGCGGCCATCACCCTGGCGCGGCTGTGCGGCGCGGTCACCCTGCTCGGCTCGGCCACGCCCTCGCTGGAGAGCATGTTCCAGGCCCGGCGCGGCGTCTATCACCTGCTGGATCTGCCGCGGCGGGTGCAGGGGCACATGCCCGCGAGCGCAGCAGGCCCGGTGCTGCTGGATCTGCCGCCGGTGCAGATTGTGGACATGCGCCAGGAGTTGCGCGCGGGCAATCGTTCCATGTTCTCGCGGCGGCTGCGGCAACAATTGGCCCAGACGCTGCAGCGGGGCGAGCAGGCGATCCTCTTTCTCAACCGTCGCGGCAGCGCCAGCTATGTTTTTTGCCGGGACGAAGGGCATGTGCTGCACTGTCCCCGCTGCGCCGCGCCCCTCACCTTTCATCAGGGCGGCGCGCTGATCTGCCACCAGTGCAATTACCGTCAGGCAATGCCCAGGGCCTGCCCCAAATGCGGCAGTCTGCGCTTCCGCGAGTTCGGCGCGGGCACGCAGAGTGTGATCGACGCCCTCGCCGCCGAGTTTCCCACGGCCACGCCCCTGCGCTGGGATCGGGACGCCACCGGCGGCAAGAGCAGCCACGAAGCGATCTTGCAAGATTTCATCGATCAGAAAGCGAATGTGTTGGTGGGCACGCAGATGATCGCCAAAGGGCTGGATCTGCCGCTGGTGACGTTGGTGGGGGTGCTCAGCGCGGATGTCGGCCTGTTTTTGCCCGATTTCCGCGCGGGCGAGCGTGTTTTTCAGGTACTGACGCAGGTGGCGGGCCGGGCCGGGCGCTCGGCCCGCGGGGGCGAGGTGATCTTCCAGACCTATCAGCCGCAGCACCCCGCCATCCTGGCAGCCAGCGGCCATGATTACGAGGCTTTCTACCGGGCCGAGATGCACTTTCGCCAGGAGCACGGCTACCCACCCTATCACCGCCTCACCCGCCTGCTGTTCAGCGACAGCAACCGCGAGCGCTGCCAGCAGGAGACGGCGCAGGTAGCCGCCCGGCTGCAACAGCGCGCCGCGGCCCTGGGCTGGGAGGGGTTCAGCCTCATCGGCCCTGCGCCCGCGTTCTTCAGCAAGGTGCGGGGCCAATTGCGCTGGCATCTGCTCTTTCGCGCTGCCGATCCAGGCCTGCTGCTGGCCGGCGTGCCCCTCAGCCCGCAGTGGCGGATCGATGTGGATCCGGTGGATACGTTGTGAAATGGCCAGTATTCAGTGGTCAGTATTCAGTATTCAGTATTCAGTATTCAGTGATCAGTGGTCGGTTTTGGTAGTTTGGAGCGGCAAGCCAAACCCTAAAGGTTTTTGTCTTGGAGTTGCGCATAAAAAAACGCCCCGGCTGCAACCGGGGCGCTTTCGTGCTGATGAGGTCTAACAGACTTAGCGGACCTTGCGAACTTCGGAGGCGGCCAGGCCTTTTTTGCCCTGAACCACCGCGAATTCCACGCGTTCGCCCTCTTTCAGGCTCTTAAAACCGTCGCTCTGGATGGCGGAGTAGTGCACGAAGACATCTTCTTCGCCCTGTCCACGCTCAATGAAGCCAAAGCCTTTGGCGTCGTTGAACCACTTGACGGTTCCTAGTTCTTTTTCCATCGTGATTAATCTCCAAATGATGTGAGAAAGGTAGGGGTGCTTGATAGATGCGGCTAAGTTTGTCAGACATGAAAACCGCCCGAATTTGCAGATTTCGGACGGCTTTTTGCAGGGGCCAAACATAACTTATTACATCGTATGGCGGCCATTATAGACAGGATGGGCGGGGAAGTCAAAAAATAGAGTGCGCCTCAACGCGCCGCCCCGCAACGGCATTTGCATCCCCCCAGGCACTTGTGCTAGAGTGCCCGCCAATTCAAGACACAGGGAACACCTGTCTTCTTATCCAGAGAGGCGGAGGGACCGGCCCGATGAAGCCTCGGCAACCAGGGAATGACCCCAGGTGCCAACGCCGGCAGAAGAGATTCTGGACGATGAGAGGGCGACAGCAATGGCGTTGACGGACCTCTCAGAAGAGGTCCGTTTTTTGTTGTCCCGCCGCGGGCGGTTCCCGCGCCCGTTCCCCGCACCGCCGAGAGACCCTGATGACGACCCACACCCTGCCCACTCCCGCCTCCCTTGCCCCGACCAACGGCAATCACCCCACGCCCGCACCCGCACCCGGCCCCTCCACACGCGCCCTGCACGCGGGCGCGCGCCGCGGCCATCCCCATCACAGCCTCACGCCGCCCATCGTGCAATCAGCCACCTACACCTTCGCCGACACCGCCGATCTGATCGGGTTCATGGATGAACGGATGTTCGTGGAGACGCCTACGCGGCAGGAGTACGGACGCTATGGCAACCCCACCGTGCGGGGGGTGGAAGCACGGTTGGCCGCGCTGGAAGGGGGCAAGGATGCCATCCTGGTCAGCTCTGGCATGGCCGCCATCACGACCAGCCTGCTCCTCCTCCTGGCGCCCGGCGATCATGTGGTGATGAGCGCGGACAGCTACCATCGCACGCGCGTCTTCGTGCAGCGCTTCTTGCACCGCTACCACATCACCTGCACCGCGGTTCCCCCCGGCGATCTGGCGCAGATCGAGGCCGCCATCCGCCCGGAAACGCGGCTGATCCTGGCGGAAACGCCCACCAATCCCTTCCTGCGCTGCGTGGATCTGGCGGGACTGGCCGCCATCGCCCGCCGCCGCGGCCTGCGCACCCTGATCGACAGCACCTTTGCCACGCCCCTGAACCTGCGCCCGCTGGAGTATGGCATCGATCTGGTGGTGCACAGCGTCACCAAATATCTGGCCGGGCACAATGACTTGCTGGCCGGGGTGATCATCGGCAGCGGGGGCCTGACCGCGGCCCTGCGCGAAGCGCAATCCCTGTTCGGGGCCGTGGTCGACCCCGGCGCGGCTTTTCAGATCGGGCGGGGGCTGCAAACGCTGGGGCTGCGGGTGACGCGGCAAAATGAGAATGGCCTGGCCATTGCCCGCTTCCTGGAGCAGCACCCCAAAGTGCGGCGGGTGTGGTATCCCGGCCTCCCCTCGCACCCCGATCACGCCATCGCCCGGCAGCAGATGGCGGGGTTCGGCGGCGTGGTGAGTTTCGAGATCGCCGGGGATGGCCCCGCGGCGGCGCGGTTTATCGACGCGCTGCGCCTGCCCTACATCGCCGCATCGTTGGGCGGGGTGGATAGCCTGATCGAGCAGCCGGCGATCATGTCCTATTACGACGCCGACCCGGAGGCGCGGCAGGCGCTGGGCATCGATGACGCGCTGGTGCGCTTCGCTATCGGCATCGAGGAGACCGCGGATCTGATCGCAGACCTGACGCAGGCGCTGGCCGCGGTCTGAACCGCGCAGCACTCGACGATGGACGATGGACGATGGCCTTGCGACGCCTGCCATCGTCCATCGTCCATCGTCCGCCCTAAAGCACTCTGGTCAGGGTGAGGGACAGAGCCGCGTCGGTTTGGGCGCGCTCCAGGCCGGCCTGCGGGCCTAACACCACCACATGGCCGTGCGCGGCCACCTCATCCAGCACATCGGCAAAGCCGCGGATGTGATCCGGCGTCGTGCCCAACACCTGCTCGCGCATCTCCTGGCGCATGGCGTCGCTCTCCTCCAGCAGATGGCGCTGCATCGATACCCAGCCCTTGGCGTCGGGCAGCATGTAGGCGTCGATCTGGCCGATCACGCCGATGATGTTCTTGGTCAGTTCATCCTCGCTGATCTCGGCCTGGCGCAAGAACGCGGCGGCCGCGTCGTAATTGGCCAGGGTGTGGGTCAGGTTGGGATCGCGGTAGGAGAGGAAGCTGAACAGGCCGGAGTTCTGATTGAAGAGGCAGAAACCGCCGTAGGCGCCCCCTTGCATCCGCACCCGCTCCCACAGCCAGGTGGTGCGCAGGAAATTGGCGACGACATGCACCGATCCGTGCAATTCGTAGCCCAGATCGTAGAGATTGGCGCCCTTGCCCACGTAGTTGACCTGAGCGGGGAGGGTGAGGCCCTCGTGCGCGGGCAGGGGCGCGGGCGACCACGCCGCCGCGGACGCGGCCCGCGCGGGTAGATGATCGATCAGACCCTGCAGCTGCGGCTGCACCTGCTGCCAGTTCTGGGCGTCGAGGGTGGCGTTGAAGATCATGCGTTCGCGGTTGACCAACAGCGCGCGCAGCGCCTCCAGCCGGGCCAGCACCCCCGGCCAATCGCTCTCGATGGCTTGCAACAGTTCGCGCAGGAAGAAGAGATGGCTGATCCCCCCCATTTGCTCCGAGGCCCAGCCGGCCAGGCTGAAATGGGCGCTGATGCGGCTGTTCACTACCGAATGCCCGGCGGGGACGAGGCTCGCTTCCGCCGAGGCTTTTTCCTCCAGCACGATCTGGCGGAAGCGGTCGCGGTTGTCGAAGCGGGCGGCGAGCAGCACATCGCTGAGGATGGCCAGGAGTTCGGGCGTTTTGGGCGTCATGGCCTTGCCGCGCAGGAAGAGCCAGGTCACCGGCTGGCGGCTGCGGCGATGGGTGGAGAGGAGGCTGGTATCGCCCAGGCCCCCGGTGTGCATGCCGATGCGCTGGGAGAGGCTGACGAAATCTTCGTGCTCGGTGCCCATATCCAACAGCCCGCGGGCGAACAGGGGCACGAAGGGCAACAGATCTTGCGGCGTCTGCCGCAGATCCATGCCCACGTCCAGATAGAAAACGCCGTTGGTGAAGAGGTCGTGGTAGAGCAGGGGCGCGCCCTGCTGCGCGAGGGGGGTGATGGGCAGGATCTTGTTCTCTTTGTCCAGGTCGGCCAGGGTGAGGCGGGGGATGGCGGCCAGGGCCGCGGGGTCATCGGGCGTCTCTTGCAGGCGGTGCAGTTCCAGGGTGTCGGCGATGACCTCTTCCAGCGCGGCGGGAGACAGGGCCGCGCGGGCCGCGGCCAGCCGCGCCTGCTCTTCCGCGGCCATCTGCGCTTGCAGCGTCAGGTCGGGGTGCAAGAGGAGGGCGACGCGATGGGGGTTATCGAGGAAATAGCGCGCGATCAGGCCCTCGAAATAGCGCTCTCCGCCGGCCACGCGTGCTTTGATCGCTTCCAGCGGGGCCTCGAAGGCCAGCAGTTCCAGGGGATCGCGATCGTACAGCCAGGTGGTGAGGGCGGCGAAGAAGAGGGCAATGCCGCGGGGGAAGCCGCCGGTGTTGCGCTCGCGCAGGCGGAATTCCACCGTGTTCATGGACGCGGCCACGGTGCGGGGATCGATGCCCTGCGCGGCCAGCCCGCGCAGGGTGTCGAAGATCAGGGTTTCCACGGCCGCGGCGTTCGCTTGATCGATGCCCTTGAGGCCGGTGCTGAAGGCCATCTGCCGCAGATCGCCCTCCAGGCCGCGGCCGGCGGTGTCCTCGCCCAGGCCAGAGTCGATCAGGGCCTTGCGCAGGGGCGCGGCGGGGGTACCGATCAGCATGTGCGCCAGCAGGCTGAGGCCCAGGGTCGTTTCCGGGTCAGCGTTTTCGGCCAGCGCCCAGTTGAGGGTGAAATAGGCCTTGCCCTCCTCCCCGGCCGCGTAGGGTTTCTGCACGTGCAGGGGCTGGGCAAAGGGGGTTTGCAGCGCCACCGCCGAATCGACCGGCAGAGGCTCGAAGGCAGAGAGCCAGGCATTGAGCAGCCGCAGCCGCTCCTCGGCCGGGTCATCGCCATAGAACCAGATGCGGGCGTTGGAGGGGTGGTAGTAGCGCCGGTGGAAATCTTTGAGCTGTTCCCAGGTGAGATCGGGGATGTGGCGGGGGTCGCCGCCCGAATCGACGCCGTAGGGGGTGTCGGGGAAAAGGGCGCGGCGGCCGCTGTCATCGAGCAAGTCTTCGGGGTCGGAATGCGCGCCCTTCATCTCGTTGAAGACCACGCCTTTGAAGATCAGGGGCTGGGCCGGGTCGCTGAGTTCGTAGTGCCAGCCCTCCTGCTGAAAGGTGTGGCGGTTGAGCAGGGGATAGAAGACTGCGTCCAGATAGACATCGATCAGATTGTAGAAATCTTGCAGGTTTTGGCTGGCCACAGGATAGACAGTTTTATCGGGGAAGGTCATGGCGTTGAGAAAAGTCTTCAACGAGCCTTTGACCAATTCGATAAAGGGTTCTTTGACGCGGTATTTGCGTGAACCGGCCAGGACGATATGTTCGAGGATGTGGGCAACGCCGGTGGAATCGGTTGGGGGCGTGCGGAAAGCGATGCCAAAACTCTTGTTTTCGTCGTCGTTCTGCAGCGAAAGCAGCTCGGCGCCGGTCTTGACGTGGCGAAAGAGATGGGCGTCGGTGTTCAGTTCGGGGATGAATTGGCGGCGGAGCAGGGTGAAACCGTGGAGGGTGGTCATGATGTATCGTGAGGTGAGGGAGCGGTTGGGGAAGGGGCGGAGGGCATTATAGCATCTTCTGGGCCGGCGCGGGCAGCGAGGATCGGCTGGCCGCCATTTCTGCGAGACTCAGGGACGCGGATTTCGCATGGCTCAGGGTTGGATTCTGACTGGCCACTGACGAGCCTGTCGTGCGTCCAGAATCGTAAGATCATGCGGCGCGGATGGGTTCGAGACAGGCGACGCGGGCTTCGTCGTAGCGGCCGGGGAGGTGGGATGGGGGCATCAATCGCTCGTTTTGAGCGCGTTTTGCTAAAACCACCGCATCTGCCCATCATCTTTGGCAAAATCGGCTGTCGGAGTATAGCGCAGATCTTGCTTCAGCGTCGAACAGGCCCACAAGTTTGCGCGTTTTTGCACACGCGTGCTATCGTGCACCGGTTTCCTACCCATCCCTCGCTCCCACATCCGCTTGCCATGACCATCTCCCTCACCCCTTCCCGCTGGCGTCTGCACGATCTCTTCCCCGGCCCCGATAGCCCCGAATTGCAGGCCGCGTTCACGGCCCTGGATGCCCGCGTCAGCGCCTTCGAAGCGGCCCGCGACCGCCTGCAGCCCGACATCCCCGCCCCCGCCCTGCTGGAATTGATCACAGAGCTGGGGGAAATCACCGAGCAGGCCTATCGCATCTATGGCTTTGCCGGGCTGTGGTTCAGCGAGGACACGCAGAATCAGGCCGCGCAAAGCCTGCAAGCGCGGGTGCAACAAACGCTGGCCGAGCTGACCAACCGCACCCTCTTCTTCGGCCTGTGGTGGAAGATGCTGGACGATGCCCCCGCCGAGCGGCTGATGGCCGCGGCCGGGCCCTATCGCTATTGGCTGGAGGAGATGCGGCACTTCCGCCCCCACACCCTCAGCGAGGCGGAAGAAAAGGTGATCAACATCAAAAATGTCACCGGCGCCTCCGCTTTTCACACCCTGTACGATGCCATCACCAACCGCTACACCTTCAAGATGCCGGTGGAGGGGGAAGAAAAGGAACTGACCCGGGGAGAACTGATGGTGTACGTGCGCAGCGCCGACCCCGACCTGCGCGCCGCCGCCTACCAGGAGCTGTACCGCGTCTACGGTCAGGACGGGCCTATCCTCGGCCAGATGTACCAGACCCTGGCCCGCGATTGGCGTAATGAGCACCTGCACATGCGCGGCCACGACTCGCCGATCGCGGTGCGCAACCTGCACAACGACATCCCCGACAGCGTGGTGGACACGCTGCTGGAAGTCAGCCGCGCCAACGCCGGGCTGTTCCAGCGCTTCTTCCGGCTGAAGGCCCGCTGGCTGGGCATGGATCGCCTGCGCCGCTACGACATCTACGCGCCGGTGGCCGAAGCAGATAAGACCTATCCCTTCGCCGACGCTGCCGAGATGGTCTTCGACGCCTTCGACCAGTTCCACCCCCGCATCGCCGCCTACGCGCAGCGCGTGTTCAGCGATGGCCATATCGACAGCGAAGTGCGCAAGGGCAAGCGGGGCGGCGCCTTCTGTTGGGGCGTGACGCCGCGGCTGACGCCCTGGGTGCTGGTGAACTTCAATGGCAAGGCCGAAGATGTCGCCACCCTGGCCCACGAGTTGGGCCACGCCATCCACGCCATGTTGGCAGCGCATCACAGCATCTTCACCTTCCACGCCACCCTGCCCCTGGCCGAAACCGCCTCCACCTTTGGCGAGATGCTGCTGATCGACCGCCTGCTGGCCGCGGAGGGGGATGAGGCAGTGCGCCGCGATCTGCTCTTCAAGCAGGTCGACGACGCCTACGCCACCATCCAACGGCAGATCTTCTTTGCCCTGTTCGAGCGCCAGGCGCATGAAATGATCCAGGCCGGCGCGTCGGTGGATGAATTGGCCGAAGCCTATTTGGCCAACCTGCACGAACAATTTGGGGATGCCGTGACCGTGCCGGACGAATTCCGCTGGGAATGGGTATCGATCCCGCACATCTACCACACGCCCTTCTACGTCTACGCCTACGCCTTCGGCCAGTTGCTGGTGCTGGCCCTGTACAAACAGTTCCAGGCCGAAGGCGAAGCTTTCAAGCCCCGCTACCTCGATCTGTTGGCTGCGGGCGGGTCAGAAGCGCCGGCCCACACCCTCAGCGCCGCGGGCATCGACATCCACAGCCGCGCCTTCTGGCAAGGCGGCTTCGACATCCTCTCCGCCCTCATCGATCAACTCGAAAAATTGCCGATTGGATATTAGATATTGGATATTGATCGATTTTGCAAAAATAATGTCCTTATGATAACTGATCACTGAATACCCAATATCCAATACTGACCACTGAATACTGAATACTGACCACTGAATACTGAATACTGACCCCTGACCACCCATCACACCATGTACACACTTGCCATTCGTCGTTCGTTCATTGCCCAACGCCTGCCGGCTGCCGGGGGGCGGGAAGGCGGGTTACGCTCCCACCACTATCTCGCCGAATTCATGCTGGAAGGAGAGGGACTGGATAGCAACGGCTATCTGGTCGATTTCGAAGACCTGGGCGTGCAGGTCGAGGCCGTCATCGACGCGTTCCGCGACCAGACGCTGGACGAGATCGACGCCTTCGCCGGCCTTCACCCCAGCATCGAGCTATTCAGCCGCATCCTCTGCCAGCGGCTGGATGACCTGCTCTACGCGCCCAACGTCGCCGCCATCAGCATCAAGCTGTGGGAAGATGAGCAGGCCTGGGCCGCCTACGATCTGGAACGGGCGTAGAAACACACCCCCAAACCCTAAAACCCCCCAAAAAACCCTAAAGGTTTTAGAAACCTTTAGGGTTTTTCCGTATTGGGGATAATCGTCACTTTGCGGTGCTCGCCCTCGCCCACACTCTGGGTGCGGACATCGCTGCGATCGCGCAGGGCCATATGAATCAGCCGGCGCTCCCGGGCCGACATGCTCTCGAGCACAATGGTGCGCGCCTCGCGCACGGCCCGCTCTGCCATGGCCTCGGCCAGACGCTGCAAACTCACCTCGCGGCGGCGCTTGTAATGCTCCACATCCACCTCGATGCGCCGCCAATCATGCGTCTGGTGATTGGTGGCCAGCCGCGTCAGATATTGAATATCGGCCAGGGTCTCGCCCCGCCGCCCGATCAGCATACTCAGATCCGGCCCGGCGATGTTGAGATAGTAGGTCACCTCGCCGCCTTCCTCCGGCGGCAGCACCTCGCCCTCCACCGTCGCCTCCAGGCCCATATGCTCCACCAGTCCCTGCAGGAATTGCAGGGCAATGCGCAGCACTTCCGCATCTTCGGAGGCCGGCTCCTCCTCCACAACCGCAGGCGTGGGCGGGGCGGCAAGCGCTGATTCCGGTTCCGGATCAGGTTCGGGCGCGGGCGCGGGGGCAGGGGCAGCCAGTTTCGGCGTGATGCGCACAGCCGCAGGCTTGGCGCCCAGACCAAAGACACCGCCGCGGCCTTCGTCGACGATCTCGATCTCGGCCTGTTCTTCGCTCAGGCCCAGGGCGCGCAGGCCCAATTCAATTGCTTCGGCAAGGGTTCGTCCGGTAAATTCACTCATAGCAACTCCGTTGGATTGGCCAGGAAAGGAGATCAAAAGTGCTGTTTAGCGCCGTTTGCGCCGTTTGCGCTGCGTGGCCGAACGGGGATAGTCGGTCTTGGCAACCGGTTGCGGTCTGAAAAGAGGGGCCGCATCGTCGGCCTGCTCCTCGTCCGCCTCTTCCGGATCGGTCTGGTTGTTGACGGCCAGAGACTTGGCCATCGCCGAGGTGCGGACGCTCATCTCCTCCTCCCACCGTTCCTTCTGGCGATTGACATAGACCTGCTGCCCCAGGGCCAGGACATTGCCCACCACCCAATACAGACTCAGGCCGGCGGGCACCTGCAAGGCAAAGACCACGAACATCACGGTCATCAGCCACACCATCTGATTCATCATCCCGGCCGCGGGATTGTCCTCCATGCCCGGCTGCGTCTGGCCCATTTGCCCTGTCTTGATCATCACATACTGCGTGATCGCCAGCAGCGCCGGCAGCACCAAATAGGGCCAAACCTCCGGCTGGATCAATTTTTCCAGGCTGAAATTTGCCGTCAGCCAGCCCATGCCGGCGTTGTAGCCAGGTAGCGAGATGTCGGGAATGAAATAGAAGGGCGCTTCGTTGATCTTCCCCTCCGCAGCCAGACCGATCAACGCATAATAAAAAGCGAACAGGATCGGCATCTGCAAAAGGGTGGGCAAACAGCCGGCCATCTGCGCCTGGGTGATGTTATGCTCCTGATACAGCTTCATCTGCTCCTGCTGCAGCCGCTGCTTATCCTTGGCATATTTCTTTTTGATCTTGTCCAGCTCCGGCTGCAAGATCTTCATCTTGGCCTGCGCTTCGCGCATCGACCGCATCTGCTTCAGGCCCAGGGGCAGCAGCAACAGGCGGATCAGCAACGCCACCAGGATGATGGCCCAGCCCCAGGCCGAGGCCAGACTCAGGGGCTTGAGCAGGACATCGTGAAAAAAGACGACCGTGGCCCGCAGCGGCCCGGCCAGCGGCTCGAACATGGTGGGCTGGTAGTTGCCCTCGGCGTCATACGGGCTGCACCCGCTGAGCAAGAGAACCGCCAGCAGCAGGACAAAAAGCAAGAGAAATGTGCGTTGGCTTGACTTCACAGAGGAGCTCCACGCCGGACAAGGCCGGCGGAAAAGGGGATGGGCAAGGGCAAAAGGGAGAGGGCCCTCAATCGGGCACCGGATCGTAACCGCCCTGATGAAAGGGATGGCAGCGGCTGATGCGCTTCAGACCCATCCACGCCCCGCGGCGCAGGCCGTGCCGGGCAATGGCCTCGTACATGTAATGCGAGCAGGTGGGCTGATAGATGCAATTGCTGCCCAGCAGCGGCGAAAGATAGCGCTGATAGCCGCGGATGAGAGCAAGCGCCAGAGATTTCATGGCTCGCTACGGGCGGCGTCGATCAGGCCGGCCTGAGTCAGCAGCGCGCGGCAGGCCGCGTCCACCTCCTGAAACCGGGCGGCGACGATGGCGGGGCGCGCGATCATCACCACATCCCACCCCGCGGCGATGGCGGGGCGCTGCAGGCGGATCGCCTCGCGCAGCAGGCGGCGGGCGCGGTTGCGGCGCACCGCCTTGCCCACGCGGCGGCTGGCCGAAAAACCGAAGCGACTGAAAGGCAGGTCATTGGGCAGACAGATCAACACAGCCAACCGGTGTTTGAAGCTGCGGCCTTCGCTGCGCACCTGCTGGAAGCGGTCGGGCGCGGTCAGGCGATAGCGGCGCTGCACCGGATCACCGGTCTCAGACAGTCAGGCGCTTGCGGCCTTTCAGGCGGCGGCGTTTGAGCACGATGCGGCCATCGCCGGTGCTCATGCGGATGCGAAAGCCGTGGGTGCGGGCGCGTTTGCGCACTTTGGGCTGCCAGGTTCGTTTAGTCATGGTCGTTCCTTCCGAAAAAAAAGAATCAGGCCCAGGCTACGGGCGGGTGGACAAGGGGCAAAAAAGTAGGGGGGTGGTCGGGCCTCCCCCCAACAGCAACTGGCAATTATACTGCCATGTCCCCCTCGCGTCAAAAAAATCGGCCCGCCCACACCTGGCCCGCCCTGGCCCCCACGGCGCCGAGCCACAACAGCCGATCCCAGGCGCCGGTGTAGCGCCGGATCTCGCCGCCGAACCCGCGCTTGAACTGCCACACCCCCCACAAGCCGGTCTCTGCCTCTGGGGGTGGGGCCTCGGCATCCAGCCCCACTTCATCGGGCACGCCCCACAGGTCATAGGCGCTGCACCCCTGCGCCCTGGCCCAGCGCATCGCCCGGAATTGCAGCAGGTGGTTGGGCATGAGATGGCGGCCTTCGTTGGCCGAAGCGCCATACAGATAGTAGGCCTTCCCCGCCAACTGCGCCAGCATCAGCGCGGCCAGGGGCTGGCCCGCGTGCTCGGCGATGAGCAGGGCGGCGTGGCCAGAGGGCGCAAACAGCTGCCAAAACCGGCGATAATAGGCCGGATCATGCACGCCGAAGTGGTTGCGCTCGCCGGTTGCCTGCATCAGGGCGGCGAAGAGGGGCAGATCCTCCGCCCCACCCACGCGCACCTCCACCCCGCGGCGCTCGGCCAGACGCACGTTGTACCGCCATTTCGGCTTCATCGCGGCCAGCCACTCCTCCTCCGCCCCGCGCAGGTGCAGCCAGAGGGTGGTGCGGGGCTGCACCGCGCGGGCGCTGGCATGAAAACCGAGGCCGCGCAGCCGCCGGCTCAACGCGGGCGCGTCCGGCTGCTCTGGCTCGATCTTGAGCAGCAACGCGCCGCGGCGCCGGCAAAAATCATACAGCGCCGGCAGGAAGGCCTGCACCTGCGCCCCGTCCTCCCAATCAAGCAGCGGCCCCTTGGGCACATAGGCCACCGAAAAGGGCAAAAAACCGAGCCGGGGCAGGGGATGAAAAAGCACCTGCGCGCCCGCGACCAGATCCTCCCCCGCGGCCAGGGCCAGCCGCGCTGCACGCCAGCCGAATTCTCCCTTCAGCGCGCCCCAGGCCGCCAGTTGCAGGGGATGGCCGCCCGCGTGCCCGGTCACGAAGCGATCCCAGGCCGCTTCCGACCAGTCCGGCTGGCCGCTGTGCCGGAACTGCATGCTCGCCTCCGGCTGCACCCTGTCCGCGTCCCGCCAGATCAGAGCGCGCTGGGCCCGACCCGCTGGCCGCGAGCAAAGGCATAGCCAAAGGCGTAGATCAGCGGGTCATACTTGCCCATGTCCACGCCGGCCCGGCTATTGCTCCAGGCATCGGCCACCTGGATCGCCTTGATCTCGGCAATGAAAAGCATCAGATCGGACAAATCCTTCGTCTCATTGACCACGCATTCGATGTTGAGCGGGCACTCGCGGATCAGCGGCGTCTGCACAAACTGCGCCGGCAGGGTGTGCAAGTCGCACTCGGCCACTTTGTCATGATCCTGGCCCGTGGTATAGCCGCAGTAGCGGGCAATGTGCCACATGCCGGGCGTGAGCAGATTGATCGAAAACTCGCCCCGCTCGGCGATCAACCGACTGGTGAGATTGTCCTTGAGCACGCCGATGACCAGGCGTGACGGCTCGCCGGGCAGGGGGGTGCTCGACGCGTTCGTAGAGACGTTGACGCGTCCATGTTCATCCAACACAGCGACCAGCACCAACGGCATGCCGTAGTGAAGGTACTCACCATAACTCCCGGTGTCGAGGATCGTGCGCATGCGACCACTCCTTCTAGCTAGAACGATTGCGGGACAAGAGACTGGCTCTGCAAGATCGATAGAGCCGGCAGATCCATAGTTGCCGGACAGCTTAGCACAGCAGAGGGAGGATCGCCATGATCGGGATCACTTTGTTTCAGTAAGAAATGTTCCCCTTGCCGGCGTAACTTGAAGATTCCAGGCCGGGCGCCGCGTCCTCCACCCGCCCGCGGTGTTGTAGCGTTGACAGATCTCAACCGCGCGCGGCCGATCGGGCGGCGGCGGGAATTCACTAGCGAGGACACATGAAGCACGATCGAGTTGTCGTCACCGGTCTCGGCGCCATCAACTCCAACGGCCACGATGCGGAGACCATTTGGTCACGCGTGCAGGCCGGACAACCGCATATCACCCCCATCACCCATTTCGATGTCAGCGGCATGCGCACACAGTTTGCCGCCCAGATCACCGATTTCGACCTGGAGCAGTACGTCGATCCCAAGCTGTTGCGGCGGCTGGGCCGCTACATCGGCTTTGCCCTCTACGTGGCCAAGCAGGCCCTGACCGATGCCCGCCTCGATACCGGCCAGGTGGACCCGCGCCGCGCCGGCGTCATCCTGGGATCGGCCATCGGCGGCATCGGCGCCCTGCTCGACCAGTACGATGTGCTGTTGCAAGAAGGCGTGCGCCGCATCAGCCCCTTTGCCGTGCCCGCCATGCTCATCGACTCCGCGCCCGGCCAGATCGCCATCGAGCATGGCTTTCGCGGGGTCAATTTCGGTGTGGTCGGGGCCTGCGCCTCCGGCAATTACGGCATCGGCGAGGCGTATTACGCCATCGTGCGCGGGGATGCGGATGTTGTCCTCGCCGGCGGCGTGGAGATCGGGCTGCACCCCTACACCCTGGCCAGTTTCGAACGGGCCAAGGCCATGTCGGCCCGGAATGAAGCCCCCAATCAGGCCTCGCGGCCCTTCGACGCGGCCCGCGATGGCTTTGTCCTGGCCGAAGGCGCGGCCATGTTGGTGCTGGAACGGCTGGAGCACGCGCAGGCGCGGCGCGCGCCCATCTACGGCGAGATCCTGGGCTACAGCGCCACCGCCGACGCCTATCACCTCACCGCCCCGCATGATGAAGGGCTGGGCGCCACCGAGGCGATGCATCTGGCCCTGCAACGCGCCCAACTGGGGCCGGAAGATATCGATTACATCAACGCCCACGGCACCAGCACCCCCCTCAACGATGCCAGCGAGACCAAAGCGATCAAAGCTGTCTTCGGCCCCCGCGCCTACGATGTGCCCATCAGCTCCACCAAATCGGTGACGGGGCATCTGCTGGGTGCAGCCGGCGCCATCGAGGCCATCTTCTCTCTCCTGGCCCTGCGCGATGGCATCCTGCCCCCCACCATCAATTACGATACCCCCGATCCCACCTGCGATCTGGACTACGTGCCCAACCGGGCGCGGTCGCAGCCCATTCGCACGGTGCTCAGCAATTCATTTGGATTCGGCGGCCACAACAGCAGCCTGATCCTGGGAGGACTCAATGGCCGGTAGCAATGGCGTCTACGCCCCGCTGCGGCGGTATGCACACATCACCGGGTGGGGCAAGGCCCTGCCCGACCGCGTCGTGGCCAACGAGGAATTGGCGCGCATCGTGGACACCAGCGACGAATGGATCCGCACGCGCACCGGCATCGAGCAGCGCTACATCGCCACCGACCCGGCAGAGACCACCGCCACCCTGGGCGCGCGCGCGGGCCGCGCCGCCCTGGAACAGGCCGACATCCCCGCCAGCAAGCTCGATCTGATCATCTGCGCCACCTCCTCGCCCGAACATCTCTTCCCCTCCACCGCCTGCATCATCCAGGATCACCTGGGCGCCAGCCGGGCCGGGGCCTTCGATCTCAGCGCCGCCTGTTCCGGCTTCGTCTACGGCGTCAGTCTGGCCCGCAGCCTGATCCTGGCCGGGCAGATGGAAACTGTGCTGGTGATCGGGGCCGAAACCCTTTCGCGCATCGTCGATTGGTCGGATCGCGGCACCTGCGTGCTCTTTGGCGATGGCGCCGGCGCTGTGGTGCTGCAAGCGCGGGCCGTGCCCGGCGGCGTCCTCTCCACCCTGTTGGGCAGCGATGGCTCGGGCGGAGAGCTGTTGGCCGTGCCCGCCGGGGGCAGCGCCCTGCCCACCAGTTTGGAGACCGTGGCCGGCGGCCAGCACTTCATCAAAATGGATGGCCGCGCCGTGTTCCGCTTCGCCACCCGCGTCATGGCCGAAGCCACGCGGGCCGTGCTGGAAAAGGCAGGGATCGGCATCGACGACATCGATATCGTCATCCCCCATCAGGCCAATCACCGCATCATCCAATCTTCGATGCGGCAACTGGGGCTGCCGGACGAAAAAGTCTTCATCAACCTGCAAAACTATGGCAACACTTCCACCGCCTCCATCCCCATTGCCCTGTGCGAGGCGATCGAGCAGGGCCGGCTGAAACCGAACGACAAAGTGGTGTTGGTGGGCTTCGGCGCCGGCCTCACCTGGGCGGCCACTGCCATCCAGTGGGCCGCGCCCACCGAGCGCGAGGTGCCGCTGTGGCGGGCAGGACAGCGCAGCGCCACCTACGGGCTGGCCCGCATGCGCTCCCGCTTCCTCCGCTTCAGCCGCCAGGTCGAAGGCAGCCTCCTCTCTGAGGAAGGGGAAGGGTGGAGCGACGCGCTCTCCGAGCGCATCAGCCGCTGGCGGCGCTCGCGGCAGCCCGAAGAATAGGATGGCGGCCAATGCGCAGCCCCTCCGCCCCCTGCTGGCGGTGGATGTGGCGCTCTTCACCTTCATGGCGGCGGAACTGCGCGTCCTCCTGTTGCAGCGCCGCCATCCCCCACACGCCGGGGCCTGGGCCTTGCCCGGCGGCCTCGTGGATGAGGGGGAGGGGCTGGAACAGGCGGCGCGGCGGGAATTGGCCGAGGAAACCGGCCTGACCGTGGGGCCGCTGACCCAGGTGCACACCTTCGGCGATCCCGATCGCGACCCGCGCGGGCGCGTGATCAGCGTGGCCTATCTGGCCTGCGTCCCGGCGGATCAGGCGGAGGGGGCGGGGCCTGGGGCCGAGGCCACGGCCCTGGCCTGGCATCCTGTGGCCGCGCTGCCCGAACTGGCCTTCGATCACAGCCGCATCATCGCCGCGGCCCTGGCCCGGCTGCGAGCCGATATCGCGCAGTTGCCGGCCCTGGCCCGGCTGCTGCCCGCCGCCTTCACCCTCAGCGAATTGCAACAGGCGCTGGCCGCCATCCAGGGGCAAGAGGTGGACAAACGCAACTTCCGCCGCAAGATCCTCGGCCTGGGCCTGCTGGAATCCACCGGCCGCTACCGTTATGGCGACCACCGCCCCGCCCAACTCTTCCGCCTGCATCAGGCCTAGGACGCGGCGCCCGCGCCCCAAAACCTGATCTGACTCATATGAAAACAAGGGAAAACGTGCGATAATAGGGGCGTTGACTTCAGCCGTTCACTCTCCAGGAGATGATCCGATGTTCAAACGCTTCCTTGTCCCACTCGATGGCTCCGAACTGGCCGAAAAGGCCCTGGAAACCGCGCAAGCCATGGTGCAGGAGGGCTGCGAGGTGCATCTCCTGCAAGTGGTGCGCCTGCCCTTGCCGGTGATCACCCCCGAAATCGGCATGAGCGTGCCCATGATCGATATGGACGAATTGACCGACGAGGCCAAAGCTTATCTCGAGAATAAGGCGACGGATCTGCGGGCGGCGGGCTTCCACGTCACCACCACTGTGATCGAGGATGATAACGTGGCCGACGCCATCGTTGCCTACGCCCAGAAGATCGCCGCGGATCTGATCGTCAAATCGACCCATGGCCGCGGCGGCCTCAGTCGCCTGGTTTTTGGCAGCGTGGCCGAGGCGGTGCTGCGCAAAGCGCCCTGCCCCATCCTGGTGATCCGCGCCCAGGAGTAAGCAGGCCCTCACGTCCGGGTGCAGGTGCGGCCAGGCCCGGCCGCGCCGGTGCAAGAGATCTCGCCCATGCCTGACCGTGCCTACGAAACCGCCATCACCCTGCCGGCGCCGGAGGAGGATGGCCGCGAGTGCGCTGACCTGCTGCTCGACACCCTGAACACGCACGCCGGCGTGCACAGCGCCCAGATCGATTTCGAACGGGGCATCCTCAGCCTGCAGTACGATCCCAAACAGATCGATACGCGCGTGATGGACGGCATCGCCGCGGATCTGGGCATCCGCCTGGGCGCGCGCATGCACCACTGCACCATGGGGCTGGCCGGCGTGGACTGCCGCCACTGCGCCGCCCGCCTGGAGGAGGAGCTGCTGCACATTCCGGGGGTGCACAAAGTCACGGCCAACGCGCCGGCGCGGGTCGTCGGCGTGCACTACGAGACAGCGGAAGCCCTCTCCGCCGTGGAAAAACGCATCAGCGAGCTGGGATATGGGCCCGCGCCCACGCCAGAGCCGCGGCCGGGCTTTTGGGCGCGCAACATGGGCCTGGTGTGGGCAGGGCTGACTCTGATCTTCCTGCTGGCGGGCTGGGCAGTCGAACGTTGGCAGCCGATCCCCAGCCTGCCCTGGCTGCACATCCCCCTTTTCCTGCTGGCCTACGTGGCCGGCGGGCATGATGGGGCGCGGGAGGCGTGGCAGGGGCTGCGGCGCCGTGTCCTCGATATCGATTTCTTGATGATCGCCTCGGCCATCGGCGCCGCCCTGATCGGCGAATGGGCCGAGGGCGCCACCCTGCTTTTCCTCTTCAGCCTCTCCGGCGCCCTGGAAGAGTACGCCATGGATCGCACCCGCAACGCCATCGCCGCGCTGACCGCGCTGCGCCCGAAAGAGGCCATGGTGCGCCGCGGGCAGACAGAGGTGCGCGTGCCGGTGGAGATGGTGCGGCCCGGCGACATCGTCGTCGTTCGCCCCGGCGAACAGGTGCCGGTCGATGGCGTGGTCGTGTTGGGCGAAAGCTCGATGAATCAGGCCGCGATCACGGGTGAATCGCTGCCGGTCAACAAGCAGCCGGGGGATGACGTCTTCGCCGGCGCCCTCAACCAGGAGGGCAGCATCGATGTCCAGGTCACCAAGGAGGCGAAAGACTCCACCCTGGCCAAAGTGATCGAACTGGTGGCCGAAGCGCAGAGCGAACGCGCGCCCACGCAGCGCCTGATCGACCGCCTGGCCCATCCCTACGCGGTGGGCGTGGTCGTGACTGTGGCCCTCGTCATCCTTGTGGGCGTGGCGGTGATGCAGCGGCCCTTCATGGATGTCTTCTATCGGGCCATGACCCTGCTGGTGGTGGCCTCGCCCTGCGCGCTGGTGATCAGCACTCCCGCCTCCATCCTCTCGGCCATTGCTGCCGGCGCCCGCCACGGCGTGCTGTTCAAGGGGGGCGTGCACCTGGAGACGGCGGCGCAAGTCGATACCATCGCCTTCGACAAGACCGGCACCCTGACCACCGGCCGCCCGGAGGTGATGGGGATCCTGCCGCTCGACCAGCTCGGCGAGACAGAACTGCTGCGGCTGGCGGCCAGCGCCGAGCGCCGCTCCGAACATCCCATCGCCCATGCCATCGTGCGGGCCGCGCAGGCGCGGGGGCTGGATCTGGTGGAGCCGGAGCAGTTTCAATCGACGACAGGCAAGGGCATCCGGGCCGTGGTCGATGGCTACAACCTCAGCATCGGCAATCCCCGGCTGAATCATGCCCAGGAGGGCCGCGCGCCCCTGCCGGAGGCGGTGGCCGCCCTGCAAGCCGCGGGGCAGACCACGGTGCTGATCCACCGGGATGATACACTGGTGGGCGCCATTGCCGTGGCCGATCAGGTGCGGGCCCATGCTGCGGACGCGTTGCAGGCCCTGCGCCGGATCGGCATCGAACGCATGGTCATGCTCACCGGCGACCACACGCAGGTGGCGGAAGCGATCGCCGCCGGCCTGGACATCGACGAAGTCTTCGCCGAACTGCTGCCCGCGGACAAGGTGCAGGCAGTGCGCGAGCTGCAAACACGCGGCAAAGTGGCGATGGTGGGGGATGGGGTGAACGACGCGCCGGCGCTGGCCACGGCCGGGGTGGGCATCGCCATGGGCGCGGCGGGCGCGGATGTGGCCCTGGAGACTGCGGACATCGTGCTGATGTCAGATGATCTCTCCAAATTGTCCCTGGCCCTGACCCTGGCGCGGCGGTCGCGGCGCATCATCGCCCAGAACATGGCCTTTGCCCTGGCGGTGATGGCGATCCTGATCGTGGTCACGCTGGTGATCGGCATCCCCCTGCCCCTGGGCGTGGTGGGGCACGAGGGCAGCACCCTGATCGTGGTGCTCAACGGCCTGCGCCTGCTGCGTACCAGTTAGAAGAGGGAGAGAAAGAGGGAGAGAAAGAGGGAGAGAAAGAGAAAGAGGGAGAGGGAGAGGCGCAGTGCAATAGATCTAACGGCCCACGATCTGCACGATCAGCTTGCCGACGAGCAGGGCGCCGGAGCGTTGGGTGATCGTCACCTCGCCCTGCTGGCCCGGTTGGGCGGCGGCGTCGGCGGTGATGGCCAGGGTGACCTGTTCGCTAGCGGTGGCCTGCGCCGCCAGATCGGCCCACTGCGCCTCATCCTCGATCAGTCGGCTCTCCCCGCGCATGCGCGGGCGTTCGGCCATCTTCAGCTCCACCCGCCCGCGGGGGAAGCCGCGGCGATCGACCTGCAATTCCATCAGGGTGACTTTGCCGGGCAGCCCGCGAATGGGGAAAGAGAATTCGCCGCGCTGCCCCGGCCCCAACGTCAGCACAATGCGGTTTTTCTGGGCCAGATTGTTGTCGTTGCGCACCGACCACTCGTACTGCGCCGGGTCATCGGGGGAGCTGAGGCGGGCGAGAAAGCAGAAAGGCCCCTCATCGGGGGGCGTCCAGGCCAGCGCGGCCACAGCCGAGTCTTGCACGGGGATGTCGGGGAAGAAGGTCTCGCCCAGCGGCTGCCACAGGTCGGGCCAGATGGCGGGGGAGGCGGGAGCATAGAAGAGCGCAGCCTTTACCTTGCGGGCCGGCCCCGGGCCCAGGTTCCAGGCCCGCACGTACAGATAATTGGGTTGGCCTGCCTGCGCCATCTCGTGCCCTTCCTGGCCGTCGTTGCGGCGGCGCAGCCACAGGTCGGGGCTATCGAAACGCTCGCCCCGGCTGGGCGTCTCCCCCCGGTGCGCCTCATTGTCCCGCAGATAGACATCGGCCAGCGAGGCGCGATCGCCGGTGGTGGCCGACATGTTGTGCGCGGCCAGGAAAGCATAGGGGATGGCGCCATAACCGGGGCCGAGCGGGTTCTCGAACCCCCAGGGCGACCAGGAATTGCGCAGCAGGAAATAGCCGCCGCCAGGCGAGGCGGCATCATCCACATAGCCGATCAGAGCCATGGCGTGGGCGCCGTTGGCTTTTTCATCCGGCATGGGCATGCCAATCTTGCCGTGGACGCGGGTCACGCGGTTCTGATACCAAGAATTGAACACCGGCACGGCAAAGAGGATGGCCTTGCCATCGGCCAGCGCGGTTTTCAGGCTGGTCACATCCTTGGGATCAAGGGTGATCATGCGTTTGAGGCGATACCGCCAGGCCTGGGCGGGCGCGTCCTCCGGGGGCGGGCCTTGACCTTCGTCCCCCACACGGTGACGGGCGTTGTAGGGCCACAGCGCCTCTTCCACCGCGCCGATATCGGCCAGGCACTGCATGCCCAGGTGGGGATAGGTGCCGCCGACGTTGGGCAGATTGTCTTTGGACTTGCACCACCAGTAGATGAACTGTTCGGAGAGGTCGATCTCGTGGGCCTCGCTGGCGCCGGCCTGGATCTCCATGAACTCGCGCACGGCCGCGGCGGCGTGGGCCACACAGGTGCCGCGAGCGCCCTGATTGCGGGCCGGGGGCAGGCGATCGGCATAGTTCACGGCCGCGGGCAAGGCGCCGGCGAAGGGGATGGTGTCAAATTTCTCGCCGGCGCGCATCTGCGGGGGGGGCGGCACCGCGCCGGTGTCATAGTCCGCGGCCATCGCCTCCTCCTCCCGCTGTTTGTCCGCGCCGCGGGAGCGGGGCGCCACGCCGCGGGCGCGCTTGATCAGCCCCTCCAGCCCCGCTGCGTCCAGCCCCAGCACCGCCATCAGGTGGGAACGACCATCGGCCACGTCGTCGGCGTAGGTCAGCAGTTCCTGAACGCTGTCGATCCAGTAGGTTGCCAGCGCCGCAATCTGCGCCGGGGTGATGCCGGGCACCGCGGACAGGGGCACCGGCGCTTTCATCGGTTTGGGGGGTGTGGGGTCAGGCATGAGGCCTCCTCTTATCACCAGACAGTGGGAGTGATGAACACCTGGGGCCAGCAGTTGCGCGGCCAGGCGCAGTATAGCACCGGCAAAAATCGGGCGTCAAGGGGATGTAACATCCCCCGCGCCCGCCGCATCTGAGGATTGGACCATGGATGGGAGACGATGGACGATAGACGATGGACGATGGATCACGCGTCACCATTATCTCTCATCTCTCGTCTCTCATCTCTCATCTCTCATCTCTCGTCTCTCATCTATCGTCTATCGTCTATCGTCAAACAAGGAGCACGCCCCATGGCATTGTTGAGTTATGAGGACGCCGAAGCCGTCCGCAGCCAATTCGCAAGCAAACTGACCGGCCCGGTCAAATTGATCGTGGCCACCAGCGCCGATGACTGCCTGTATTGCCCAGAGGTGTTGGGCCTGGCCGAGGAACTGGCCGCGCTGTCCGAGCAGATCACAGTCGCGCACCACGATCTGAGCGATGCAGCCATCGCCGCCTACGGGCTGGACAAGGCCCCGGCCATCGCCGTCGTCGCCGCCAATGGCAGCGGCGATACCGATTACGGCATCCGTTTTTACGGCATCCCCAGCGGATACGAGTTCATGTCCCTGCTCGATGCCATCTACACCGTGGGGGGAACCGCGCCGCAGTTGCAGGCGAGTACGCAGGCCTTCCTCGATACGCTGGAAGAGGATCTGCACATCCAGGTGTTCGTCACGCCCACCTGCCCCTACTGCCCGCGGGCGGTGATCCTGGCCCACCATCTGGCCTATGCCAGCCCCCGCGTCACCGCCGACATGGTGGAAGCGACCGAATTCCCCGAGCTTTCCGATCGCTATCAGGTCATGGGCGTGCCGCGCACCGTGATCAACGAGACGGTTCATCAGGAAGGCGCGGCGCCAGAGGCAATGCTGCTGCAAAAACTGCGCCAAGCTGTGACAGCGTGACCCTTCGTTACGAATTTTATCTTTTATTCGCAAAAAACCCTAAAGGTTTTAAAAACCTTTAGGGTTTGGTTTGAGTTTGGAGCGACGAATTCAAATCAGCAGGCTGCCCTCATGATGCAGCAGCCATTCCTTGCGCCAGAGACCGCCGCCATAGCCCACCAGTTTGCCGTCGCTGCCGATCACACGGTGGCAGGGCACGATGATGGCGATGGGGTTGCGGCCATTGGCCGCGCCCACCGCCCGGATGGCGCTGCGCTGGCCCAGGGCCTCGGCCACTTCCTGATAGGAGCAGGTGCGCCCGTAGGGGATGGTCAATAGGTGCGACCACACCCGCCGCTGGAAGGCGCTGCCCTGCAAGGCCAGGGGCAGGTCAAACGTCTGCCGGACGCCGGCAAAATACGCGGCAAGCTGGCGGATGGCTTCGTCCAGCAATGGGGTCGGGGCCGCGTCCGCGCCTGGCTGCGCCACGAAAGCCAGCGAGGTGATGGCTTCGCCCGCGGCGGCGATCTCGATCAGGCCGATGGGAGACGGGTAATAGCAGACGTGTACAGGGGTCATGGCTCTGTCTCCAGGTCGGGCGAGACCAGGGGCACGAACCGCACCGGCCCCAGGCAGCGTTTGTGCACCTCGCCCCCCCGTTTCACACCTTGCCAGAGGAATTGATCCCAGCCCGCCGGGCCGATGGGGATGAGGATGCGCCCGTCCTCGGCCAACTGCGCCAGCAGGGCCGGCGGCCACTCTGCCGCGGCGGCGGTGACGATGATGCCATCGTAGGGCGCGTGCTGCGGCCAGCCGTCCCAACCATCCCCCACGCGCAGATGCACGTTGGTATAGCCCAACCCCGCCAGCGTCTCCCCGGCCCGTCGCGAGAGGTCAGGCACCACCTCGACCGAATACACTTCCCCGGCCAGTTCCGCTAAAATGGCCGTCTGATAGCCGCAGCCGGTGCCGATCTCCAGCACTTTCGATTCAGACTTCAGGGCGAGCGACTGAGTCATCAGGGCGACGATGAAGGGCTGAGAGATGGTCTGGCCGTGGCCGATGGGCAGGGGCCGGTCTTCGTACGCGTGCTCCTGCCACTCTGGCGGCACAAAACGGTGCCGGGGCACGCGGGCGATGGCCGCCAGCACAGCGGCGTCGGTGATTTCAGTCCAGCGCGGGGGCCATGTTGGCATGGGAGGCGGAAAACGAGCAGGGGGGATCAAACGAAGCCGGGCGAACAGCCTGAAGTATGCAATGGAATTATACCACTGGTATTCTGTTCTGGTATACTTCCGGCATGATCAAGACCGCTATCTCACTCCAAGAATCATTGTATCGCCAGGTGAACGACCTCGCCAACGAGTTGCAGATCCCGCGTAGCCGCTTGTTCGTCCTCGCCATCGAAGCGTATCTGGCGCGGCGTGAAAATCGTGATCTGCTCGCAGCCCTCAACGCCGTCTATGAAGCGGAAACTGAGGAGGAACCACTGGCCGCGGCGAGGATGCGACAAAAGCAACGCCAACAGGTTGAGGGTGAATGGTGATCCGGCAGGGAGATGTGTTTTGGGTGGATCTGGGCGATCCTTCCGGCTCTGGGCCGGGGTATCGCCACCCATATGTCGTGGTGCAGAATAATGTTTTCAATCGCAGCCGTATCAACACCGTGGTCGTTTGTGCGCTGACATCGAATCTGCGGCGGGCTGAAGCGCCGGGGAACGTGCTTCTGGAAGCGGGGGAAGCGAATCTGCCCAGACCGAGCGTCGTCACTGTCTCCCAAATGTATACGGTGGACAAACGTGATCTTACTGAATATTTGGGGACGCTATCGCCGAAACGGGTTCGGGAGATCCTCGACGGCCTGCGTTTGCTCACTGAACCGCGCGATATTGACGATTAGGCGGCGCTGATCAGTCCAGCGCGGGGGCCATGTTGGCATAGGAGGCCTGGGTTTGCAGGGGAAGGGTGGGCGCGAGATCAGGATGCTGCAGGGCATGCCACACGCGATCGGCGACGGCAGCCTGACCCTCGGCGGAGAGGTGCACGCCGTCAGGCAGCCAGGCCGCGCGGCCAGATAGCCCGGCGCCGGCATCGATCAGGGGCGCAGCGAGATCAGCGGCGACCTGGCGCAGGGCGCGGTCATACGCGGGCCAGCGGGCGAACTCCCGCGCCGCGGCCGATGGCAGATCGGGCGCCAGAGGCGTGAGGCTGAGCAGGACGGGCCGGGCGCCGCACCTGCGACAGGCCTGGATCAGCCAGGCCAGCAGCGCCCGATAGGCAGGCAGAGGGATGCGGGGGCCGGTGGCGGGGTGGGACGCCGCGCCAGGATCGGGCGGGGGCAGGGGCGAGAGATGGTTGGCCAGGCCGCGCAGCAGGTGGATCCTGCCCCACCCGGTCTGCTCGTTGCGGGCGAAGAGGGCCAGCCGGCGGGCGTCGTTCATCCGCTTCACCTGCCGGCAGTCGTTGACGCCGAAGGCAATGAGCACAAGATGCGGCTGATAGCGCTGCACGTGCTCTTGGAAACGCGCGTAAGCGTCGGCCACAGTGTGACCGTTGACCCCGGCATTGATGATCTGCCAGGGGAGATCGGGATGCGCCTGCTGGATGAGGGCGGCAAGCTGGGAAGGCCAGGATTCAGATTCGGCCAATTCCCAGCCGAACGTGATCGAATCACCGAGGGCGACGATGCGCGTGGCCTCCGGGTCGGGCGAGGGCAAGGGGCGGGTCTCCCAGTTGTCTGCCTGGGCGCTCGCCCGGCGGCGGATCAGCCATTCCAGAGCGACGAGCAGCAGAATAAGGAGGAGGAGCAAGAAAATGGGGTGGGGCATGGTTTTTTCCATTCGATGCAGGCATTGTAACGGTGGGGGTGTGGAACACAAAACGTTGGCGTGGTTTCCGAATTGGGTTGGGCGGTGTGCTATAATGGGAAAAGTGAATAGAGTCGTTGCTGAATAGCGGAGGAGGATAGAGTTCCCCTACCCCAGCGAGTTGTTATGCGGCCGCAGCCCGAAGCACTCGTTTCTGGATGCGAGG
>JAANMV010001358.1_pt1 | contig 27101 bp, 22 predicted proteins | sample 7279661 | NCBI WGS metagenome assembly JAANMV01 (sample SAMN14094540, study PRJNA606508) | bioreactor metagenome | isolation source: A lab-scale SPAN reactor treating ammonium-rich wastewater day 121 | place: Ireland: Galway | collected 2017-05-16
CCTGGAGCAGGCCGTCCTGAACCTGGCGTCGAACGCAGTCGACGCCATGGCCGGCGAAGGTGTCCTGCGGATAGCCGTGCATCCAACAAGTGGCGAGCGAATTCGCATCCAGGTTACCGACAATGGGCACGGCATTCCGCCCGAGATCCTTCCGCGCATCTTCGACCCTTTCTTCACCACCAAGGAGGAAGGGAAGGGCACGGGTCTCGGACTTGCTTCTGTCTATGCGTTCGCGACCCGCAGCGGCGGCACGGTGGAGGTGGAAAGCCACCCCGGAACGGGCACCTCGTTCACGATCCTGTTGCCCGGGGCCTGAGCTCAGCCCGCCGCCGCCTCGACGGCCAGTTCCGCACCGGGCTGGCCCAGGTAGTAGCCCTGTCCCTCGTCACAACCGATGCTACGCAGCGCCTCGACATCCTCCGGCGACTCGACACCTTCGCCGATGACCCGGATTCCGGCGGAGTGAGCCAGGGTGATGACCCCCCTGAGCAGTTGGCGGTAGTGACGAGAGCGTAGTTTCTCGCGGACGACGCTTCGATTGAGCTTCAGTGCCGTGACCGGGAAGTCCGCGAGATGGCCAAGCTGGGCGACGCCAGAGGCGAAGTCATCCACAACCACTCCGGCACCGAGCCGGCGAATCGCGCCGAGCGCATCTCCGGCGCCCCGCTCCTCGATCCGGCGCGAACCGGAGATTTCGATGTCCAGCAGATCGGCGTTCATGCCCTCAGCCAGGAGGAGCCGGCCGAGCCGGGCGGGAAAGAGTGGATCGTGGAGCTGGTCCGCTGCGATGTGAACCGCCAGCCGGACTCCGGACCCACTGTAGTTCCGGACGTGGCAGCGAATGGCCTCCTTCAGCACCCATTCCCCGACGGCGGCCATCTGCCCAGTCTGCTCGGCGAGCGGGAGAAACTCTTCTTGTGGGACTGCCCCGTGCCTCGGGTGGCGCCAGCACGCCACCGCCTGAACGGACACGATGCGCCCGGTGGTGAGGGCACGAACGGGCCGATGAGCCAACGAGAGCTGTCCCCTGGGTATCGCCATCTCAAGGTCTTGCCGAAGCGCAAGCTCCCGCATCGCGGCGCGCCCCATCGCAGGGCTGTAGACCATGACCCCAGAGCGCGCGAGCTTGGCCGACCCGAGGGCGAGGTCGGCGCAACGAAGGAGCGTGCTCGAATCGCGGCCATCCCGGGGCGCCAGCGCAAGGCCAACGCTGACCGAGAAGGGATGGCCGAGAGACTCGACCCCGCGCGAGCTGACGTCCGCGCGGATGCGCCAGGCGCAGTCTTCAGCCTGGCCGGCATCGGAGCCCGGGTCTCCGATCATCAAGAGGACGAACTCGTCGCCGCCAAGCCGAAAGGCGGCGGGACCCCCCACCGCTTCGCGCAACACGTCCCCCATGTGCCGAAGCGCCTGGTCGCCCTGCGCGTGGCCGAAACGGTCGTTGATCCCCTTGAAGTCGTCGATATCCATGATCAGCAGGGCGACGGGTTCGCGGTGGCGCCATGCCTCATCCAGCCGCTCCAACAGGGCCCGGCGGTTGCCGAGGCCCGTGAGCGGGTCAGTGAATGCCAGGTACTCCAGCTCTCGTGCGTGCTCCACCTCCGCGCTCACGTCTTCCTGGAACGCCACATAGTGGGTCGGATTAGGATTGCCCACCGGGAGAGGCGTCACTGTCTGAGCCACCACGCAGAGGTCCCCGTTCCGGGCCCGATTTACCATCCGGGCGCTGAAACTGCGCCCGGCGCGGATCTCGCTCCAGAGCCCGGCGTAGTAGTGCTTGTCGTGCAAACCCGACTGGAGGATCCGCGGGTTTTGGCCGATGGCTTCCTCCGGCGACCAACCGGTGACGCGGCCAAAGGCCGCGTTGACCCAGATAATGGCGCCGGAGGCATCGGTGACGAAGACGACACTGCCGGCGGCCTCGAGAGCCGCCTGGGCCAGCGCCCGCGGTAGTTTTGCCGGGGAACCACCCGTTTCTGATGCAGGATTCACTGTGGCCTCTTTCCAGGTTCAACCCGTCCCAGTGCTGGCTGACCATCGACGGACGGAAGGGCCGGGCCGTTGCCCGCCGAACTCAGTCACTCCAATCCTCTGGACCTGTGGTCGGCAGCCACGGACAGGACTTCAGTGCCTCCGCCATGGGATTACACGCGAGATCCGAGGGTCTTTCCCCACAGTCAACGGTGCCTTTCCTCCGTGGCAGTCGGGGCAGCCCCTACCGACTCCAAGAGTGACGACACGGTGAACCGCAACTGGTTCGAAACTTTCGTCCGAGGGATTTGATGACTACTTCGACTGCAATGCGAGTTATCCACGGGACCAACCGTCCCACCGGCCTGGCCGCCTACCGGCGGGAGTTTGTGGCGCCAGCCGCCGGAGTGCGGTGCGTGGCCGTGGTTCTTTCGAGTCCCCCGGACCGTTCCGCAAGTCTGCTGCCCGTGCTGGCCGGACTGGGCGTGACGGCCATCGACCGGTTCTTCGACGGCGAGGCGCACCGCATCGTGGCCGCGCTCCGTCCCGAGTTGGCCATCCTGGTCTGTGACCCGACGCAGCCGGACGGCGTTGAAATGATTCGCGCGATCGCCTCGAGCGGTGCCGGCCGCCTCCTGGTGGTCGATACCGGGGGATCGGTCGCGGGGACGATTGCCGCCCTGGAGCTCGGCGCCGACGCCACGCTCAGCGGTGGCGACGACGCTGCCATTGTGCGCGCGACGCTGACCTCCCTGCTGCGGCGAGTGCACTCGCTTCACCAGCCCACCCTTCCGCCCACCGAACCACAGCAGCAGCGTGTTGGCGCGCTGACCATTGATCAAGACACCTGCGAGGCCCGTCACGACGGCGAACTCGTGCCGCTCACGCGCACGGAGTTCCAGATCCTTGGACATCTCGCGGCCCGGGCCGGGAAGGTGCAGAGTCCGGGCAAGATCATGTCGGCGATCCACGAATACACCTACACCGACGTGGAGGCTCAGCAAGCGGTCAAGGTGTACATCCGCCGGATCCGCCGAAAGCTTGCCGACTGCTCCAGCCAGTCGGTCGAAATCGTTAACTCGCGTTCGTTCGGGTACCGGCTCCAGGCCACGTCAGCTACGGAGCTCATCGAGGAGCCCGCCGCCTGACCCGCGTGCCTCCTGCGGAACACCAGGCCCCACACCTGAGAGGAGTGCTCGCATGCGCGCCCGTACCGCCCTCCTGATCGACCCGCGTGGCGAATTGCCGCAGGCGGCGTTGTCGGAACTCGAACGGGCCGGCATCACCGTCGCGGGAACCACCGGCTACGGGCTCGACGCGCTCCAAACCGCATTCACTGTGCGGCCCGACCTCTTTGTCATAGGCATATCCGACCCGGTTGCCCGGCCTCTCGACCTTATCAGGCTCGTTCACGACGCTCTCCCGGACTCGGTGATCGTCGGCGTCATTGACGCCTCCGCCAGCGGCGCGTTCGAGCAGGTGATCGCGGCGGGAGCTGCGGTCTGCATTAATGCCGGGGCTCCCGAGGCCGCGTTTGCACCAGTTATGGACTCAGCCCGGCACCACTTCGACCGGCTGCAGCGCCGGGGCAGTCTCGCGGTCATCGAGGGCGGCCAGGTAATCACTGTGCTCGGCGCCAAGGGCGGCGTCGGCAAGACCACTATCGCGACGAACCTCGCGATCGCCCTCGAACGGGCGTCCCAGTGTGCCGTGGCCCTGGTGGACGGCGACCCGCTCTTCGGCGACGTGGCGCTGTCCATGGACCTGGGCGTGCAGAGTTCGCTTGCGGAGGCGGTTGCGGACCTGTCCTCGCCGGAGCCTCGGGACACCCGGGAATTCATGACGCCGTGCTTCGGCGTTTCGGTGCTACCGGCTCGCGCCAGGGCACTGCACGGAGCGCTGGTGACCGGCGACGACCTGGCGGCGGTTGTCGCGCGGCTTCGCCAGTCGTTCGACTTCGTGGTGATCGATACCGGAGGAGCCTTCACCGACCTGTCGACCGCGGCCGCCGACGCCGCAACGACGCGGATCCTGGTGACCACGACCGAGCTGAACAGCGTGCGCGATGCAGCCCGCGCCATCCGCTGGCTGCGGCACCGCGGGGGCCAGGGCGCCCATGTGCCCCAATTACTTCTGAACCGTGGCGGCATGCGCGGCGGACTGTCCCGATCGGAAGTCGAGCGCGAGCTCGGTGTCTCGGTGGCTTGGTCTGTTGAGGATGACAAGCGCCTTTTGCGGGCGATGCAGGCCGGCATCCCGGTCGTGGAGCGTTACCCGGATGGCCGCGCCGCGGTTGCGATTCGGGGTCTGGCGTCTTCGTTTATCCACGTGCCGGGCAGCCTCCGGCGGCCCCCGCCGGGTAACGCCGGCAGACACCCCCTTGCCCGGCTCTTTCCCCATACGGCGTAGGGGGATCGCCGTGGTCGACCGCGGGTGTTCCCCGAGGGTAGTTCAGGGGTTTTGCCGTGTTGGATAGGGGGTGAACTCCGCCCGGGGTTGGGTAACAACTCCGCGTACCCGCGGAAGCCGGGTAGTCCCAAAGTTGTTACCACGCAGCCACTCGCCTGGCGGGGGCTTCAAGGTCAAGGAGCAACCAATGCAAAGCACAAAATCACAACTATCGTCCGAAGAACGCGACAGGCTCATCGAAGAGAACCTTCCGCTCGTCCGCTACGCAGTCCGTAAGATGCACATCGCGAACCCGCCCGCGGGCCTCGACTTCGACGACCTTGTCGGGCATGGCACCCTGGGCCTCATCCAAGCAGTCGATCGCTTCGACGGCGGCCATGGGGTGCAGTTCAGCAGCTTCGCCATCACCCGCATCCGCGGCGCCGTTCTCGATGCGCTCCGGTCGCTGGACCCTATCGGGCGTCCCACGCGGACCATGGCCAAACTCATCGACACGACATTCAACACACTCGCCCTGGAGCTTGGCCGTGAACCGACCGCCTGTGAGGTGCAACGGACATCCGGGATCGAGCCGGACCGCTACTGGCGGGCACGGGCGGCCGCGAGCATGACACTCGTTCCCTTTGAGCACCCCTCCACCGACGAACAAGGCTGGGAAGAGCGCATCCCGGACGAGACCGAGGATGTCTCGGCCAGGCTCGAATACCGGGACATGGTGAGCAGCCTTGGTGCGGCTGTGGCGACTCTGCCCGAACGCGAACGGCTCATCCTTTCCCTCTATTACGTTGAAGGTCTCACGCTTAAGGATTGTGCGCGGGCGCTGGACATCTCGGAGACGCGGGTGTCACAACTGATGCACCGGGCGTACGCCCGCCTCCGCGCCAATCCGGCGCTCGCCGGCGCCGCCTGATAAGTGGAGTACGGTGTTGGCAAGACTTCGGGTAATGATTGAGCTTGCACCACTGATTGCAATGCCCCCCGTTGAGCACTATGGTGTTCATAACTATTCGGGGCGGTTGCTCGTGCCTTTGGACTCTCGTCAACGCAATTCGGCAGGCCCGCCACTCCGGGTACTCCTCGCAGACGACCATGTGCTCCTTCGCCATTGCGCTGGCGACATTGCTTGGCTCGCGTCCGGGTCTGGAGATTGTCGCCGAAGTCGCTGACGGACACGCAGCCATTGAAGCCACCGAACAGTGGCACCCGGATGTCGTCATCATGGATGTCGGAATGCCCCGCATGAACGGCATCGAGGCTACGCGCCAGATTCGTGCCCGTTTCCCCGTGACGAAGATCGTGATCCTCAGCGCATACGGCGATGCGGCGGTTGTGGGAGAAGCACTCGCAGCGGGTGCCTGCGGCTTCATCATCAAGCGTTCGGACATCGACGAATTGGCCCTGGCACTGCGGCTTATCGCCACTGGCAACGTCTACGTATCGAGCGAGCTTGCCGCGCACATGGATATCGCCGAGGTGACCTTCGCGGCGATAAACAACTCTCAGACACCTTCCGGACTGACAGCCCGGGAACGTGAGGTCCTGCAACTGATTGCCGAGGGCCACACCATGCGCGTTATCGCGGAAATGCTCGTCATCAGCGTAAAGACGGTTGAAGGACACAACAGCCGCATCATGGCGAAGGTCGGCGCGAAGAATCGTGCGGAGCTTGTCCGTTACGCAAGTGAGGCTGGACTTGTGCGGCCCGAAGCGCCGTCGCGTCTGGCCTGACACTGCCGCGCTGGCTTCTGAGAAGGGCAAACCACCATGAGCGAACCGGTACCTCCTGAACCCCGTCCGGGACTTTTCGGAGCTGACGACCCGTTCCTGGAACTGCTCCTCAGCTCGATCCCCACCATCGTGTTGGTGAAGCGCTCGGACGACCTGTCCTTCGTCCGGGCCAACCGCGCGGCGAGCGACTTCACCGGGTTGCCAGAGGACGAACTCGTGGGGAAGTCGGACTTCGATATCTTCACAACCGCAACCGCCGCACGACAGCAAGAGCGCGACCGGGCGGTGCTCGCCACCGGCCGGCCCTGGCACCTCCCGGAGGAACCGTTCGAGACGCCGCACGGCCCCCGGTGGCTGTGGACACAGACCATTCCTGTGGACTTCCTGACGGGGAAACCCGACTACTTGATCTGGGTCGCCGGGGACGTCACCGAGCAACACCTGTTGCGGGTAGCTTCAGCGGCGTGGAAAGAGATCTTCGAGCACGCGGACTGGGGCATCGTGGTCGCCAGCGCCGATGGGACGCGGATCGAGCGCATGAACCCCGCGTTTGCGCGGATGCATGGCTACACCCTGGCCGAACTGGAAGGCTCGTCGCTCCTCGACGTCTTCGCCCCCGATGCGCGCGCCGAAATCCCCGAGCTCATCAAGTCGGCACACCGCCAGGGCCACATCACCTTCGAGTCGGTGCACATCCGAAAGGATGGATCGACATTCCCGGTGCTCATCGACGCCACGGCCGTGAAAGACGAACAGGGCACAAACCTGTACACGGCCGCCAACGTCCAGGACGTCTCGCTGCTCAAGGACATAGAAGACGGCCTCCGTGCCGCCCGTGCCGAGGCTGACCGCGCGAACGATGCAAAGAGCGACTTTCTCTCTCGAGTGAGTCATGAGTTGCGAACTCCCCTCAACGTCATCCTGGGCTTCGCGCAGGTGCTCCAACTCGACGAGCTGACGCCTGCCCAGACGGAGAGCGTGGGCCACATCCTGGGCGCCGGACGCCATCTCCTCGCGTTGATCGGCGACGTCCTCGATACCTCCCGCGTCGATGCCGGAAACGTCGAGTTCTCGATCGAACCAGTCGCGGTGGCAGAAACCGCGGAACAGGTGCTCGAACTGATGAGGCCGCTGGCAGCACTGTCGGGAGTGACGCTCACCAGCGCCGGCCCGGAATGCGCCTGTAACGTTTCCGCCGACCGCCAACGCCTGCAACAGGTGCTCCTGAACCTGGTCTCGAACGCAATCAAGTACAACGTGGAGGGTGGGAACGTGGCCTTTTCCTGTAGCGAAGACGTAGCGGCCGTTGCGCTGTCCGTAGCGGACACCGGGATAGGCTTGCCCCCGGACGCGATGGGTCGCCTGTTCGAACCCTTCGACCGGCTCGGCAGGGAGGGAATGGGAATCGAGGGTACCGGGCTCGGCCTGAGCTTGAGCAAGGGCCTGGTGGAAGCCATGGGTGGCAGGATCAGCGCCTCGCAGAACCCGGGTGGTGGCGCCACGTTCACGGTGGAGCTCCCGCGCGCGGACGCACCGGAGAGCCGCGCCAGGGTCGCACAGGCCGAACCCATCGCTGCCGGACATTCAACCGGGCACGTGCTGTACATCGAAGACAACCTGGCCAACTTTCGGCTGATCGAACAGGTGCTCTCGCGGCGTCCGGGAGTGCGCGTCCTGCCGGCCATGCAGGCCGGGCTCGGCCTTCAACTTGCGCGCGCTCACCGGCCAGACTTGATCATCCTGGACCTGCATCTGCCGGACATGAATGGCGAAGAGGTGCTGCGGCGGTTGCTCCACGACCCGGCGACCGCCTCCATCCCGGTGGTGATAGCCAGCGCGGACGCCACCTCGCGGCAGGTCGAGCGGCTGCTCGAACTCGGTGCCCGCGCATACCTGACCAAGCCGATCGACATACGGAAGCTGCTGGAGACAGTCGACGAATTCCTGCCCGTACAGGGCGCGTAGGACGGCCCGGTGCACCGGTCACCAGCCGAGCAGTGGCGCCTCCCGGGGATGGCGCCAGGGCGCGTCCCCCAAACGTCAGTGGTAAAGTGGCGCCACCACGCCCTTCTCACGAGAGCACCATGCCAATCCGCATCATCATCGCCGACGACCATGCCGTGGTTCGCCAGGGCTTGCGCATGTTCCTGGGGCTGGACGACGACTTCGAGATCATCGGTGAGGCCCAGAACGGCGCGGAGGCGGTCGAACTCGCGCACAAGCTCCACCCCGACGTCGTGCTCATGGACCTGCTCATGCCCGTCATGGACGGGATCACTGCCATCGGCCAGATCCGGGGCGAGCTGCCGGATGTCGAGGTCATCGCCCTGACGAGCGTGCTCGAAGATGCCTCGGTGGTGGGCGCCGTGAAGGCGGGCGCGATCGGCTATCTGCTGAAGGACACCCAATCCGACGAGCTGCGCAGGGCCATCAGGGCTGCCGCGCAGGGCCAGGTCCAGCTCTCTCCCCAGGCAGCCGCGCGACTGATGCGCGAGGTGCGCACTCCGGAATCGCCTGAATCGCTTACGGACCGGGAAACCGAGGTGCTGCGCCTCCTCGCGGCCGGCTATGCCAACAAGGAGATCGCCCGCGACCTGGTGATCGGTGAGAAAACCGTGAAGACCCACGTCAGCAACATCCTGGCGAAGCTGGGAGTGCAGTCGCGCACGCAGGCAGCCCTGTACGCCGTCCGGATCGGCCTCGTCCCGGGCACTCCCGAGGGTTAGACGTAAACGGCCGAGAGCGGCGGGGTCATCGGCGAGGCCGACACGATCATGGAGCCGGTACGAAGTGGAGTTCACGCCAGCCGCGCACCGAGTTAAACGCTGCGATCCTGGAACTGGCGCTCAAGCTGCCGGCCGCGATGCGGCCCTCCTCGATAACTCCCCGCCCGAGCAAGTCGGCCCGCATGGTGCCCGGTAACAGGCCATCGGAGACCGGCGGCGTGACCCACCGCCCTTCACGGCAGACCGCCACGTTGGCGATGGCGGTCTCGGTCAGATAGCCATCCTGGTTCCAGAGGAGGATCTCGTCGCAGTCGGGACGGGACGCCGTTGCAGCCTCGTAGACTGCTCGCCTTGTGGTCTTGTGATACAGAAACGCGTCGGATGCATCGATTGGCGTGGCCGCCAGGCCAGCCCGCACGGGAGCAGTCGCGGCCACCGGGAGGAGGCTGACCCCGGTGCGAACACGGCCGTCTTCGTCGAGCGTCAGACGCACTCGCATCGGAACGTCACCGCCGGTGGCGGCGGCGAGCGCCTGTCGTATCGCTACCCGGTCGAACGGGAAACCGAAGTACCGGGCGGAACCCGCCAACCGGTCAAGGTGGCGGTTCAGCAGCACGAAACCTTCGGCTGGCATCCACTTCAGCGTTTCGATGAGCGAGAACGGCGACACGTCGCGCTCCAGCACGCGGGCCTTGGCCAGGCATTCGGCGTACTCCCGCCCGGCCCGGGAGTCCCAGACGATCGCACTGCCAACGTTGTAGGTGGCGGTGCCACGGTCGCGGTCGACCGTCGCGGTGCGGATGGCGACGTTAAACCGCGCCTGCCGCCCTGGCCCGATGTAGCCCACGGCACCCGTGTACACACCGCGTGGCGCGGCTTCGAGTTCCCGGATGATCTGGGCCGTCCGGGCTTTTGGCGCGCCGGTGACGGAGGCGCAGGGGAAAGTGGCGGCGAACAATCCGGCGAGCGATACGTCAGTCTCGGCCGTCACGCCGGATGTCATCTGGAGCACCGTGGGGAAACGCTCGACCTGGAATAGCTCAGGAACCGCGACCGAACCGACGCGGGCGATCCGGCCCAGGTCGTTCCTCACCATATCCACGATCATCAGGTTCTCGGCACGTTCCTTCGGCGAACGCCGAAGTGCCGCCGCCCGCTGGCGGTCTTCCGAAGGTGTGCGGCCACGGTTGGCCGTGCCCTTCATCGGCCGCATGCGGACGTCTGCGCCTTCCCGCTCGAGGAACAACTCGGGCGAAGCCGAACAGACAACGAATCGGCCGAAGTCGAGGTAGGCGGCGCCATCGGCACGTTGCGCCCGGGCCAGCCGCGCGAACAGCGAGAACGGATCGACGCGGAAGGGCGTCGCCAGCGGAAACGTGAGGTTGACCTGGTAGCTCTCGCCGGCAGCGAGATGCTCGCGAACGCGGCGCACGGCCCCGGCGTATTCCTCCTCACTGACCTGCGGACGCCAGCACAGTTCGGGCGCGGAAGCTGCAGCCGCGATCAGGCCGCTGGGATCGAAGGGTTCAAGCTCACGACCGACCATGAACGCCGCAAGCGGGAGGCCGGCCTGCGGCTGGTGCGATGCAAGGCCAAACGCGGCAGCCGCCTCGTAGGCGACGAACCCCGCGACGTGGCCACCCCCTTCGGCAGCCGCCTCGGCAGCGGCGATCACCGGGACTACTTCGGACGGCTCGCGGGCGATCAGGAGGGCGCCCCGCCCGGCCAGCCGGTACCACGCCCCGTATAGCTGCAGGACGGCGAAGCACTCACCGGTCACGATGCGCTCCTGCAATGCGACGACGAGATTACGGACAGTCAGGCAGCTCTACTGCCGAATGGCCAGTACCAGCGCCTGGCGGTCGACGGCTTCGGCTTGATATCTGCTTCGGTGAAGCCACGGCCGCAACCCTGGCAATAGACGTAGACGTTCAGGTTCTGGCGGCCACACCACGGACATTCGCGCATTCGAAACCCCTCACTCTCAGGCTGATCCCATTGTAGGGAAGAAGCCCGCTACCTGAACTTCCGAGCTGCGAGAATGGGCCAGGTGTCCACCACCTCCCCGCCACGGCGGACGTAGTACACGTCGTGCATGTTGAGGGTCGTATCGCCATGGCTGGGGATGACCTCGATGCGGTCGCCTGGCTTCAGGAAGGCGACACCTTCGCCCGTGAGGGTGGCGTGCTCCTCGCTCAGCCGCGCGACCTTGATCCGGCCATCCACTGACATCGGCGGCCCGAACTCGTTCGTCAGCGACTTCGCGCCGGTGTCGGCCACCGCATAGCGCTCCTTCACGGAGATCACCGTCGTCAGCAGCGTGAGCGCCTGCTGGAAGGTGTTCGGGATGAATTCCTCGTTGTGGCTGTCGTGGAAGACGTAGGTCCCGGCCTGGAGTTCGGTCACACCCGGAGTTCGGGCTGCGATGGGGACGCTCGCGGTACCGCTGGTCGAAACAACCGCGGGTGCAAGCCCGGCCTCGGCGAGCGCCTCGACGTGCGTGTTCACGATGGCCAGGGAGTCACGGATGAGCTGCTCGCGGGCGGCAGGGTCGGGCTGGCCATACATGTGGCCTTCGTAACCCATGATCCCGCGATAGTCGATGCCGTTCTCAATGAGCAGGCGCGCGAGCCGGACGGTCTCTTCCGGGGCCGGTGATCCGCAGCGCCGGAGCCCGGCATCGACCTCGATCACGGCTGCAGGCTTCTGCCCCGATCGACGCGCTCCATCCGCAAGCTGGCGGATGTTGAACTCGGTTTCGACGGCGGTGGTGATGTCCACCCCACGGGCGAGCAGCGCCATCAGGCGGTCGATCTTTTGGGGACCCACTACCTGGTTCGCCATCAGGATTGGCCCGAGGCCGGCATCCGCCAGGACTTCCGCCTCGCCCAGCTTGGCGACCGTAATGCCGATCGCGCCGGCATCGAGCTGGAGCTTCGCTACCTGAGGGCACTTCGGCGTTTTGAAGTGCGGGCGAAGGCTCACTCCCGTGCCCGCGATCATCCCCATCATTGTCGCGATGTTGGCCTGGACCTTGTCCAGGTCGAGCAGGAGGCAGGGCGTGTCCAGGTCATCGATGTGCATGCCCGGAAGTCTACCCGCGAACCGCCACCCGGGGATATCCACGAGCTGATTCACGCATCGCCAACCTTCTTGCGTAAGGTTCGGGCAGAATGGACGAAGGAAAGGGAGGAGGTGTGGCTGCTGGAATCGACACAGAACCCCTTCTCCGTCCTGCAGAACACCCAGTACCGGCTGCTGTTCGCCGGAACGACGCTGGCGATGCTCGCCTTCGGCATGATGCAGGTGGTGCAGGGCGTGGTCGCGTTCGAACTGACCGGGAAGAACAGCGCCGTCGGCTTCGTCTTCCTTGGCCAGGGCATCTCGATGCTCTTCCTGAGCCCGGTGGGCGGCACCCTCTCCGACCGGATTTCGAAGAAACGCCTGCTGACCTCGGCCCAGTTCGTCATCGGCGCAATGTTCGCGCTCATCGCCGTGCTGATTGCCACAGACCTGATCACGATCCTCATCCTGGCGGGGGCGAGCCTGGTGCTCGGCATCATGTACTCGATCATGGGGCCGACGCGGCAGGCGTGGGTGGGGGACCTCCTCCAGGGGGACGAACTGGCGCGGGGCGTCGCCCTGCAACAGCTGATGATGAACTCGACCCGCATCGTCGGGCCGCTGTTGGCGGGGCTGCTCATCGCGACCGGCGGCGTGGGCACTGCCGGGACGTATTTTGGAATGGCGCTCCTGTTCGCCGCGGTGGTTGCGGTGTTGTTGCAGATGGCTCCTTCGCCGCCGCGTCCGCGCGCGCATCAGACGTCAGTCCGTGCCGACCTCGAGGAAGGCTTCCGCTACATCTGGAGGGACCGCGACGTACGGATGCTGGCCCTGGTGTTCGTTGGCATTGTGCTCAGCGGCTTTTCGTACCAGGCGATCATGCCCGGCTACCTCGAGAATGCGCTGGGCCATCCCGCCAGCCACCTGGGCATCCTTTACGGTGCCATGGCCGTCGGCGGTATCGTCGTAACTCTCGTGCTTGCTGCCTGGCCGCCGCGCCGGCCGAGCGCCCTGATGCTCGCGTTTGGCGCGGGCCTGGCCTTTTCGCTTGGCGCGCTCGCCGTGGCGCCGGGCTTCGGCGTAGCGCTGGCAGTCGGCGCACTGGTGGGGGCCGCGTCGAGCGGCTTCCAGATGCTGAATAACGTCAGCCTGATGCAGCGATCCGATCCCACGTACTTCGGGCGCGTCATGGCAGTGACAATGATGGCGTTCGGGGTGAACTCCATCGTTTCGTACCCCGTCGGCCTGATCGCCGACGCGGCAGGCGAACGCGCGACCCTCGGGGGGCTGGCGGTCGCCTGCGGAAGCGTCGTACTCGTGGGTGTGCTCGCATTGCGCCCGCGCCGGGCCGTTGGCGGCCAACCGGCAGTCGCACCCGAGACGTAGTTCCACGGGACCCAGGCGGGGCGGAACAACCGGCTATGCGGTGGCACCGGCCGCGGCGAACTTGGCCCGCTTCGTCTCGCGGGCGCGGAGGGTCGGGTTCAGCTCGGTCTTGCGGATGCGCAGGGACTTCGGCGTCACTTCCACCATTTCATCGTTCCCGATGAGCGAGAGGCTGCGCTCGAGGCTCGGCGGCGATGGTGGGACGAGCTTGACGGCGATGTCGGAGGTCGAGCTACGGATGTTGGTGAGCTGCTTCGCCCGGCAGACGTTGACGTCGAGGTCGGTGTCTTTCGCGTGCAGGCCAACGACCATGCCGGCATAGACGTCCTCGCCAGGGGAGATGAAGAGCATGCCGCGCTCCTGGGCATTCGCGATGCCGAAGCTAAGCGCCGTCCCGGTCTCGGAGGCGACGAGCGCACCGTTCCGGTGGCGGGTGATCTCACCCGCCCAGGGCCGGTAGCCCAGGTACTCGGCGTTCATGATCCCTTCGCCGCCGGTACCGCTGATGAACGAATCGCGGAAGCCGATGAGGCCGCGGGTGGGCACCTCGAAGTCGAGCCGGACGTTGCCGTTGTGGTCGGAGTGCATGCCAACCATCTGGGCTTTGCGTCCGGAAAGCGTCTCGATCAAGAACCCGGTAGCGGACTCGGGCGCTTCGACGTACAGGCGCTCGAACGGCTCTTCGCGGCCGTGCAGGCCATGGTGGACGATGACCTCGGGGCGCGTGACCGCGAACTCGTAGCCCTCGCGCCGCATGGTCTCGACAAGGATGGCGAGGTGGAGCTCGCCGCGGCCGCTGACTACAAACTGGTCCGCCGACTCGCCGTCCTCGACACGCAGTGCCACGTTGGTCTCGACTTCGCGGAAGAGCCTCTCCCGCAGCTGGCGGCTGGTGACGAACTGGCCCTCGCGGCCAGCGAACGGCGAATCATTGACGCGGAAGGTCATCTTCATCGCCGGTTCTTCGATGGTGATGACCGGCAGCGGCTCGGTGACGATCGGGCTGGCGATGGTCTCGCCAATCAGGATGTCGTTGATGCCGGTGAGCGCGACGATGTCACCGGCGCGCGCCTCCTGCAGCTCCACCCGGCCGAGGCCCTCGAAGCCGAACAGTTGGGCGACGCGATGCTGGCTGGTCTGGCCTTCGTGGTTGAAGCGGGTGACCGACTCCCCCGCCCGCACAACGCCGTCGCTGATGCGTCCGACAGCGATGCGGCCGCGGTAACTGTCGTACATGAGCGTGGTGGCGAGCATGCGAAATGGCGCGTCCTCGTCGGCCTCGGGGCCGGGCACGTGCTCGATGATCGCGTCAAGCAGTGGCTGCATCGTCCCGGCCGTTATGCCGGGCGTGAGCCCGGCGTAGCCGTCGCGGGCGTTGGCGTAGAGCGTCGGGAATTCGAGCTGGTGGTCTTTCGTCGCGAGGTCGAGGAAGAGGTCGCTGGTCTCGTGGATCACTTCATCGATGCGGGCGTTCGGCCGGTCGATCTTGTTGACCACGACGATGGGGTAGAGGCCGATTTCGAGGGCCTTCCGCAGGACGAATTTCGTCTGGGGCATGGGGCCCTCGACCGAGTCGATCAGCAGCAGGCAACCGTCCGCCATGTTCAGCACGCGCTCGACCTCACCGCCGAAGTCCGCGTGGCCGGGCGTGTCAATGATGTTGATCCGGACACCGGCATATTCGATGGCGGCGTTCTTCGCCATGATCGTGATGCCCTTCTCGCGTTCGAGCGGGTTCGAATCGAGGATGAGCGTGCCGACCGTTTCATTCTCGCGGAACACGTGCGATTGCTTCAGGAGGGCATCGACCAGGGTGGTTTTCCCGTGGTCGACATGGGCGATGATGGCGATGTTGCGCACGTCGGCGCGGCGTTGGGACATAGATCCAGTGTGCTGGAAGCACCGGTAACCGCATAGGCGGGATTCGGGACCCTGCGGAGCCCACTTGCGGACGGTCGGCAGCCACAACGCGGACTCGCTTTGCGCGATGGGGCTGGCAAGCGGCACACTGGAATCACGCGCCGAGCGCGAGGAGGCATTGCATGAGCAGCAGCTACGATCTGATCCAGGAGATTATCGCGGGCAAGCGCCCCGACGCCGATCTCGTGCGCCCCTCGGCCATCATGCCGTTCGTCATCGAGAGCGACGGCCGCCGTGAGCGCGCCTACGACATCTACTCGCTGCTCTTGAAAGAGCGGATCGTCTTTCTCGGCACGCCGATCGACGCCATGGTGGCGAACGTGGTCATTGCCCAGCTCCTCTACCTCGCCCGCGAGGACGACGAGAAGGACATCATGATGTACATCAACTGCCCGGGCGGGAGCGTGACCGCGGGGCTGGCGATGCTCGACACGATGAACCTGATCCGGCCGGGCGTCTCCACGCTGTGCATGGGCCTCGCCGCCAGCATGGGCACCGTGATGTTGACCTCGGGCGCGAAGGGCAAGCGCTTCGCGCTCCCGAACAGCACCATCCACCTGCACCAGGTGCTGGGCGGCGCGCAGGGCCAGGCGCGCGACATCGAGATCCAGGCGCGCGAGACGCTCCGCCTGCAGAAAGTCCTCCGCAACATCATCCAGACAACCACGGGCCAGCCGATGGAGAAGATCGAGCACGACACCGACCGTGACTTCTGGCTCGACCCGGGGGCCGCAAAGGACTACGGGCTTATCGACGAGATCCTGGCCCACCCGAAGCAGATCGCCGCGGCAAGCGCGAACGGCAAGGTATCGTGAGGCGGATCCCGCCGCTGTGACGATTCACCTGGCGTACCGGGACTCGACCAGGAGATACACGCGCCGCCAGAAGAGCCGATTGATGGCGACGACGTAGAGGGCCATGACGGTAATACCGGCAAGGAGATGGTGGTAGTCACCTTCCTGGGCGGCCCCGGAAATGTAGGCGCCGAGCCCGGTGGCGGTGAGGGTGGTGCCGCCGTAGGTCACGACCTCGGCAATGATCGATGCGTTCCAGGCGCCGCCAGACGCGGTAATGGCGCCGGTGACGTAGTGGGGAAGGATGGCAGGCAGGGTGAGTCGCCGCCAGCGCTGCCATCCGTGAACGTTGATGTCATCCATGGCTTCCTTGAGGTCGTTCGGGATGGCCTGGGCGCCCGCGACGACGTTGAAGAGGATGTACCACTGCGCACCCAGGGCCATCAGCGCGATCCCTCCGATGTCGAGGCTGATGCCAGTCCGCAGGAGCACCCACGTGGCAAAGGGAAACAGGAAGTTGGCGGGGAAGCTGGCCAGGACCTGGATGAGCGGCTGGGCAATGCGGGAGGTCCTGGGATCAGAGCCGATCGCCACACCGATCGGGACCCACACCACGGTGGCAACGATCATCAGCACCACGACGCGAGCGAAGGTGATGGCGCCCTGCCACAGGGGCGGCCAGAACACGGCCCAACCTTCGATCTCGACGATATAGCCGAACAGCCGCCACGCCCCGTAGCCAATCACCGCTGTCGTGATGGTCCAGAATGCGATGTCGCCAGTGCGACCCGCGACCGCGCTGCCTGGCGCTGTCGACGGTGTGCCGAAGAGCCTGTCTCCCAAGCGGTCGATCGGCTCACCGATCCTTGACCTGACCCGGCCAGTACCGCGTGACCACCCGCTGCGCCGAACGAGATCCAGCACCAGTGAGCGGGGCGCGTTGGCGGAATCGGTCTGCTCGTTCTTGAATTTCTCCGACCATGCGACGAGCGGCTGCCAGAGCACGAAGTTCACGGCAAGGACAAGAACGGCCATGGTCGCAACTGCCAGGCCGACCTTGCCGAGGTCGCCCGCATCGATTGCGGCTCCCGCGTAGGACCCGATGCCAGGCAGGGTGTAGGTACGGTTCGAGACGCTGATGGCTTCGGCTGCGACGAGGAAGAACCAGCCGCCGCCCATGCTCATCATTCCGTTCCAGACCAGCCCAATTGCTCCATGCGGAAGATCGAGCCGCCAGAACCGTCGCCAGCGGGAAAGCCCCATCATGCGGGCGGCTTCGTCGAGCTCGCTGGGCTGGTTGGTGAGCGATTCGAAGAAGCTGAAGGTCAGGTTCCACACCTGTGACGTGAATATCGCGAAGATCGCCGCCAGCTCCAGCCCGATATAGGAGCCGGGAAACAGCGCGAGGAAACCAGTAACGGTGATAGCCAGGAATCCCAGGACCGGGACCGACTGCAGGATATCGAGAGCGGGGATCATCAGCCGTTCGGCGTGCCGGTTGTGGGCGGCGATATAGGCGTAGACAAATGTGAACAGATACGACGCACCCAGCGCGACGAACATTCGTAGGAGGGTGCGCGCGGCGTAGTAGGGCAAGCGCGCCGGCGACGTGTCCACGGTGGTGACCTCGGTCGGTGTGAACGACAAGGTTGTGTCTTTTCCGACGACCACAATCGTGTAGAGCACCACCAGCACGAAGAGCCCAACGACGAGGTCGACCAGGCTGAATCGGCGGCGCAGCGAAAGCGAGGGCATCCCACCGGGCCGGCGGGGTGGCCGCGGGTAAATGCTCCGGCCCCCGGCCGCTACCCGAGAAGTGAATCTCACGGCACTCCAGCCACCTGAGCCGCGGCTCGATCGGGGTCCGCCACGAACTCGTCGTGGTCTGCATCGTAGGCGAACAGCTCGGCGTAGCGCCCCCAGTCGGTCGCGATGTCAAGCTGCCGGTCGGTCTCAGCCTCGTCGAATGAGCCGCCCAGCACATCGGCAAAGAACCCCCACCGCAGCGCTCTGCTGGGCGTCTTTTCCAGGGCACCCACGATCAATCCGACCAGCGGGGCCCGCTCGATCGCCGCCCGCGCGAAGATCTGCTTCGACATCTGGATATCCGCGCTGGCGAAATCCCGCCCTTCGGCCGAGAGGGTGACGCGACCGTCGGCGACATCGGCAAACCCCAGCAACGTCAGTGCCTCGACGAGCGGCAGCAGATCCCGGAAGTCGAGGCGGAGGTCGGTAGCCAGCTCACCCAGGCTCTCCGGGCCGGACGTGGCCAGGATCTCGGCGAAGCCCGACAGCGCATCCACACTGGCATACGGCAAGGGATGCGTCCCGGGCGTCGCCACCGGGGCCGCGGCCGGCCGCACGGCTACATCCGCGGGGCGGCCAGTCATCATGCTGTAGATCTGCTCCACCAACGCACGGAACTCGACACCATCACGGTCACGTGGCCGCGCCAGACCGACCGACAGCTCGAAAACGATTCGGCCGGGACTCGATCCAAGGATGAGCACCCTGTCGGCCAGCAGGATCGCCTCGTCGATGTTGTGGGTCACGAGAACGATCGCCCGGATGGGGAACTCGTCACTCTCCCAGAGCTCCATCAACTCGCCACGCAGGTTCTCGGCCGTCAGCACGTCCAGCCCCGAGAAGGGTTCGTCCATCAGCAGCACTTCCGGAGTCACCACCAGCGCCCGCGCGAACCCCACGCGCTGGCGCATCCCGCCCGACAATTCCTTGGGATAGGCGTCTTCGAAACCGTCCAACCCGACGAGGTCGATCGCCTCTTCGGCCAGCACTCGCCGGTCCGCGGCGGATACGCCCTTCGCCTCCAGGCCGAGCTCCACGTTCTGTCGTACCGTCAGCCACGGCAGCAGCGCGAACGTCTGGAACACCATCGCCGTGCCCGGGTTCGTGCCAGTCAACCGCTCACCGCGGTAGCGCACTTCGCCCGCTGACGGGGCGAGCAATCCCGCCATACATCGCAGCAACGTCGATTTGCCGCTGCCAGACTTGCCCAGCAGCGCCACCACCTCACCCGCACGCACGGCAAAGGAGACGTCTTCGAGCACCGGTGGCGTGTCCGCGGCCGAGCCAAACCGCTTCGTGAGCCCGATCACTTCGATCAGGGATTCGACTGGGCCTGCATGCGGAGTCGTCGTGCCCTCAGCCATGTGCTCATCATCACACGATCGCCGGTACAGCGCGCCCGGCAGCCTCAGCCCGGGTGGGTCGGCCGCGGCGCAGCTTAGCCGGACACTGCCGGGATCACGTCCATGCCCATGTATGGCTGGAGCACCTCGGGTATGGCGATGCTGCCATCCTCGCGCTGGTAGTTCTCCATCATGGCGATCACCGTCCGGGGAAGGGCGAGGCCGCTCGCGTTGAGCATGTGCGGGTACTTTGTCGGCTGGTCGCTGGCCGAGCGATAGCGAATGTTGGCGCGCCGGGCCTGGAAATCCAGGCAGTTCGAAGCTGAACTCACTTCGAGCCACTCACCCTGGCCCGGCGCCCAGATCTCCAGGTCAAACGTCCGCGTCGCATTGAATCCCACATCGCCAGAGCACAGCTCCACCAGGCGGTAGGGCAGCCCGAGGAGGGCCGGGATCGAACGTGCCTGCGCGACCAGCCGCTCGAGTTCGGCCGCGCTTTGGCCGGGTTCGCAGTATACGAACATCTCGACCTTTTCGAACTGGTGGCCGCGCTTGATCCCGCGCACATCCCGGCCGGCGCTCATCTTTTCCCGCCGGAAGCAGGGTGTGTGGGCGACGAATCGCATCGGCAGTTGCCCAGCAGGGATGATCTCATCCCGGTAGAGGTTGACGAACGCAACTTCGGCGGTGGGGATGAAGTAGTAGTCCTCTTCGGCGTCGCGGTAGAGGTTGTCGCGGAATTTGGGGAGCTGACCGGCCGCGTAGAGCGACGCTTCGGTGAGCATGTACGGCAGGTAGGCTTCGGTGAATCCGGCCCTGGTGTGCTCATCGAGCATCAGCTGGATGAGTGCCCGCTGCAGCCTCGCCAGGGGGCCGTGTAGCGTATAGAAGCGGGAGCCGGACATTTTCGCGCCGCGTTCGATGTCGAGCCCCCCGGTGATCTCCCCAAGTTCCCAGTGCGGCCGCGGGAGGAATGGGAAGTTGGGCAGATCGCCCACCACCTCGACAACCTGGTTCGAGGTCTCGTCGGGGCCTTTGGGCACGCTGGGGTCGAGGATATTGGGCACCTCGTAGAGCTTCTCCTGAAGCTCGGCCTCGACCTTCTTCAGCCGTCCATCAAGGCGATCGATCTCGTCGCCCACGAGGCGCATTTCGGCAATGCGGACTTCGCGGTCAGCGGCGTCCTTCGACTGTCCGATGGCCTTGCTAACGGTGTTTCGCTTCGCCCGCAAGCCCTCGACCTGCTGGAGCAACTCCCGCCGGTCTTCATCGAGATGGAGGATGCGGTCGATGGGGGCAGTGGTGTTGCGCAGCAGGACATCACGTTTGACTCGCTCCACGTTCTCGCGGATGTACTGCAAGCTCAGCATGAATCAGGGCTCCCGGGCCGCGGCGGCGGATAGTGCGCGAAGGCCGAGGAGTCGAACGTCCTCGGCGACCGGCACGAGCGTACCATCGGGTGCGGGGAGGGAAAACGCCTCCGCCAGCTCGGCCGCCGAGAACCACTGGTGTTGCCCGTGCGGGATGGGCGCCCCGAAATCCACGCGGGCCTGCGCCACAGTGAAGTACACATGGTCGATATGCTGGTGGAACGGCTGGTCGTCCCGGACGATGTCCTCGACGAGGATGACGGCAGGGGGCGGGAGGACCAGGGGACGGTCCACGACGAGCAGCCCCGTTGGCGGGATCACTTCCACCGGGAGCCCCGACTCCTCGAATGCCTCCCGTACCGCGCCCTGGACGGGGTCCTCGTTCGGTTCCAGGTGGCCGCCAGGCGGGAGCCACATCCGGAGTTTCCCGTGCCAGAGGAGGAGCGTCCGCCCGGCGGCAACCACGTAGGCGGTTGCCGTGTGGTGCCGCTCGAACGGTCCGCCCGTCATCCCTTAACCGACTTCAACTGCGGGAACAGGATGACGTCGCGGATCGAGTCCTGCTCGGTCAGGATCATCAACAACCGGTCGATACCCATGCCGAAACCGCCGGTCGGGGGCATGCCGTGTTCGAGCGCGAAGAGGAAGTCTTCGTCGACCATCTCCGCCTCGTCGTCGCCCGCGGCTTTGAGCCGCGCCTGCTCCTCGAACCGGATCCGCTGATCCACGGGGTCATTGAGCTCGGTGTAGGCGTTCCCGGCCTCGAAGCCGCCAATGAACACCTCCCAGCGCTCCACGAGACGGGGGTTGTCGGCACGTCGCTTGGCCAGCGGCGAGAGTTCCACCGGGTAGTCCATCAGGAATGTCGGCTGGACGAGGCGCGGTTCGACGTAGTGCGACATCGCCTCATCCACAAGCTTCCCGTAACCGGCTGTGGGCGGCACGTCGAGTCCGCGGCGCTCCAGCTCGGCGCGGAGGGTGTCGGCCGTGGAGAACTCCTCGAGTTCGAGGTCGCCGTACTCCCTGAGCGCATCGTGGAGGGTGATCCGCCGCCAGGGCCGCTCCAGGCTGACCTCCTGGCCACGGAAAGTGAACGTGGTTCGGCCCAGGACCTCCTGCGCGATGGTGCTGATCATTTCTTCGACCAGCATCGAGACATCGCGGTAGTCGGCGTAGGCCTGGTACAGCTCGATCATGGTGAATTCGGGGTTGTACTTGGCGCCCAGTCCCTCATTGCGGAAGATGCGGCCCATTTCATACACGCGCTCGAAGCCTCCAACCACCATTCGCTTGAGGTAGAGTTCGAGGCTGATGCGCAGGTGCCGCTCTTCTTCGAGGGCGTTATAGTAGGTCGTGAACGGCCGGGCAGCGGCGCCGCCGGCTTCCTCCTGGAGGACCGGCGTCTCGACTTCGAGGAAGCCGCGAGCATCGAGGAACCGGCGGATGGCGGAGACGACCTTGCTGCGGACGATGAACCGCTGGCGCGTCTCTTCGTTGGCCATCAAGTCGAGATAGCGTTTGCGCTGGCGGAGTTCGACGTCGGCCAGGCCGTGGTACTTCTCGGGCGGGGCGTGCAGCGCCTTGGTGAGCATCGTCCAGTGCGCGGCCTGCACCGTGGGCTGGCCCGTCCGCGTGCGAATGGGCGTCCCGTTGACGCCGATGAAGTCGCCGAGGTCGATCAGCCGAAGCGAATCGTAGTTCGCCACGGAGTTCTGGCGCATCAGCACCTGGATGCGGCCGCTCCCGTCCAGCAGGTCGAGGAACGTGGCCTTGCCCATGTCGCGCTTGGCGACGACGCGCCCGGCAATGTCGACCTCAATCCCCTCCACGTGGGATTCGCCTTCGGGAAGGGCTTCTACGAGCAGAGTCACGTCAGCTGCCATGTGGGTACGCGTCAGCCTGGGCGGGTAGGGGTCAATGCCGGCGGCACGCAGCTCTTCGGCCTTGGCGACACGCTGCGCCATGAGTTCATCCACAGTCTTATCCCCTTCCACAACGCAAACGGGCCGCTGCGACGCGGCCCGGGAGATACCATCGCAGAACGGCGCCGGTCAGTCGATCTTCAGCACTTTCACCTTGATGACGCCCCTGGGCACGTTCACTTCCACGGAGTCGCCAACAGCCTTGCCCAGCAGCGCCGCGCCAACGGGCGACTCGTTGGAGATCTTGCCGTTCACGGGGTCCGCTTCCGGTGCCCCGACGATCCGGTAGTGGTACAGCTTGCCATCCTGGTCGACCTGGACGCCGCTGCCGAGAATCACGCGGCCCGACTGGTGGGCTCCGGTCTCGTCGATGATGCGGGCGCGGCGCAGAATGTCCTCGACTTCCAAAATGCGGCCCTCAACGCGCCCTTGCTCCATCTTGGCATCGTCGTATTCGGCGTCGTTCTGGCTGGTCCCCTGCTCCTGGGCGTTGTGGATCATCTCGGCCACTTCGCGGCGGCGCGCGCGGAGTTCTTCGAGCTCATGTTCGAACTTTGTTTTTCCTTCGTGTGTCAGAGGAACGGGCTTATCGGTCATGTCGTACCCTAACTGGCAACGGCGCCCTGAAGACAAAAAGGGACTGAGGCCAAGTAGTGCCCCAGTCACAGATTGAGTATACCGGCGCGGGACCATCCGCGGCAATCTAATAGAGAGGCCCACGGCGTGACCAACGACGACCCTCACGGCCCCGGGCGGGAACCGGGCGAAGCGCTGCGTCCCCCGTGGGAACGTCGCCTCCACGCGTCCTCCGGCGGGGAACCTGTGGGCCCGTGGCGGGCCACCGCCCTTCCAGGAGAAGGTCCTTCGGCCGATTCCCACGGGCTACCTGCCCCCGCCTCGGCGCAGGCCCGCGGATCCCGCCCCGGGGTACTCCCGCTGGCCGCCATGATGCTTGGATCCGCGGTCCTGGGTGGGATCCTCGGGGGCGCCATCGTCGCGGCCGTCGTGTCCCGGGGAGATGACTCTTCCGGCACGGCAGGCCGCGGGGACGCTGCCGTCCTCACCGTCGAGCAGACCAGCGCGATCGCCGACGTTGCCGCTGACGCGCGGCCTGGGGTCGTTCGGATCGAAAGCATCAAGACGACAGCGACCGGGCAAGAACAGGATGTTGGCAGTGGCGTGGTGCTGGACCTCGATGGCCACATCGTGACCAACGCCCACGTGGTGGTTGGCACAGACACGCTGAAGGTCGTGCTGGCGGACGGGACCGAACGCCCGGCTGTACTCGTGGGCCACGACTTCCCTTTCACGGACGTGGCCGTACTTCAGATTGGTCCGGGGAACCTGGCGCCCATCGCCCCAGGCGACTCGTCCGCGCTGCGGCTCGGCGAGACGGTGGTGGCCATCGGTAACCCGCTTGCGGAGTTCGATGGCAGCGTGAGCGTCGGCGTGATCAGTGGGCTGAACCGCGTGCGGATCTTCGATGGCGTGCGCCAGGTGGACCTCATCCAGACCGACGCGGCCGTCAACAACGGCAACAGCGGCGGTGCGCTCTTGAATCTCTCGGGCCAGTTCGTTGGCATGCCAACAGCGGTGCTCCGGCAGTCGCGATCCGGTTCGACAGTAGAAGGCATTGCGTTTGCCCTGCCTGCCAACCGGGTTTTGGCGATCGCCAACCAGATCATTGCCAACGGAGGGCCAATCGAACGTGCGACCCTGGGGATTGAGCACATCGACATCACGGCGGAGAACGTCTCCCGGTTGCCGCGGACGGCCGTGAATGAAGGAGCAATAGTGGCGGAGGTCGCTTCAGGCGGGCCCGCGGCAGAGGCCGGCATCCGCGCCGGGGACGTGATCACCAGGCTTGGCGATGCGGACATCAACCACGCGAACCCGCTCGCTAACGCGCTGATGCCGCACCATCCGGGCGAGACCGTCCGGGTTGTCCTCAATCGGAATGGCCGGATAATCGAAGTCGAGGTTCGCCTTGCCAAACGTTCGTAGCGCGTGCCCTCCGCCCCCGAGAGCACCTCGTACATGAGTCGACGCGGCGGTCAGCTCCCCTGGGGAGCCGGGAGCAACCCTGGCCTGTATGGCGGTCGCCGGCCCGGCGGCGGATACGGGCGGCTTGGCGTGCTCGCTGCAATCGTCATCGGTGTGCTTGTCATCGCCTTCTTCCTGGTGAGCCGCGCATGCGGCAGCGCAGCCGGCTGCGACGACCCCTATTGCCCCTCAGACCGCAATATCGCCGCGCCCGAAGGCTACCAGTTCGTTTCGAAGATCTTCTCGTACAACGAAGAAAGCGGTGCGGTCCAGCCGGGTTTCGACCTCGTCGTTCAGGTGGCGCTTTCGGAGACCGTGGGCGAAGGGCAGTCGCTGAGTTTTTACCGGTACGTCGAAGAGACGAAGAACTGGGAACCAATCGCACCAGCGATCCTGGATGCGCAGGGGAAAGTGGTCAGCGCGACCTTCACCGATGTGCCGGCCATCATGGCAGTTATGCGGCGGAACACGCCCGGCGGGAGCGTTGCCGCATACCTCCCCCATAACGCGCAGCTTCACCCCGAGGCGGTGGGCCACGTCACCATCGTCCACCCCATCGACTTCTCCCCCGCAGCGGACGGCTCCGTGCAGGGCGAGCTGAGTGCCATCACGAGCGATGGGTCTTTCGAGATTTACCCCGTGATCGCGGCAAATGCGAGCACGCAGGGGGCCGTGGCGATCGTGGAAGGCATCCTCGCCAGCCCGGCCGCCCGCACGAACCATGTGCGGCAGGTAGTCGCCAAACTGGCCGAGGTCAACGTGCGGGGAATCGACATCGCCTACCTCGACTTGCCGGCCACCCAGCGCACGTCGTTCTCACTGTTCATCGGAGAGCTGTACGAGGCGCTGCACGCCCAGAACAAGCAGTTGACGCTCACGTTGCCGGCGCCGATTAAGGCCCAGAACCGCATCGACGAAGGTGCATACGACTGGGCGGCCCTGTCGAAGACAGCCGACCTCATCAAGATCGCGCCGTTCCGTGACCAGGCGAAGTACCGGCTCGACATGCCGGATGTGGTGGCGTTCCTGGTGGGGCGCGTGGCCCCGGCAAAGCTTGTGCTCACCGTCTCGCCCTATGCAACGGAGACCGGGGGCGATGCCATCGTGACGTATAAGCTCACCGATGCGATGAACATCGCTTCACAGATTGCAATCCGGGCGGACGCCGATTCGATCACCACCTCGACGAATGTGGAGGTCGCGGGGACGAACATCGACCGAGACGAGAACCTCTCGGGTGTGCGATGGTTCGCCGAAACGGCGACCGTCGCGTTCAGCTACAAGCAATCACAGGGCGGCGGAAGCCGGACGGTCTACATCGAGAATTTCTTCAGCATCGGATTCAAATTGGAACTCATTTCTACGTACAAGCTCGGCGGAGTCGCCGTCGATGATGCGAGCGACGACCGGTATCTCGGGAACATCTGGAACGCCCTGGTGCCGTTCATCACCAGCGGCCAGCCGATCCTTCTCCGGCCAAACGACACGGACCTCGAACCAAAGTGGACCGCGAGTGGTGGCACGATCGAGTCAACCCGCCGCGGGACGGCGAACTGGTTCACACCCGCGGAACCCGGCACGTACACGATTAGCCTGACCCTGAGCGATGGCGTGGCCGTGTTCGAGAACAGCGTGCCCGTGAACGTCAAGGCGCGGGACTCACGCACGCCGGTGGCAACAGCCACCCCGGGCAACTAGCGATGGCCACGGGGCGAGGCGTGAGGATCGCTGGCGGCACGGCCAGGGGAATGCCCCTTGCAGAGCCACGGGGCGTCCGGCTGAGGCCGACCTCGGGCCTCGTGCGGGAGGCTATCTTCAACATCATCGCGGACCGTGTGGAGGGCGCGCGCGTGTTGGATCTTTACGCCGGGACCGGCGCGCTCGGGATCGAGGCGCTCAGCCGCGGAGCCGCGCAGGCGACCTTCATCGAAGGCGAAGCGGCATGCGTCCAGGCCATCCTCCAGTCACTCAGCCGCGCGGGCTTTTCCGAAAGCGCCACCGTGATCAGGGGGCGGCTGCCGGGAGCTATCTCGAAGCTGGAGCCGGGCCTGTTCGACCTCGTATTCCTGGACCCTCCATACAACGACGAAGGGGCAGAGGACACCCTGATGGGTGTGCCCCGGTTGCTTGCTCCGGGTGGCATGGTCGTCTACGAGCACGGAAGCCGGTACAATCCGCCGGAACGCCCGGCAGGCCTTCAAATCCTCGAACGCCGGGTGTATGGCGATAGCGCCGTCGCGCTGTATGCCGAACTGGAGGGGGAATGAGGATCGCAGTCTTCCCGGGTGGGTTTGACCCGGTAACGAACGGGCACCTGGACCTGGTGACCCGAATGACCCATTTGTTCGACCGCGTGATCGTGGCGGTGGTCAAAGGCCGGGATAAGGGTTCGCTGTTCACCTGGGACGAGCGCGTCGAGATGTTCGCCAAGGCGGTCGAGCATCTCCCCAGCGTGGAGGTAGAAGGCTTCGACGAAATGACCGTCGAGTTCGCCAAGCGGAAGGGAGCCGTCGCCATTGTCCGGGGCATTCGTGCTGTTAGCGATTTCGAGGCGGAGTTCGACATGGCATTGATGAACCGGAAAATGGCTCTGCACCTCGAGTTGGTGTACCTCATGGCC
>JAANMV010001360.1_pt1 | contig 27089 bp, 27 predicted proteins | sample 7279661 | NCBI WGS metagenome assembly JAANMV01 (sample SAMN14094540, study PRJNA606508) | bioreactor metagenome | isolation source: A lab-scale SPAN reactor treating ammonium-rich wastewater day 121 | place: Ireland: Galway | collected 2017-05-16
CGTCGGGTCGAACGTCAGCAGCACGTGTGGTTTGTGTTTCCGGATGAGCCGGGCCACGTCGCGCCGCAGCTCCAGGCTGTGCTGAAGGTACCCGTCCGGGTAGCCCATGAACTCGTAGTTTGCCACCCCCAACACCGCCCCCGCGTTCCGCTGCTCCGCCTCGCGGATGGCGGTGAGCCGCTCACTCGTCATGTTCGGGTCATCGCTCCCCTTGTCGCCCTTGGTGATGATGACGTAGGTGACCTCGCAGCCCTTCCGGGCCCATTTCGCGATGGTCCCCGCAACCATGAACTCGGCGTCGTCGGGGTGGGCGACGACGACCATGGCAGACGGTGGGACGAAGCCTTCAACGTTCGACGGCATGGGGGCACGCTCCGTGGTTGGTGATGCAACGAGCGTAGCAGGTGCGGGCGCCCCGCTTCAGCGGCGCGCTTCACTCAACCGGCAACCCGCGCCGGTACATACTCCACCACCGTCTGCGGTTCGGGGATGGGCATGCCATCCTCGCGGAGCCCCTCGATGTGAAACTCGATCGCTGAAGTGATCTCCCGCTCCGCCTCTTCGATCGTGTCTCCCACGGCGACGCACCCGGGGAGGTCCGGCACGTAGGCCGAGTAGTTCGCTCCGGCAAGCTCGATGACCACGGCGTACTTCTTCATCTGTCCCTCCGCGCGATACCGGCCTGCTTCCAGATGCTGTTCAACGTTCCCGCAGCGAGGTCCTTCCCTGGCTTGCCCGGGACGGTCACTCTGCCCGGTCGGGTGTGGTGCTTGAACTGCCGGTGGCTTCCTTCGGTTGAGTGAAGATACCAGCCGTCCGCCTCAAGAGCCGTAATAACGTCTCGAACCTTCACCGTACCATGATGGCAGTAATCTGGATGTTCGCCTATCTGAAGAGGTGCTGTCAGGCGGCATAGAGCGTTCGCGCCGTCCCCAGGATCTCCCGCCGGCGCAGCCAGTTCGGGCTCGCCTCGACCGCCATCCGGCTCGTCATTTCCACTCGCCGGCCGAAGAGAGCCGACAGTTCCGCTTCCATCTGGAGGTGGTCGACGAGCGACCACGGATGGTCCGGCTCGAACGTCACCAGCACGTCGATGTCACTCTCGGCCCGGAAGTCATCTCTCAGCACCGATCCGAACGGCGCGAGTTCCCGTATTCGCCAGCGCGCACAGAACCCCGCCAACTGTTCGGCGTGACGCGACCTGAGCTCGTCCATCCGTTCCATGACCAAATAATACGACACCCATCTCTCCCGCACCCCCTACCATACCTCCATGCAGCGCCAGGTCCGCGCCGTCGCCGTCCAGGAACGCGGCTATGCCGAGATCGCCTCGGTCGGCCTCCTCCTCGCCATCCTCGTCGGCTTCGCCCTCTTCCTCTACTGCCGGGCCGAAGAACAGACCGTCCCCATCACCGGCCGCACCCAGCGCGTTGCCCTCTCCGAGGAAGACCAGGCCACGCTCGGCGCCGAGGCCTACCGCGACATCCTCGCCGAATCGGCCACCGAGATCGTCCGCACCGGCCCCGAAGCCACCCTCGTCCGCCGGGTCGGCGAACGCATCGCCGAAGTCGCCGATGACCCGGGTTTCGCCTGGGAGTTCACGTTGATCGCCTCCCCCACGAAGAACGCCTGGTGCCTCCCCGGCGGCAAGGTGGCCATTTACAGCGGCATCCTCGAAGTCGCACAGGACGAAGAGGGCCTCGCCGTCGTCATGGCCCACGAGATTGCCCACGCCATCGCCCAGCACGGCGCCGAGCGCATGCTCCAGGAACAGCTCACGCAGGTCGGGCTTCTTGCTGTCTCCGCCACCCTTGGGGGCCTCGACCCCGCGACCCGCGGCACGGTCCTTGCCCTCTTCGGTGCGGGCGCCCAGCTCGGCGTGCTCCTCCCCTTCAGCCGCGACATGGAGAGCGAAGCCGACCGCATCGGGCTCATCTACATGGCCCGCGCCGGCTACAACCCTGAAGCGGCTATCGGCTTCTGGGAGCGGATGGCTGCCGCCCGTGACGGCCCTGAACCGCCCGAATACGCCTCCACCCATCCGAGCAACGAATCGCGCATCGCCGACATCCGGAAGTGGCTCCCCGAAGCCATGGAGGAATACCGCAAGGCCACCGAAACCGGGACTACGATGCTGCCGCCGCCGGCGGGGCTCCTGCTTCAGCCAGCGCGCGTTCCGCATGCGGCCGCAGCATCTGCATCGGGCTGAGCGGCGCTCCCAGCGAGGCGCACACCCCCCGCAGCAACCCGATCACGCGCCCCAGCAGCACCAGGTCCCCCGGGATCGCCTCCACCGGGTTCGCCCGCATCGCCCCCCGGCGCACCTCCAGCTCCCCCGCCTGGGGAGCGTCTATCGGCCGCGCGTCGAACATCAGTTGCATCAGGGGTAACACGTCCTCCGGCTCCTCGGACTTCGTCTTCACGCCCAGCTCCCGGAACGCCGCGACGATCCCGTGGGGGTCGCGGTCGCCTGCCGCAATCACCAGCCGCGCGAACCCCAGCCGCGCCGCCATCGGCAGTTCCTTCGTCAACCCGAAGTCCAACAGGCCCACGCGCCCGCCCGGCAGCACGAGGATGTTCCCGGGGTGCGGGTCGGCCTGGAACAAGCCATCCACCATGATCTGGTGGCCGTACGCCTCCGCCACCATCTTCGCGAACGCGGTCCGGTCGATGTTCATCGATTCCAGCCGCTCCCGGTCGAGCAGCCGCGCGCCGTGGATGTACTCGGTGACGACCACCTTCTTCGCCACGTGGTCATCGATGACGCGCGGCACCACCACGCCCGGCACCCCGCTCAGGTTCGCCCGGATGCGCCGGGTCATCTCCGCCTCCCGCTCGAAGTCCAGCTCCAGCGGCACCTGCGACCCGATCTCGTTCACCACCGCCCGGAAGTCGAAGTTCGGCTCCCGCCACGCCACGATCCCCACGATCGTCCGGAGGTTCCGCACGTCCAGCCGCACCAGGCCCGCCACTTCCGGGTACTGCACCTTCACCACCACTTCGCGCCCGTCGGGGAGTGTCGCCCGGTGCACCTGTGCCAGCGAGGCCGCCCCGATCGGCTCCTCGTCGAACGTGGCGAACAACTCCTCCAGCGGCCGCTTCAGCTGCGACTCGATGGTTTCCCGTACCACCGCCATCGGCCGCGCTGGCACCTGGTCCTGCAACCGCGAAAGCGACCGCGTGTAGGGCAGCGGGACCACATCGGTACGCGTACCGATGAACTGCCCGGACTTGATGTACATGCCTTTCAGGTCGACGGCGAGCTGGTAGAGCGCTTCGGCCGCGGCTTCGTGCCGTTGCTCCCATTCCGCGGCCGCGGCCGCTGGCGGGAACTTGCGCACCTTCCGCTGGGTGCGCTTATAGCCGAGGTAGATGCGCGCACCCGTCCGGGCCACGCGAAAGCTGCGGCGAACTCGTTTTGCGTTGTCGAACATGCTTCGGGTTTCCGTCTCCGGCCAGTGTGCCCGCTCGCGCACCCGCCGCGCAACAAAGGTGAAGCTGCCTTCCCCAAAACGGTGAGATTCGATGCGAACCTGGGCCCGAGCAACGTCACGGTCGAACTCTCCAGCTGACCGTTGGGATTCCCATTCGGAAACCAGTCGGGATCCCTGTTGGGAACATCCATACTTTCCCAACCTCCCGGGCTCCCTCCCGCCGCGGCCCGGCCGAACACCAACCCCCGCTCGTTCTTCCCACCGGGGATCCGGACGCCGTTCCCCACGGCCTGAAACGCCTCCTTGAATCTGCGATCGGGCCTTTCCCAACACTCCCAACGACCCACCACACATCATCAATGCTTCCTTTAGCCCCGGCCATCTGTTCAGATGGTTGGAGATGTTGGATGCGATCGAGATTCATGTTCAGGGTGGCAACGGCGGCCACGGGATGGTCAGCTACCACCGCGAGAAGTTCGTGCCCCAGGGCGGACCGGATGGTGGAGATGGTGGCCGGGGCGGCCGCGTGTACCTTCGCGCGGTCGATGATGTGTACACCCTGGAACAGTACCGCTCGAAGAAGAAGTTCAAGGCGGTCAACGGCGGCAACGGCGGCCCGAACCTCCGTCACGGCGCCAACGGCGCCGACATCTACCCCGATGTCCCGACCGGTACCGTCGTCCACGATGTCGAAACCGGCGACCTGATCGCCGACCTCGAAACACTTGGCCAGGAAGTCATCATCGCATTTGGTGGCCGGGGGGGCTGGGGCAACAAGCGCTTCGCCACCGCCACCAACAAGACCCCCGGCTACTCCCAGAAGGGCCAGGATGGCGAGGAAGTCGACATCCGGCTCGAGCTCCGGATGCTCGCTGATGTCGGCCTCATCGGCCTCCCGAACGCGGGCAAGTCCACGTTCCTCGCCGCCGTCTCCAACGCGAAGCCCAAGATCGCGAACTACCCGTTCACCACGCTCGAACCGATGCTCGGCGTCGTCAACGTCGGCTACGAACGGTTCACCCTCGCCGACCTGCCGGGCCTCGTGGAGGGCGCCTCCGAGGGTTACGGGCTCGGCTTCGAATTCCTGAAGCACATCCGCCGCTGCCGGGTGCTCCTCCACGTCGTTGATTGCAGCTCGCCCGACCCCGTAACCGATTACGAGCTCATCGAAACAGAGCTCCGCGCCTATGACCCGAAGCTCGATGACGTCGCCCGGGTCGTTGCCGTCACCAAGGCCGACCTCGCCCCGGAGATGGCCGAAGACTCGGCCGCCATCCTCTCCGGCCACCTGGGCAAGAAGGTCTGGGTGGTCTCGGCCGAATCGCAACAGGGGGCGGAGGAGCTCACCGCCGAGCTGATGGCCCTGGTCAACATCGAGAAGGCGCGGGCCGCGGCCACCCCGCCGGAGGACCTGCCCGTCCTCCGTCCGCCCTCCGAGGAGCGCTTCACGGTTGTGCGCGCCGGCGAGCGCCGTTACCTGGTCGAGGGCTACCGCCCGGTCACCTTCGTGCAGATGATGGACACCGGCATGGCCGGCGCCCAGGACGAGATCATCCGCCGCCTCGAACGCTGGGGTATCGCGAAGGCACTGCGCCAGGCCGGCGCCGAACGGGGCGACACCATCGTCTTCGGTGAGGTCGAGCTGACCTGGGAAGGCTGACCTCCCGGCACACCTCGCCAAGGTCGTCCTGCTGTACCGCGCGCTGCGAAGCAGAAGATGGGGTAGCCCGTCACCCGCCCCCGCGCATCGTCCGCAAGCGGAGGTAGTGGGCGATCTCCGCTTCCCGCTCCCCGCGCACGTCGAGGAATAACACCGGGACCGACATCCGCCCCACCTTCGCCGGTTCGCCAACTACGAAGTCCACGCTCCACCGATCCCCGTCCACCCGCGTGCCGTCGACCGTGCCGCCCATCTCGCGGAGGAGCTGCGCCCGGATCTCGTCCGCCCGAAGGTTCCGGACCTCGAGCCGGGTCACCCGCCCGCAGCCGGCGGGAAGATGTCCACGTCGGCGCCCGGGGGCACCGGCGTCTCCAGCATCTGCAGGTAGCGGATCTCCCGCCCGTCCACGAATACCTTGATGTACTCGCCCAGCGTCCCCTCGGGAGTCCAGATCTTCGCCCCAAGCTCCGGGAAGCGCTCGGTCACCGTATCCAGCAGGTCCTTCACGGTGGCGTCTTCGGCCAGGTCCAGGTGCACGTTCTTCCCGCCGACCAGCGGCCGCAGGGTCGCGTAAAAGCGCACGTCCATGCCAGCGATCCTAGCAGGCCGGGCGCCCTCGCCGGGGCTCCCCCCGGGCCGAGACGGAACCGCCCGGATCGCGCATGCTTTGCGGCACAACTACCACCCCCGGAGGGGCCACATGAACCTCATCCTCAACGACCTCAGCCCGTGGCACTGGGCCGCCGGCGGCGCCGTCATCAGCGCCGTCACGCTCACGCTGCTGTTCGTCGGCAACCGCCGCCTCGGCGTCTCCACCGGCTTCGAAAACGTCTGCTCGCTGGTTGTCCAGACGCCCTACTTCACCCGCGACGCGCTCCGCGGTACCAACTCGTGGAGGCTGCCCCTGCTCGGCGGCCTGCTGATTGGCGGGTTCCTCTCGGCAGTGGTGGGCGGCGGCTGGGAGCCCTTCTGGGACCTTGGCATGTTCGATGCCGAGATCGGCTGGGGCAACGGCGGCAAGCTCATCTGGATGTTCGGCGGCGGCCTGCTGATCGGCTTCGGCACGCGCCTGGCCGGCGGCTGCACCAGCGGCCACGGCATCTTCGGCCTTTCCAACCTCGAACTCCCGAGCCTCGTCTCCACAGTCAGCTTCATGGCTGCCGGCGTGGTCACCACGAACCTCATCTACCGCCTCATCCTCTAACCGCTGGAGACTCCCATGATCCTCTTCTACCTGGTCCTTGGTTCCGTTTTCGGGTTCACCCTCAGCCGTTCTGGCGCGGCCGACTACAACTTCATCCAGGGCATGTTCCTGTTCGAAGAGTTCCAGCTCTACGGCATCATCGGAACCGCCGTCGCCCTCACCGCGCCCTCGCTCTGGCTGCTCAAGCGCTACGGCCGCTCCATCACCGGGCAGCCGCTGAAGATCGAGAACAAGCCCGGGCACCGGGGCAACGTCTATGGCGGCATCCTCTTCGGGATCGGCTGGTCCATTACCGGCATGTGCCCGGGCCCGATCCTGGTCAACATCGGCGAAGGCAAGGTCTACGCCCTGGCCGCCCTTGCGGGGACGCTGGCCGGCGCCGGGGCCTTCGGCGCGCTCTACCCGCGCCTGGCCAAACCCTTCCGCCTCCCGCCGCTCCAGGTCGGCACCGGCGAGGGGTAGGGAGCTACACCCGCGCCCAGTTGTTCGTCGTGAAGATGTCCTCGTCCAGCGGGCTGCGCTCGCCCAGCTCGAGCCGGAACCCGGCCACCGCCCCGATCATGGCCGCGTTATCGGTGCAGAACTTCGGCGGCGGGATGCGCACCGGCACCGGGCAGCGCCGCCGGAGCTCCTCGCGCAGGCGCGTGTTCGCAGCCACCCCGCCGGCCACCAGCACGTTCTTCGCGCCCATCTCCCGCGCCAGCCTGGTCGTCTTCCCGGCGAGCACGTCCACCACCGCCTCCTGGAACTCCCACGCGATCTCCGGCGCCGAATACTGCCCAGCCCGGACCACGTGCAGCGCGGCGGTCTTCAGGCCGCTGAAGCTGAAGTCGAACGTCCCGTGCATCCAGGCGCGCGGCAGCTCCAGCGTGCTCGGGCCGCCTTCGAGCGCCGCCTTTGCCACGTGCGGACCGCCCGGGAAGGGCAGCCCCAGCAGCCGCCCGACCTTGTCGAACGCCTCGCCGGCCGCATCGTCGCGCGTGCCGCCCAGCCGCTCGTACTGCCCGTGCGAACGCATGAGCACGAGGTCGGTGTGCCCGCCGCTCACGACCAGGCAGAGCGCCGGGAACTCCGGCTCAGGCCCTTCGACCAGCCAGTTCGCGTAGATGTGCCCTTCGAGGTGGTTGATCCCGATGAACGGCAACTCCCGTCCGAACGCGATCGCCTTCGCCGCGTTGTAGCCCACCAGCAGCGACCCCGCGAGCCCCGGCCCGCGCGTCCCCGCCACCGCCTCGATGTCGCCGAGCGTGCACCCGGCTGCCTCCAGCGCTTCCGTCACCACCGGCACGATGTTGCGGAGGTGCTGGCGGCTCGCAACCTCCGGCACCACCCCGCCGTACTTCGCGTGCAGGTCCACCTGCGAGGCCACCACCGACGACAGGGCGACGCGCCCGTCCTCGATAACCGCCGCCGCGGTCTCATCGCACGAAGACTCGATAGCCAGGACTCTCACGGTTCCAGCGTACCATCACACACGGTCTGTGTGACGGGTTTCACGAGGTGGCGGACACCATGGCACTACCCGTGCTCGTGGACCTCGCCGTCGTGCGGCCCGGAGGTTGCCGCGAGGTACAGCTTGTGCGAGTAAACCACCAGCCCGAGCATCGCCTGCACGTATTCGCGGGCTTCGGGTACCGGCCCGTGTTCGTGCTTCTTCTTACGCATCGCATCCGCGAACCGCCTGGTCACCTCATCGCGGACGAGTGTCGTGAGGGCGTCTACCAGTTCGTCCGCGGAGCCCGTCTCGATCGCCCGGTCGGCAATCGGGATGATGGGACCTTCGCTCAGGCCCGCCGGCTTCAGCCCGGTATACGGCGCACCCTCGCCAGCACGATGGACGCGGACCACCGTCTCGAAGAAGTGCAGGTCCGCTACCTCGCGGGCCCCGTTTCCGGTGCGATGGAGCGGGAGCGCCCGGTTGAAGGCCGCGATCACTTCCGCCTCCCCCTCGGCGGGGACGTAGGGCAGCACGATGCTCACGTTTCCTTCGTCGAGCGCACGCCTCGCGGGCGTGACGACTGGACCATCCATCGAATCGCAATGTGGGGGCATGGAGCAACTCCTGAGGCCAATAGGGCCTATTCCGACATCTCCCATCTTCCGGCGCTTGGCCCGGGCAGAACGAGGGCCAAGCGGTCCGTTTCGACAGGCCCTTCGTACGGACGTGGCGCCGCGCGCGGCAGCGCGCTCCACCCCGCTATGCTTCCCACCAGACTCCCGTCCGGCGGTGACCCATGCCCGCTCCCTCCGAACCCGATACCCGTGCCCGCTTCGCCGCCCAGGCCCTCCGCACCTTCACCGCCGGCGTGTTCGAACGCCTTGGCCTGCCACCCGCCGACGCGGCCGAAGGAGCCGAAGTCCTCATCGACGCCGACCTGGCCGGGATCGAGTCCCACGGTATCGCCCACCTCCCCTGGCACCCGGGCTACGCCCCCGGCTTCCGTCGTGGCCTCGTCAACCCAACGCCCGAGGTGAAAGTGCTCCGCGAAAGTCCCGTTGCCGCGACCTGGGACGCGGATGGCGGGCTGGGCATCCTTATCGCCCGCCGCGCCATGGAGGCTGCGATTGCAAAGGCGAGGGCCACCGGCATTGGCATGGTCGCCGTCCGCAACGGCCGCCATTTCGGCGCCGCGGGCTACTACGCCCGCATGGCCGCCGAGCGCGACATGGTCGGCATGGCCATGTGCAACGTGCCGCCCCTCGCGGTCGCCGCTGGCAGCCTCGACCGCGCCTACGGCACCAACCCCATCGCGATGGCCGCCCCCGTCGAGGGCGATCACCCGTTCCTGCTCGACATCGCCACCACCGCGGTCGCGGGCGGCAAGCTCGAAATCGCCCAGCGCCAGGGGAAGGGCATCCCCGCGGGCTGGGCAGTCAACGAAGACGGCGCCAACACCGGCGACCCTGAAGTCCTGCGCAAGGGCGGCGCCCTCCTCCCCCTCGGCAGCTACCTCGAGACCAGCGCCCACAAGGGCTACGGCCTCGGCCTCATGGTCGACATCCTCACCGGAATCCTGCCCGGCATGGGCTCGGCCCTGTTCGCCCCCCGCCACGAGCAGGGCTGGTGGTTCGCCGCCTGGCGCATCGATGCCTTCCGCGACCTCGCCGGGTTCAAGGCCGATATGAAGCGCATGGCCGACCATCTCCGCTCGCTTCGCCCCGCCGCCGGCGTCGAACGCGTCCAGGTCCCGGGCGACCCCGAGGCCCGCGCCCGCGAGGAGCGCACCCGCCTCGGCATCCCTCTCGACCCCGAGACGATCGAGCAACTAAAGGCACTCGGCGGGGAGTTGGGGGTTCCGTTCCCCTACCCGTAGACCGCCTTGCTCGGGCCACCGGTCTCGCGCACCGCGCGCAGGTCCGCGGCCGCTCCCGCCGCCAGGGCGACCGCGTCGCCGCTGATGGTAATCATCCGGTAGCCCGCCTCCGCGTGCTTCGCTGCCAGCCCGGCGTTCGCGTGGATGCCCGGCGTGACTCCGCGCCCGGCGCACTTCTTCGCGATCAGCACCCGCGCTTCCTCGAACGCCCCGCCATTGTTCATCCCCGGAGGGAGCCCGAGCGTGATGCTCAGGTCTGCCGGCCCGACGTACACCGCGTCGATCCCCGGCACCGCGAGGATGTCGTCGAGCCGTTCCACGGCCTGCTTCGTTTCGATCATCGGGATGCAGGCGATCTCCCGGTTTGCGTTCGCGAAATAGTCGGCACCCGCGTAGTACGCCGCCCGCGTGGGTCCGTAGCTGCGGGCGCCGTCGGGGTAGTACCGGCAGGCCGCCACCGCCGCCCTCGCCTCTTCGACGCTGTTCACCATCGGAATGATGACGCCCATCGCTCCGGCGTCGAGCATCTTGCCGATGATTCCCGGCTCGTTCCACGGCACCCGCACGATGGGGATGGTCGCCGTCGACCCGATCGCCTGCAGCATCGTGACGGCAAGCTGGTAGTCCACCACGCCGTGCTGCATGTCGATGCACAGCCAGTCGAAGCCCTGGTGGGCCATGACCTCCGCCGAAAAGGAGCTCGGGACCGAAAGCCAACCGCCGTACGTGACCTCGCCCCTCGCCCACTTTTCCTTTACCGTGTTCGTTCGCATAGGTCCCTCCCTCGATCGGCTGTCAGGCGCCAGGCAGCAAATGCAGCGCCTCGGTGTGTCGAGGCCGGAGCGTACCAAAGTGCCGCCGATCGAGTGTGGCGAGTCTTGGTTCGTTGAGCCGTTCTACCACGGCGAGCACTGCCGCAGAGATCCCGAGAGTTAGCGCCACGGCTGGGGTTCGGGGCGCTCCTCCCCCGTGCGGCGCGCCGTGTCAGCGCGACCCGAAGCGGCGATGCCCAGGCTGCGGGGCTTCCGGTGGGCGCGGGCGAGCTTCTCGTCCACTGCCTCACGAATGAGGGCAGCGATCGAGACCCCGCGTTCCTCCGCGAGGCGGCACAACTCCGCCATCTGCGGCTCGTCCAGTTGGACTGTCGTGGGCTGCATACCACCATGATACCACCAGCCGGAGGCCTCCTACCGCCGCCGCAACGCCCGTGGGAGTGCTTCCCGGTTCACGCACGCCGGCGGCTCCTGCCCCGCGAGCACCGCCAGCAGGTTCTTCACTGCCAGGTCCAGCATCGCCGCCCGCGTCTCCACCGTCGCCGAGCCAACATGCGGCAGGAGCACAACGTTGGGCAGCGACAGGATCGGCTCTTTTCCCATCGGAGGTTCGGTCTCGAGCACGTCGAGCGCTGCCCCGGCTATCGTCCCCTGCCGGAGCGCCCGCACCAGCGCCGCCTGGTTAATCACCGGCCCCCGCGAGGTGTTCACCAGCCACGCTGTGGGCTTCATCAGCCCGAGCTCGCGCGCATCCAGGAGGTGGTGCGTCTCGGGCGCGAGGTTCACGTGGAGCGAGACGATGTCCGACTCGCCCAACAGGTCGTCCAGCCGCCTGTACTGGCAGTAGTCAGACCCCTCCGGCGGTGTCTCGAAGGTGTCGTGATACACGACTTCCATCCCGAAAGCCCGCGCCCGCCGGGCCACGGCCCGGCCGATCCGCCCCAGCCCGATGATGCCGAGCGTCTTCCCGCCGATGTCGAACCCGAGCGCCGGTGCCGGGTGGCCACCGGACCACCCGCGCGAAGTCACGTACGTGGCGTTCTTGACCAACCGTCGCGAGGCAGCCAGGATGAGCGCCAGCGTCAGATCTGCCACGGCGTCGCTCAACACCCCGGGTGTGTTGCAGACCGCGATCCCCCGCCGCGTCGCCTCCGGAAGGTCGACGTTGTTGAAGCCCACGCCGAAGTTCGAGACCACGCGCAGCCGGGGCGCGCCTGCCATCAGGGATTCGTTCACGGGCATCAGCGCGCTGCACAGCAGCCCTTCGGCCCCGGCGAGCGCTTCGTGGAGCGCCCCCGCTGGCGTGTCCGCGGCCACCACGCGCACCTGGCACACGGCCTCCAGCCGCGACAGCACTTCCGGCGGCGGCCCGATGGTTACGCAGGCGATGGGCAGCGATGCTTCCACGCGGAAACCGTACAGCCTCCGCCCACCCGCCTCAATCGGCCACCGTGTCTGACATACCCGATTCGCTACACTCGATCCATGCCCTACACGCGCCGCAGCGGCGTCCGCATCCATTACCGGGTGATCGGCAGGGGAAGCCCGCTCGTCCTCGTCCATGGCTATAGCTCCAGCGGATTAACCAACTGGGTCTCCTCTGGCTGGGTCGAACTCCTCTCTGCTCAATACACGCTCCTGGTGCCCGACCTCCGGGGGCATGGCCGCAGCCAGAAGCCCTACGCCACCACTGCCTATTCGGTCTCAGCCATGGCGGAGGATGTCCTCGCCGTCATGGACCGCGAGGGCTTCGGCACTGCGCCCGTGTTCGGCTACTCGATGGGCGGCATGGTCGCGCTCGAACTGCCCCTCGCCCACCAGGAGCGCATCGAGGCCGCCATCATCGGAGGCATGGGCAGCTACTTCCCACGCGCACGGGGCCGCTTCTCGATCGAACGCCAGGCTGACGCAAGCACGGCCCCTCGCCGCAGGCCCGCGGAACTCGTCCGGTTTTTCGGCAGTTACCTGTCGCAGTTCGACCCCATCGCCCTGGACCGCGTCTTCCGCGGTGTCTTCCAGGGCAACCAGCCGGTCGAACCCGCCCGCCTTCACGAAATCCACGTCCCGGTGCTCGTTGTCGCGGGCACGCGCGACCCCTTCTTCGCCCCGGCGCGAGAGCTCGCCGCCTCCATCCCCGGGGCGCGCTTTGTGCCCCTCGCCGAAGAGGGCCACCTCAGCGCCATCCGTAACCCCATCTTTCGGGCCGAAGTCGAGGCGTTCCTGGACCGGCCCGAGCCCGGCTCTCCGGGCCAATGATGGCTACACGGTAGCTACATCGGCCTTAGCGGCCAGCTGCGAATGAACCCACATCCTTCCAGACCAGTTGCGCCCCAGAATGCCCGGCGACGATCATCGTGATCAGGGCAAGGGCAGCGGGCACCAGCGCCACTCCGTAAGTGGCCATGGGAGCCCACTTTGGCAGGTTGAAGCGTGAGCCGTAACGGTCCACGGCCCATACTCCGATGGCCGCGATCGCCAGCAGAACGGCGAAGACGAAAGCTGTATCGCCCTGCTCGGGGTGGTCGCCGAAGCGTGCCCGCACGCCTTCGCTCTGGGCGGCCCGTTTGACAGCGTCTTCGAGCGGCTCGCCGCTCTCCTTCGCCAGGAACGCCGCGACGGCGCCCGCCATGGCGAGGAGTGCCACGGGCAGGCTGTAGGCTTTCCGCCACGATGTCCGCCAACAGGTCACAGCGAGCGCGATTGCTGCCAGGGGCACAAGCACGACCGCGGCATGGACCAGCAGCGGGTGTGCCGGCAGCCCGGCCAGGTTCGAAATCCCAAGAAATACCACAGTGTGTATCCCAACCTCTGAAGTGGTACGAGTGTGTCGCCGCTGCGATCTTTACTGCTCCAGTGGTAAATGTGGCGTATTGATAGGCCCAATTCGTGCGGCTATACGATCCCCGTATAGCGTGCCAGTGACGTCACATAATTCTTCGTATTAGGTGATCCTGTCTTACCCGATGCGCCTGGGCTGCCCGTCAGGCCATCGACAAGCAGCGGCGCACGTTTCACAATCCCCTGGGATCACGGTACCGGGGTGGCTCGATGGAATTCCGAGACAACGAACGCGAGACGGCCTTCCGCGCCGAGGTCAGCAGCTTCCTCGATGCCGAGTTCCCGCCCGAATACAGCGACCGGCCCAGCGAATGGGGACTGTTCAACGGTGCGGGGCGGGCTATCCCCGGGTTCATGGAGTTCATGCGAGGCTGGACCGCGAAGCTGAATCAGCGTGGCTGGGGCGCCCCGGCCTGGCCGAAAGAACACGGTGGCGGCGGCCTCAGCGTGAAAGAGCAGTTCATCCTGAGCGAGGAATTCGCCTGGCGCCGCGCCCCCCGGCCCGGCGGCATCGGCCACGGCTGGGCCGGCCCCACCGTCATGGTCTACGGCACCGGCGAGCAGAAGGCCGAGTACCTCCCGAAGATCATCTCCGGCGAACACATCTGGTGTCAGCTCTTCTCCGAGCCCGGCGCCGGTTCTGACCTCGCCTCCCTCCAGACCCGCGCCATCCGTGACGGCGACGACTACGTGGTCAACGGCCAGAAGATCTGGACTTCCGGCGCCCAGCATGCCCACATGGGCATCCTCATCGCGCGCACCAACCCCGACGCCCCCAAGCACCGTGGCATCAGCTATTTCCTCGTCGACATGAAGACGCCCGGTATCACGGTCCGGCCGCTCATCAACATGCTCAACAGCCACGAATTCAACGAGGTCTACTTCGAAGATGTACGCATCCCGGCGAAGAACCTCCTGGGCGAAGAGAACCGGGGCTGGTACCTGGCGACCACCACGCTCGATTTCGAGCGTTCCGGGATCGCCACCAGCGTCGCCCACCAGCTCATCGTGCGGGACCTGGTGAAGTTCGCGAAGGAGTCGCGAGTGGGTAGCCACACGGTAGCCACCACGCCGCACCTCCGCAACGAACTTGCCGACCGCACCATCGAGGCCCAGGTCGAAGCCCTGATCTGCTACCGAATCATCTCGATGCAGGAACGCGGCGAGATCCCCAACAAGGAATCGTCCATCGCCAAGCTCTTCTCGAGCGAGCTCGACGTCCGCCTCGCCAGTCATCCTTAACCCACCCTAACCATCGTCGTGTTGTTCGCCATCCAGGGCGACGCGATCACCTCCCAGCCGCTGGACGTGGCGCGCATCGCACTACCGTTCATCGCGTACTTTGGCCTGATGTGGACGGTATCGTTCGCCTGGGGACGCGCCCAGGGGCTGCCTTATCCGAAGACCGCGACGCTCGCGTTCACAGCAGCGGGCAACAACTTCGAGCTGGCGATTGCAGTCGCCATCGGGACATTCGGTGTGACGTCCGGGCAGGCGCTCGCGGGTGTCGTGGGCCCGCTTATCGAAGTTCCGGCGCTGGTTGCGCTGGTGTACGTGGCCCTCTGGGCGAGGAAACGGTTCTTCGCCGAACCCATCGCGCCGGTTGCCATACCCTGAGGCCGCTCCGGCCGTTTCAGTCGCTGCCGCTGATGGCGGCTTCAATCAGTCCCTGCAACGCCGGCTGCCCCACCTCCTCGAACCGGTAGCGCGCCCGGACCACCGGTTTCGAGACACCCGTCAGTGCCGCGAGGTCCAGCGGCGTGCCCGACACCACAACTTCGGCCACTGACGCCTCGATCGTGTCGCGCAATGCTGCCACTTGCTCCGGACCGTAGCCTACGGCTGGCAGGACGAGCCCGATGTGTGGGTAGGTCGCATAGACCTCGAGGATGGAGGGCGGCGCACTCGCTCGCGGGTCGACGATCTCCCCGGCGCCGCCATCTCGCGCCGCGACATAACCCGCGCCGAATGCCATTCCCCCGTGGGTGATCGTCGGCCCGTCGTCCACCACCAGCACGCGCTTGCCGCGGACAGCCTCCGGGTCATCGAGCTGGATCGGCAGCGCCCCGTGGATCACGCGCGCGCCGGGGTTCAAGCGCCGCGCCGCCTCTTCCGCCGCAGCGACCTGGTCGGCTGTGGCCACGTTCACTTTGTTGATGACGATGATGTCCGCCATCCGGAGCACTGCCTCGCCGGGGTGATACGCCTCGGCCTGGTCCGCCCGGAGCGCATCGAGGACCGCGATGTGGAGCGTGGGCTGGAAGAAGGGGAAATCGTTGTTGCCGCCGTCCCAGATGATGACGTCAGCTTCGGCTTCGGCGTCCTTGAGGATGTCGCCGTAGTCGACGCCCGCGAAGACAACAAGGCCCGCGGCCACATGCGCCTCGTACTCCTCCCGTTCTTCGGCCGTGCATTCGGCCGCGGCGATGTCTGCCTCCGAACCGAACCGCTGCACCCGCTGCCGTTCGAGGTCGCCGTACGGCATGGGGTGGCGCACCAGGACAACCCGCCGGCCTTGCTCAACGAGCATGCGCGCGATCCAATGTGACAACGGAGACTTGCCGGACCCGGTCCGGGCGGCCGTCACCGCCACCACCGGCACCGATGCGCGAAGGTACGTACGCTCGGGCCCCAGCAGCTCGAAGTCCGCGCCGGCAGCGAGTGCCCGCGAGGCCAAATGCATCACATTGGCGTGGGTCACGTCGCTGTAGGCGAAGACCACGCGCTCGACGCCATCCGCCTTGCAGAGCGCTTCGAGGTCCGCCTCGTCTTCGATGGGGATGCCCCCCGGATACAGCGGGCCGGCAAGCGACGCGGGATACCGGCGGTCCGCGATCCCCGGGATCTGGGCAGCCGTGAACGCGACGACCTCGGTTGCCGGATCGTCACGGTAGACCACGTTGAAGTTGTGGAAGTCGCGCCCGGCGGCCCCCAGGATGATCGTCCGGACGCGAGTGCTCATGGCGTTGGCTCCCAAAACGTGATGCCCGGTGCCTCCAGCGAAATCCGGGTCCCGGCTTCTCCCGCAAGGATGGCAGAGGCGGCTTCGAGCGCGCCAATCGCGGCGGTCCGTCCCGTCGCTTCGGCGAATCGTACCGCTGCCTCAACCTTGGGCCCCATCGAACCGGGAGCGAACGCGTAGCGGCCCACGGCCGCGAAGTTCGCCATGCGGATCGCCCGGCTCCCCGGGTCGCCCCAGCGCTCCTCCACGGCAGCCACGTCGGTCAGGAGCAGTAGCGCATCCGCGTTGAGCTCCTTCGCAAGCAGGCTCGCCGTCAGGTCTTTGTCGATGACTGCCTCGACCCCGGTGAGCCGGCCCGAGGGTTGGCGGACTATGGGCACCCCGCCGCCCCCGGCCGAAATAGTGACGACCCCGGCTGCGAGTAGCGCCCGGATCGCGTCGATCTCCATGATCGCCACCGGTTCAGGCGACGGCACGACCCGCCGTCCCCGTTCGCCTTCGAACGCGAACGCCCAGCCGTTTTCGGCCGCGAGCAGGGAGCATTCTTCGCGCGTGTAGAAGGGCCCGATGGGCTTCGCCGGGTGCTGGAACGCAGGGTCCTGCCCGTCAACGAGTACCTGCCCGAGCACGGTCGTCACGGGGCGCCCAGGCAGCTCGTTCCGCAGGGCCAGTTCGAGCAGGTACCCCACCATCCCCTGCGACTCGGCTCCCAGGATGTCGAGCGGATACGCAGCCGCCCAGCCCGTTGAGCCGCTTTCGAGGGCAAGTAGCCCCACCTGTGGGCCATTACCGTGCGTCACCACCAGCGAATGCTCACGCGCGAGGGACGCAAGCGCGGAGCCTGCGGTGCGGGCGTTTCGCTCCTGCACATCAGGACCGAGCGTTTCGCCGCGCCGCAGCAGCGCGTTTCCGCCCACCGCCGCAACGACTAGCATCGCGCGTACTCGCTGCCACGGGGAACGGCCCCGCTGTTCAATCAGGGCCTCGGGACATCGGTTTCCCCAAACCCTGGCGCGTGGACGCGCACGCCGGGAGTCCGGAATGGCACGAACTCCGTGAGCACGCCGTGGATATCCTGGGGGTAGAAGAAGGCCGCGCCCGCCTTCGGCCCGAGGTCCACCCGCCGCAGCCCCTGGTCGCTCAACCGCCTGGCTTCGACCTCCACATCGTCCACCGCATATCCGATGTGGTGGAGCCCCGGCCCGCGCTTCGCCAGGAACCTGGCAGCGCCGCTGGTGGTGTCCTGGGGCACGATGATCTCGATAACCGTGTCGCCCTCCCCCACCTGTAAGAAATAGTTGATGGTGCGCTCGGGAGCAAAATAACTGCCCGTTTCGCCGGCGCCCTTCCAATCGGCGATGGGGAAGCCGAGCTTGCCCAGCAGCACCTCTCGCGCCTGTTCCCACGATGGGGAGACGAGCCCAATGTGGTCGATGCGACGAATCACCGCGGCCCCTCCAGTTTGGTGGAGGCGAGCCTAGACAAGTACGGCCCCCGCGTCGACCGGGTTCACAGCGCGCGCGGAACCCGATAGGCTCGCCAGGCGTACTGAGGAGGTTTGAACATGCCGACTGCGCCAGCACGGGCCCACGTCATTTGCGGGGGCTTCCCTCCAGGTCAGCCTGCCGGCCACGACCACGACTACGCCCGCCTGCGGCTCCTCGAACTGCTCGGCGAGCAGGAGATCAAGGCATCGACGGCCAATGACTTCATCGATGTCGAACGCTGGCTGCCGATCAGCCGGCTGCTCATCACCTACGTGGCCGGGCCGTACCCGGGGCCGGACCAGGACCGCGCGATTCGCTCGTGGATCAACGCCGGCGGGAAGTGGCTCGGACTCCACGGGACCACCGGGGGCCGGGCGGTGCGCACCGATGGAGAAGACCGCCGCCGGGCCATGGTCCGGCTCGAACACCACGACACGCTCGGCGGCTTCTTTCTCAACCATCCGCCGGTCCGCAGGTTCCAGGTGAAGGTCCACAGTTCGAACGACAAGCTCACCGACGGCTTGCCCGAGACGTTCGAGACCATCGACGAACCGTACATGGTCGAATCAAGCGACCCGAACGCGCGCGTGCTCCTGACGGCCGAGCTCGGCCCCGACAATTCCCCGCGCGGGTTTGGGTTCCAGTACGAAGCGGACACGGCCCTGCTTCCGGACGGCAAGACACGGGTGATGGGCTACACACGGGAGTTGGGTGAAGGGGGCGTGACCTACATCGCGCTCGGCCATTGCCACACGCCTTCGACCAACAGCCAGCCATTTGTCGATGCAAGCGTGGATCCCGAAGGGAAGACGCCGCCGGTTCTCCGGACGACGTGGGAGACGACTGCGTATACGACCCTCCTGCGAAACAGCATGGTCTGGGGGATGGGTGGCTAAAGAGGAGGACCTCGCCGCTGTTCCCCGGGTGGCCGCGCTGTTTGCCATGCCATCCGGGGCCCGGCCCCGGGTGCCGCTGCTGGGGATGGTGGTAAGATGCAGGCCTGTGCGCACACCGAGGGAGACGAACCTGACGATACGGCGGGGCCACCCTGCCGTGGCTCAAGAAGACCGGGGGGCAAGGCATCCCGGCCTGGCCGGAGCTCGGGACGATCGCCGCGGCCGCGCGAAGCTGTTCGTGGAGTCGCGATGAGTTCCCCTTCAACCGGGGGGATGCCCCAGTATCGGGGGGAATCATTCCCGCTCGGGGCAACCTGGGATGGCCGTGGGGTCAACTTCGCCCTCTTTAGCGAGAACGCTACTTCGGTGGAGCTCTGCCTGTTTGACCAGCCGGGTGGCGCCACTGAAGTCGCCCGGGTGCGCCTGGAAGAACAGACCGACAACGTCTGGCACACCTATTTACCCGAGGCGCGTCCCGGACTCATGTACGGCTACCGTGTTTCGGGGCCGTACGAACCTTCGAACGGACACCGCTTCAACCCGAATAAGCTCCTGCTCGACCCGTATGCGAAGGCGATCACCGGCCCCGTCGAGTGGTCGGACGCCATGTTCGGGTACCCTCCCGGTCCGGGTCCCGATACGGACCTGCTCTTCAGCGAGACGGATAGCGGGCCCGGCATGCCCAAGGCGGTGGTCATCGAGCCCGGGTTTTCCTGGGGGGATGACCGTCCCCTGAAGATCCCCTGGAACCGTACCATCATCTACGAAGCCCATGTGAAGGGGCTGACCATCGGCCATCCCAGCCTGCCCGAGGGCCTGCGCGGGACGTATGCCGGCCTCGGCCACGAGGCGGTCATCGGTCACCTGGTCGGTCTTGGCGTCACCGCTGTCGAACTGATGCCGGTGCACCACTTCGTCCACGATCGGCACCTGCGAGATCGGGGTCTGGTGAACTACTGGGGCTACAACTCCATCGGGTTCTTCGCTCCGGATAGCCGTTACGCCTCGGTCAAGCGGGCGGGGCAGGCCGTCAACGAGTTCAAGACCATGGTCCGGACGCTGCACGCCGCCGGGATCGAAGTCATCCTCGATGTCGTGTACAACCACACGGCCGAGGGCAACCACCTCGGGCCCACCCTCTCGTTCCGCGGCATCGACAACTCGGCGTACTACCGTCTCGTCGCGGACGATAAGCGGTACTACACGGACTACACAGGCACCGGGAACACGATGAACATGCGCCATCCCCGGGCCATCCAGCTGATCATGGACAGCCTTCGCTACTGGGTGCAGGAGATGCACGTCGATGGGTTCCGCTTCGACCTGGCGGCAACGCTCGCTCGCGGGCTGCATGAAGTCGACCGGCTGAGCGCCTTCTTCGACATCATCCACCAGGACCCCGTGCTCTCCCAGGTCAAGCTCATCGCCGAGCCATGGGACGTGGGGGAAGGTGGATACCAGGTCGGTAACTTCCCCGTGCTCTGGACCGAATGGAATGGCAAGTACCGCGACTGCGTGCGCCGTTTCTGGCGGGGCGACCCTGGCCAGGTTGGTGAGCTCGGGTACCGCCTCACGGGCAGCAGCGACCTCTACGCCCACAATGGCCGCCGGCCCTACGCCAGCATCAACCTGGTCACCGCTCATGATGGATTCACCCTCCACGACCTGGTGAGTTACAACCACAAGCACAACGAGGCAAACCTCGAAGATAGCCGCGACGGGACGGACGACAACATCAGCTGGAACTGCGGTGTCGAAGGCGAAACCGCCGACCCCGCTGTGCTGGAGCTCCGAAAGCGCCAGATGCGTAACTTCCTGGCGACGCTCTTCCTCTCACAGGGGGTGCCAATGCTGCTTCACGGTGATGAGGTGGCGCGGTCGCAGCGAGGCAACAACAACGCGTACTGCCAGGACAACGAGATCTCCTGGGTTGACTGGAAATGGGACTCCGACGGCCAGGAAATGCTGGCGTGGACCCGGCGCATGATCGCCTTCCAGAAGGCCCACCCTGTCCTGACGAGGCGGGACTTCCTTCGCGACCACGAGGCTGGCGAAAGCGAGGACGTTGACGTTGAGTGGTTCACCGGCGAAGGCGTGCCGATGTCGCCTGACGACTGGCACGACACGGAGCGCCGCTCCCTCGCGATGCTCCTGAGCGGCGTCGCCCCCGGGCTCACCGATGAGCGCGGGGTGAGGATCACCGGGGACACCATTGTCGCGGTGTTGAATGCGGGGCCCACGCGTCAGACGTTCCGGCTCCCGCGGATTCCCAGGCCATGGCGCTGGTTCCTGGCGTTCGACACTGCGCTCCCGGCGGAAGCCGATGGCCGGCGGTCCTTCGCAGGTGGACAGACCTACCAGGTCGAAGAGCGGTCGGTTGCAGTGTTCCGTTCGCCCGTTGCGCCTTCGCCTATGCGCGCAGGACCACGGTCGCGTGAGCGGGCACGGTGAGCCGACCATCGGTATACCGTGGCGCTACTCCGTTCCCGCCGAATCTCCCGTCGTTGCTGTAGAGCGCGATTGACGCGTCCGGGCCTGCCTGCACGTCAACGGTCGTGCGGTCACCGAAATTCACGGCTATCCAGCGCCTTCCCGCCGGCGCCTCGAACGCGAGGAGCAGGCACCGGCCACGGGCGCGCGTCCCGATCGGCAGCCGCTCTTCGCGGTACTCGCGGAACACCGGGTCGTTGCGCCGGAGCTTGAGTGTCTCCTGGCACAACTCGCGGGCAAGGCGGCCAGGGCCGTAGCTGGCTTCGTCGTGGTCGAGTACCGAGCGCGTGAACGTCAGCTCGGACTGCGGATCCGGGATGGCGGCCTGCGTCCGCGGGTCACTGAAGGCTCCGAAGGCGGCGAACTCGCGGCGGCGCCCTTCCGTGACGGCCAGCCCGAGGTCGCCTTCGTGATCGGTGAAGTAGAGGAACGGCCGGCTCGAAAGGAACTCCTGTCCCTGGAACAACAGTGGAACCTGGGGGAGAAGGAGCAGCAGGACCGTCGCCGCCAGGAAGTCCCCCTGCGAGGCGGCGATGTTCAGGCGCTCTCCGAATGCCCGGTTGCCGACCTGGTCGTGGTTCTGGATGCAGTAGACGAATGAGCTCCACGCGGACTGGCGGGCGGGCGTGCCGCGCTCACCGCCGAAGCCGGCATCGAACTGGCCTTCATACAGGAATCCCTGGCGAATCGCCTTCCCCAGGGTACGCAGCGTCCCGTCGAATCCGCGCAAGTACCCCTCATCCTCGGCGAGCAACGCTGTCCGCACTGCGTGGTGGAAGTCATCGGCCCAGACGGCGTCGAATCCGAAGCCGCCCCGGCCGGGAGGGGCCAGGTAGCGCGCGTCGTTCTCGTGGGTTTCGGCGATCAGGTAGGGGCGTGGGCGTGGTCCGGCGGCCTCCCTGGCGGCTTCGCCAAGCTCCGCGAGGATGTGGACCGGGGACGCATCAAAGATCGCGTGCGTTGCGTCGAACCGGAACCCGTCGATGTGGTACTCGTGGAGCCAGTGCAGGAGGTTCTCCCGGAAGAACCGGCGCGTGTGCGCAGAAGCCGGACCGTCGAAGTTGATGGCCTCTCCCCAGGGGGAGTCGTGCCTGTCCGTCGTGTAGTCGCTGGAGTAGAGGCCCGAGTAGTTCCCGTCCGGGCCGAAGTGGTTGTAAACCACGTCCAGGATGACCGCGAGGCCCAGCCCGTGGGCCGCGTCGACGAACCGGCGCAGGCCGTCAGGCCCCCCGTACACCTCCGCGGGAGCGAAGAGCGAGACGCCATCGTATCCCCAGTTCCACCGCCCCGGGAACGAGGCGACAGGCATCAACTCCACCGCCGAAACCCCCAGTCCGGCGACCGCGGGGAGGACCTCGATCGCTGCATCGAACGTCCCTTCGCTGGTGAGGGTGCCGATGTGACACTCGTAAATCACGAGCTCGCGGAGTGCAGGGGGAACCCACTCCTGGTCGCTCCAGCGAAATGCCGCCGGGTCCACTATGGCGCTCAACCCGTGAACGCCCGCTGGCTGGCGGCGCGAACACGGATCCGGGAATGGCCCCGCGCCATCGAGCAGGTAGCCGTAGGTTTCTCCCGGCAACAGCCGCGGCAACGTGGCCTGGCGGTAGCCGTCGCCGGCGTCCTCAAGGGGGATTGAGCGGTCGGCTCCGCCACTTCGAATGAGCAGCGCAACCTCCCGTGGTCTCGGCGCCCATACCCGGAAGGTGGTGCTTTCCGGGGACTGCACAGCGCCGAGCGTCGGCGTCCACCGGCTTCCGCGAAGGTTAGTCATGTTAGTCATCGCGGGCCGCCGCCTTACTCGTCAGTACCGCGACGGGGAAGTGCGCCAGGAGGGCCGAGGCAGACACCCGGTCCCCGCCGGCGAATTGTTCACCCGTGAGCCAATCTGTCCAGCCGCGTGAAGGCGGGAGGTCGAGCCACGTGTCCTCCCACTCAGGCGAGCTGATGTGGCCATCGGCGCCGACCAGGGCCGCCGGCCGGTGCGGGACGATGGTGATGCACCCTCCTTCGGTCGAAAACCGCTCGAATGCAAAGAGGTTGGCTGAAAGCGGCCCCTCGAATTCGGCAGGCCGGTATCCGCCGTTCGCGAACAATGCGGGTTCCTCCCGCCGGAGCGCCAGCAGCCGGGTGGTAAGCCATGCCTTCGCGGCGGGATCGAGCGGCCCAGGACGGGCTCCCGTGGCCTCGCGGAGCAGACTGCGAGACCGGCTGAAGTCGACATCCTGGCGGTTGTCCGGGTCGGTGAGGGTGTGCAGCGGGAATTCGCTCCCCTGGAAGAAGTCCGGGATGCCGGGCGCCGTGGTCTTTAGAGCGAGTAGCCCCAGGGCGTTCAGCCGTGCGATCGGCTCGATGGTCGCAACGAACGTGTTCAATCGTTGCACGAACGCGGGCGAGCGCCGGCCACCGAGAATGCCACGTACGAACGCGCGAAGGGCGGCCTCATACGGTTCATCGATGCGCGTCCAGCTGGTCTGTAGTTTCGCTTCCCTGGCGGCCTTCACAACGTGAGCTTCCATCCGGTCGATGTAGGGCGTGTCGGCGGCACCCTCCCAGGAGGCGATGAGCGACTGGTAGATGTAGTACTCGGTGTTCCGGTCGGGCACTTCCTGGCCGCGGAGCACGCGGCGATGACGGGCGTTGGTTCGGGCCCACGCGCGGGTCTCCCGATGCCAGGCGCGCGGGACCGCGGTGAGCGCGGCGAGCCGCATGCGAGCGTCTTCGCTGCGCTTCGTATCGTGCGTGGTTGTGGCGGAGAGGGCATGGGGCCAGCTCGCGGCCCTGCCAGCGAACCAATCGTGGGCCGCGCTGGCGGAGACGCCGAAGTGCCCGGGGTCGTCTCCTACTTCATCGCATGCGAGCAACCGGTGGAAGCGGAAGAACGTAGTGTCCTCGACACCCTTGGCCATCACGGGCCCGGAGAGCTGCTGGAAGCGCCGCCGGAAGTGAACCCACCGGGCCCGCTCTTCCGCGCTCCCTTCGCCAGCATCGAGCAGCAACACCTGGATGAGGAACGACATCGCCTCTGGAGTGACGTTTGGGTCACGCTGGAGTGCGAGGGCCGCGGCGCTGCTGAACAGGCCTGCGTCGCCGGGCATGGGCTCGTCCCGATCCAGGTAAGTCCGGTACAGAGGCATCGCTGCCAGGAGCGTCGCGATTGCATCCTGGAGCGCGCCGAGCGTGTTGTCGCGGGCAAGCCGGCGGGCCTGCGCGAGCCGGTACAGGTGCAGCGCCAGGACGCGGACTTCGCCCGCAAACGAGCGCCCCGCCACTCTCCGCTTTGCCGCAAACGCGATATCGTCGAACCGTACCTGCGCGCCGGTGAAGTCCTGGTAGATAGCGTTGAACGCCTGCACCGTCGTCGGGTCGACGAAGAGACCCCCGGCGATCGCGAGAAAATCGTAGCCGGTTGTGCCTTCAACGGGCCACGACTCCGGCAACAGCTCTTCTCGAGCGAGGATCTTCTCCACCCAGATTCCGTGCCCGCGAGCGCCATCGCCATCGACGAGGCGTCTCAGCCGCGCCAGGTACGCGCCCGGGTCATACAGCCCATCGACATGGTCGACGCGGAGGCCGTCGGCCATCCCGCGCGTGACGAGGTCTCGGACCAGCGAGTGGGTCGCGGCAAACACCGATTCCTGTTCCACCCGGATGGCGGCCAGGTCATTGATGTCGAAGAACCGGCGGTAGTTGATCTCTTCGGCGGAGACACGCCAGTAAGCCAGGCGGTAATGCTGCTGGCCTAGCAGCGCCTCGAGCCGGTCGAAGGTCGAAGGCTCGCCGGGCTGGCCGTTGAATGAACGGGCCTGGTCGTCGATCCACGCGCGCAAGCCCGGCGCGCTCGTGCTGTGTTCGGCGAGGCGGCCGAGCAGGAGGGTGGCCGCCTGGGGGTCCGCCCCGGAAAGACCCTCCAGCACCGCGGCGAGGTCCTTCATCCGTTCGGCATCGTCGAGCGAAGGAGGCAACCCGAGGACGCTTCCGTAACAACGCGGCGCGATCGGGAAGGTCCTATCGAAATACCGGACCACAAGCTCGGAGCCGTCGTACGCCAGGGTGAGCTCGCCAGCCTCCAGAGCACTGCCGAAAGGCTGACCGAGCACCGGATAGACGAGCACCCCCGTTTCCTGCTGGGGCTGCCCCTCCCAGTCGATATCGAACCACGAAGCGTACGAGGACTGGGGACCGTAGCGAAGTACGTCGCGCCACCAGGGGTGGCTGGCGATGCCGACGTGGTTGGGGACGATGTCGAGGATGAGCCCCAATCCGTGGTCACGTGCTGCCCGGGACAGAGCGTAGAAGCCCGCGAGCCCGCCCAGTTCTTCGTTTACTCGTGCGTGGTCCGTGACGTCGTACCCGTGCGTGCTCCCCGGGGTCGCAGCCCAGATCGGGGAGAGGTAGAGATGAGAGACGCCAAGCACCTTCAGGTAAGGAGCGACCTCGGCCGCCGACCCGAAGTCGAAGTCGCGATGCAACTGCAGCCGGTAGGTGGCTACCGGGGGTTCGAATGACAATCGTTCCTCCTGCTTCCCCCCATCCTTACGCGCGACCCACGCTCTGACAACCACGCGCGCGGGCTTCGGGCACGCATCACACACAGAGTTGACCCGATGCAGTACGGACAACCACGCGCGCGTGCGCTTCGGCCTGGCGACTCGTGGGAAGGGCGCGGCGCCGCCCCATGGGGGTGGAACCGCCGGACCGGGCCGGGCCAGCCCACCGCATGAGAGGATCCCGACACTTCTGGAATTCGCCCAGGCGAAGTAGCCGGCGATTGCCGGCGGAGTGGGGCTATAGTGTCCCATCTCGCCGTGAAGGATGCCCATGCTCACCACCGCGCTCACCCGCAACTTCGCCATCGACCATCCGATCATTCAGGCCGGCATGGCCTCCGACAGCGGCGTGACCCTCGCTGCTGCAGTGTCGAACGCGGGCGGTCTCGGCACTCTTGGAAGCCTCGGACGCACGCCAGACGATCTCGAACGGGAGCTCGCAGCCGTCCGCGGCGCCACATCGCGGCCCTGGTCGGTCAACCTCGCAACGTTCGATTGGTCTCCCTTCGCCGCGACCCTGGTGGACGTAGCCATCAATGCCCGGCCGCCGGTGGTCACGCTGTCCTTCGGCGACACGATTCCGGCATTGGAAAAGTGCCGCGCGGCCGGCCTGCAGGTTGCGGTCCAGGTGCAGACTTTCGGGACCGCCCAGGCAGTCGTTGCCGCCCGCCCGTCGGCGATCATCGTCCAGGGCAACGAAGCCGGAGGCCATACCGGCCTCCGCGGCACGTTGAGCTTCGCCGCCCAGGTACTCGAAATCGCTGACGGCATCCCGGTCGTCATCGCGGGCGGAATTGCCGGCGGTCGTGGACTGGCAGCCGCCCTCGCGATGGGAGCATCCGGAGTCCTGATGGGGACCCGGTTCAAGGCAACGCCGGAGTTTGGGGGACCGCGCACCGGCCATCTCGAGGCGCAGCGTCACGCCATCGTGGCCAACGATGGCGACCACACCGTCGGATCAACGACGGCCGACGTCGCGCTGGGAATGCGCTGGCCAGAAGGGATTATCAGCCGGGTCCTGGCGAACCGGTTCACGGAAGAGTGGCATGGCCGCGAAGAGGCGTTGCGCGCCGAAGTTGCCGTTCAGACACAACCGTTCGGCTGGACCAGCGCCCATAACAACCGCCCGGAGAACATGCTCAACTGGGCCGGCGAGTCGTCGGGACTCGTCCACGAGATCCTGCCGGCAGCCGAAGTGGTACGGCGCACCGTCGCCGAGGCTGAGGCGCTCCTGCGAGGCGTTGGCGGCGTGCTCGGATAGGTGCCTTCCGCCATTCCGTTCTGTCGCAGGGGGCCGAGACGGTTCAAGGCCAGCGACCCGGCAAACCGGAGTCGTCCACGCGCGGCTGAAAACGGACGCGGGACGTCAGACGAGCCCGGCCCGGGCGTGCGCATGGATGGAGCGCAGGCCCGGGTGCGACGAATAGCGGTGCATGGGAGCAGCACCTTCGGTATCCTCGAAGGTGGGCCTGTAGCTCAGC
>JAANMV010001361.1_pt1 | contig 27080 bp, 28 predicted proteins | sample 7279661 | NCBI WGS metagenome assembly JAANMV01 (sample SAMN14094540, study PRJNA606508) | bioreactor metagenome | isolation source: A lab-scale SPAN reactor treating ammonium-rich wastewater day 121 | place: Ireland: Galway | collected 2017-05-16
AAGGCCATCGGCGGTCTGTACAAGCACGGACGCATCGTCATCCACCCGGATCGCATCGAGCGCGCCTGAGTGCGTCGCGGCGCGGCGCGCTAGATGTCCAGGCGCGCCTGCCGTCCGCCGTCGACATCCTGGCGCAGGGGTTCTCCCGCGTCTTGCGCGTAACTCAGCTCGCCATCGACCAACCGCGCCGGTGCGGTGAACGGATGTGCGATCAGATGCTGTTCGTCCTGAATGTGCAGCACCTCGATGCCGCGCACCTTCAGCACATCGGAAACCAGCGAGCGGTGGCAGCGCCACCACAACACCTCGGCGCACATCATCGCGATGTGCCGCTCGCCGGCCAGCGCCAGCAGGCGTTCCAGGCCGCGGGCAAATTCTGCGCTGGCCAGATGGTCGGCATAGCCGCGAAACGAAGCGTTGCGCCACGCCTGGTTGACCGAGTCGGCCGCGGCGCGACGGCGGCCGCCCAGCTCCGGTAACCATTCATAGTCGATGCCGCGGGCAGCGAGCGCTTCGCGCAGGGCGTCCGAGCCGAACTGCGGCAGTCGGCGTGAACCTGGATGGCGGCGCACATCGGCGATCCCCTCGATGCGGTAGTGCTCGAGCAGGGCGATGAACTGTTCGAGCGGGCGCGTTGAGTGGCCGATGGTCCAGACCGTGTCCGGCATGCTCATGCCGGGTCAGTCCAGCTTCGTCAGTGCACCGGGTTTGTGCATGGCGATGTGATCGGTCTTGTCACTCTTGATCTCGTACTGCGGCTCCTGCGCGCTGGCGCGCCGGGTGTGCCCCTTGTACTGCGTATCGGCCGTATGGACCTTGATGATGGTGCCGCTGACCCGCCCCGCCTCGGAATTCCAGCTGACGTGATCGCCCACCTTGAATCGATTCATGGCCTTGCTCCGTGGTGACCTCAGTTCTGTTGGGACAGCGCCTGCCAACGGAAGATTCGCGGCCGGTCTCCCGCCCAGATGCATCGCCGTTTGTCGGAAAAGATTGGACTTTGAATTGAAACAAAGTGCGCCGCCAATTCAAAAAAATGACGCCTTTAGACGGTTAAAGGTGTTCTAACAGGCCGGTAATTAATCCCTTGGATTGCTGGCAAGTTGCTATTTTGCAGTGGCGAACTAATAGCAACTATCAAGGTGTGTCGATATTTTGGCGACTGCAAATGGTCGTTTGGATTTCCATTATTTTTTGGAACCTATTATAAAGCCGCCACGCAACGATTAATTCGGATTGTTCAGGGGTGGAACAGCGGGTTTTCCGATTGCTGACTGGTTCATTCAGTTGTGACAAAGCGGCTTCCCGACAAGCAGTGCCACCCACGACTCAATTGACCTCCCGCACTTTTTTAAAGGCCGCGAAAGCGCCTTTAGACGTATTAAGTTTCGGAGAGAAAGATGTCTATCAACGTTTTTGCCGGCTCCCGCAAGGCGCTCGTAGCTTCCATCGCCCTGGCCGCCGTACTGGGCAGCGTTACCGCTTCCTCTGCAGTGTTCGCCGCTGATGCGCTCAGCACTGCGTCGACGACTGTGACCCTCAGCGCAAAGATCAACGGCTTCACCAATGCCGATTGGCTCAATGGCGTCTGGCGTGCCGCGCCGGCCCTGTCGATTCCGGCCTCCACTGCCAACAATGCCGCGTTCAAGGTCGGCGCCAGCGTGCGTCTGGCGGATGGGCAAGTACGCAAGGTGACCAAGGTTTATGTAGTGGGCAGCAACCTCAGCGTGTTCCTCGATGGCGCGGCAGTGGATGGCAACAAGGTGGGGGCGCCGAATGTTCTGAGCGCAGTGACCATTGCAACCGCGACCACCAGCCCGACCACCAGCTCGCCTACAAGCAGCAGCGGGTCCACGACTACCGTTTCGAGCGGTATCGCTTATGCGTCCGGTATCAACAACTTCACCAATACCGACTGGCTCAACGGTGTCTGGCGCAAGTCCGCCGGTTTTTCCATTCCGGCAACTAGCGCAAGCAAGAGCGCATTCATTGTTGGCGCGACGGTAAAACTGGCCGATGGCCAGCTGCGCAAGGTCAAAACTGTGCAGGTTGTCGGTTCCAACATGAGCGTCTTTCTCGATGGCGCGGCAGTAAACGGCAGCGTGGTTGGCTATCCGAACAAACTGACGGCCGTTTCCGGAAGTACCACCGAAACGGCAATTACCGCACCGACCCAAACCACACTCGCCACCAGCGGCCTCAATAATTTCACCAATACCGACTGGCTCAACGGGGTATGGCGCAAGTCGGCCGGTTTCTCCATTGCTGCCACGGCTGCCAACCAGGCTGCGTTCAAGTTGGGCAATTCGGTGAAACTGGCCGATGGTCAGGTGCGCAAGATCACTGCCGCCTATATTTCCGGCAGCAACATGAGTGTCTATCTGGATGGCGCGGTTCTGGACGGCAACGCGGTGGGCTATCCGAAGACCATCACTGCCATCAGCGGCACCAGCATTTCCACCGGCACGGTCACCAGCCCCGCACCCTCGGCGCCGGTCGTGAGCGCACCGGCTGAATCCACTGCGCCTGCCGACACCACCAACGGCCAGCCGCGCCTGGTCGGCGTCAACCTGTCCGGCGCCGGCTTTGGCCCGTCGGTGGTGCCGGGTGTGCACGGCACCAACTACACCTATCCGGCCGAGTCGTACTACAAGAAGTACGCCGATCTGGGCATGAAGCTGGTGCGCCTGCCGTTCCTCTGGGAGCGCATCCAGCCCAAGCTGAACACCCCGCTCAACGCCACCGAGCTGGCGCGTCTGAAGCAGTCGCTGGACTTCGCGCACAAGCATGGCGTGAAGGTCATCCTCGATCTGCATAACTACTACCGCTACTTCGGCAAGCTGATCGGCTCCACCGAAGTACCCATCAGTTCGTTCGCCGGCGTGTGGAAGCAGATTGTTCAAGAGGTCGTCAGCCATCCGGCCGTCGAGGGTTACGGCCTGATGAACGAGCCGTACTCCACCAATGGACTGTGGCCGCAGGCCGCACTGGCCGCTGCCAAGGCGATCCGCACCCTGGACAGCCAGCGCTGGATCTACGTCGCAGGTGATCGTTGGTCGAGCGCCTACCACTGGCCGCACTACAACACCCAGCTGATCAACGATCCGTGGATGCGCGATCGCAAGAACAACCTGGTGTTCGAGGCGCACATGTATGTGGACAAGGATTTCTCCGGCAACTACTTCGACAAGGCCGAAGTGTTCGACCCGATGATCGGCGTGAATCGCGTCAAGCCCTTCGTCGAGTGGCTGAAGAGCAACAACCTGCGTGGCTACATCGGCGAGCACGGTGTGCCGGACTTCTCGCCCTCGGCCATCGTCGCCACCGACAACCTGCTGGCCTACCTGCGGCAGAACTGCATCCCCAGCACCTACTGGGCAGCAGGTCCCTGGTGGGGCGAGTACGCGCTCTCGCTGGACGTGACCAGTGGCAAGGCCCGCCCGCAACTGCCGGTGCTGCAGAAGCATGCCAAGGCGAGCAACAGCTGCAGCAGCATCGGCCCGCTGTAAGCCGACTCCGCCAGCGCAAACAGGAACGGGCCTCATGGCCCGTTTTTGCGTTTCTGGCGGACGTGCAGTTCGTCGGGGCGCGCTGCGCTGAAAATGACTGGGTGGTCAAGCAGAGAGCTGAAGTGTGCCGTTTCGCTTGTTTTCCCGCGCAAGTGCCGCAGGCCGCGGTTGACGCCGCTTTCGCGTGCTGAGCGGGCGATCCGCGCCGGGAGCGTTGGGCGGACGGGCGCTTTGCCTCGCGCCGATCGCCCTCGTTATCCCGCGGACCGCTGAGCCAGAACCACGGAACTCGAAAAATGGGGTCCGGTCACCTTCTATGTGCACGCCGTGAACCGCGCGGCTCGTGGCGGGATAAGCCCGCAACGCTGTGTTTCAGCGGACACAGTCATTCGGCCAAACTCATAGAAGGTGGATCAACATGACGACACCCGATGAAGACATCACAGGTTATGGCGGCCTGCCGCAATCAGGCTCGACGCCGGACAGCGCCGCTCCCGGCAGCTCGCATGGCGCCGCGGATGCCGATCTGAAGGCCAAGGCGCGAGAAGTCGGCGACGAGGTGAAGCAGCAGGGCAAGGCGCAGCTGGACAGCTACCGCGGCACGGCCGCCGACGAGCTGGAAAAGGTCGCACGCAGTGCCCAGGCCGCGGCGGACGAGCTGCAGCACCAGGACAACGGCCTTTCAACGTACGTCTCGGAGATGGCGCAGGGCATGGTCGAACTGGCCGACAACCTGCGTGGCAAGAGCGTCGACGAGCTGGTCGGCGAGGTCAACCGTCTCGCCCGCAACAATCCGGCGCTGCTCATCGCCGGCAGCATCGCCGTCGGCTTCGGGCTGACCCGCTTCGCCCGTGCCTCCGGGCAGCGCGCGCAGGCGCATGAGCCAACGGTCGACTACGGCCATTCGGACGCCCTGCGGCCGCATCCGACCTCGCCGCTCGGGCGCGCCAGTGCGACGCCGGGTACCCCCGATCTGCCGAGCCAGACGGAGCTCGACGAGCGACTGTCCAGCGGTCAGCCGGCTGCTCCGGTGGGGAGCATCAGCAACGCCGGTGCGACCACGACGCCCGCCGGGGCACGCCGGCATGAATCCGGCGCAACCAGCTACCCCACCAATGGCAAAGGCACCGACGGAGGGCTAATTCGATGAACGAGCAACGCAACCTCAATACGCCATATGAACCGCTGCACACCGAACAGGACACCTCCGTTGGCGGCCTGCTGCGCCAACTGACCCGCGAGGTGCCCTCGCTGTTCACCAAGGAACTGGCACTGGCCAAGGCCGAACTCAGCGAATCGCTACGCGCCACCAAAGCCGGCGCCGCCAGCGTGGCGACCGGCGGCGCGGTGCTGCTCGCGGGGTTCATCATTCTGTTGCTGGCGGCGGTGTACTTCCTCGCCACGATGATGGAGCCCTATCTGGCCGCACTGATCGTCGGCGGGGTGGTGGTGGTCATCGGCCTGATCATGGTCTCGGCCGGCAAGAAGAAGTTCGAGGCCTCGTCGTTCAAGCCGGACCGCACCCTCCATTCCATCCAGAAGGATAAAGAAGCCGTCAGGGGGCATGCATGATGAGCACGCACAACCAGATCGACTTAGAAGCGCAGAAGGACCCGGACACCCTCGAACGGGAAATCGACCAGCAGCGCGCCGAGATCGGCAACATCGTCCATGCGCTGGAAAGCAAGCTGTCGCCCGGCCAGATGATCGACACCGCTCTCGGCTACGCCAAAGGTGGCGGCGGCGAATTCCTGCACAACCTCAGCGATACGCTGAAGGCCAATCCGGTACCGACGGTCTTGACCTCGGTCGGCCTGCTCTGGCTGATGGCGGGCCAGAATCGCCGCCCGGATTACCACGCCGCCAGCGGCCCGTCCGCTACCGACAAACTCGCTGCCAAGGCCTCGAACCTGAAGCAGCAGGGCGTCGGCATGAAGGACCGCGCCAGCCAGCTCGGACACAGCGTCTCGCACTCGCTGGGCGATGCACGCAGCCGCGTCGGCGAGTCCGGCCGGCATGCCGCCGACAGCCTCAAGCACACAGCGGAGCGCGCTCGCGGCGGTTTTTCGCAACTGCTCGACGAGCAGCCGTTGGCCGTCGGCGCGATGGGCATCGCCCTGGGTGCGCTGCTCGCCGCCACGATGCCGCCGACCCGTCGCGAAGACGAGCTGATGGGCGAGACCAGCGACCGGTTGACCGGCAAACTGCGCGACAAGGCGCGGGCGGGCTACGCCCAGGCAAGCGAAATGGGCAGGGAGGTGGCGGATGAGGTGGTCGGCAAGGTCAAACAGAACATCCACCACGACCCGAGCCGTCCCGCCTCCGGCCCGCATTGAGGTGGCAAAGAAGTTATGCGGTCGGGCTTGAGTCCGACCGCATAACCCCCGATAATCCGCCGCCTGGCGCCGGTGTAGCTCAGTAGGTAGAGCAGCGCATTCGTAATGCGAAGGTCGCAGGTTCGACTCCTGTCTCCGGCACCATTAAACAGATTCATGCAGTGCCAAGCAGTGTCATGAATCTCTCAAGAAGCCCGCCTAGCGCGGGCTTCTTGTTTCATGCGGTGCCATACAGTCTCATCCAAGCGCTTGTCTTCTGAGTACCTCTGCGAGTACCTTTAGGTTGTTCAATAATCTATGGGTACTCAGCATGCCTTTGACGGCCTTGCAGGTGAAGAATGCTGCTCCGCGCGAGAAGGACTATGGGCTTGCTGATGGCGGTGGCCTATTCCTCTGGATTCGTGCGGCAGGTGGTAAATCGTGGCGCTTCCGATTCCGTCTGGATGGCAAGCAGTCGCATATCTCCCTCGGCACCATCGACAAGGTAGCGCTCGCGCAGGCGAGGCAGCTTGCTTCTGAAGCTCGCCAACTTGTGGCGCAGGGACGGCATCCCGGCCTTGAGCGGAAGGCCGCGCGGGCTCAGGCGGCGATCTCTCGCGCTAATACGTTCAAGAGCCTCGCCCTAGAGTGGCATCAGCATAAATCGCCACGCTGGTCGGCTGGCTATGCCGTTGATGTTATGGAGGCTTTCGAGCTGGACATTTTTCCCCAGGTAGGGAATTTGCCGCTAACCGACATCAAGCCTATGCACTGGTTGCAGGTTTTCCGTCGCATCGAGGCGCGCGGAGCCCTGGAGAAGCTGCGCAAGGTTCGGCAACGTTGCCAAGAGGTTTACCGTTTCGCGATTGCAACGGGACGCGCTGAGTACAACCCAATCGCGGACGTGGGAGGGGCGCTGCAGACCCCTACGCCCCGACACTACCCCTTCTTACCAATTGCTGAAGTTCCGGAGTTGATACGCAGCATTCAGGCGTGTCCGGGGCATGACGTCGTAAAGATCGCTACACGTCTGCTAATTCTGACAGGGGTACGAACGGCCGAGCTGAGAGGGGCACCATGGGCTGAGTTTGACCTCGATAAGGAACTCTGGCTGATCCCCGCTGCGCGTATGAAGATGCGCCGCGCTCACCTTGTCCCGCTCTCCAAGCAGGCGGTCGCCGCGTTGCGTGAACTGCAAGGCATCACTGGCGGCTACACGCTTGCGTTCCCTGGCCGTAACGATCCAGCAACTCCTATGAGCGAGGCCGCTATCAATCAATTGTTGAAGCGCTCTGGCTACGATGGGCGAGCTACCGGGCACGGTTTTAGACACACGATGTCCACCACCTTGCACGAGCAGGGGTACCCCAGCGAATGGGTTGAAACCCAGTTGGCGCATGTGGACAAGAACAGTATTCGTGGCACCTACAACCATGCTCAATATCTAGAGGGGCGACGAGAGATGCTGCAATGGTATGCCGACTACATAGAGGGTCTTGAATGACGCCCCCTGATTCTACTCGTGTCTTCAAGCGGCGCCTTCTTGTGATGCGCGCCGAACCGGTTCGACTTAGCGAGTTCGTTGACGAATACAGGCGGGAGCTGTCGAGTAGTCGAGAAGAAGCAGCCTTTGCTTCTGCTGATCTATTTCGACGATTTGAGGCCATCCATCTTTCCCTGCGCGACGAGATCTGTTGGGTTGCAGAGGTACTTGATCACACTGCTCGGCGTGTCACTGCTGGCCTACAGACTGGGCAGTTGATCAGATACTTCGAGCAACAAGCGCTCAACAAAAGCAAACGTGAGCCCTTCGTGCCCGTTGAGGGATTGTCTAGTAAGGATTCCCGTGCTTCTGACGCAGCAATCTACTTTTCACCATCTGCCTTGACTGGGCTAATTGAGGAGCACTGGGGTCGAGATCGCGTCCCGAGTTTCATCTACCGAGAGCACAGCTCACAGGACATCGCCGGTGAAAGCCAGGCTGGCGAGAAGCTGGGTCTTCATAGTCGGGAACTGAACTCAGTGCATCGACTAAGTGGGGCGTTCATTTCCATGCTCATAGCGGCTGTCAGAGAGGAGGAATCGCGTCGCCTCATTCTGAACTCAAAGATTTGTGAGAAAGACGCTGCAGACAAGGGACAGTACGCAATCGCTGAAAGCCTTGGATTTATTGCTGATCGATTAGGTATCAGAGACTTTCCTGATACCGATACGGTGGCGAGATATCTTCCGTCAAAGCGGAAGGACGTCTAGGCGGGACTCTGTTTCAAACACATCTGTTTTCCCGAATTCGGTTTTTTCTGCCGGCGCGTGCCATTCAATCCAGAGCCATCTCAACAGGACTCATGGAGACCTCGAATGGCACTGGCATCCCCCTTAACTCCCGCACTGATACGCCTCCCCGGTGTTTGCATCCAGGTTGGTTTGAGCAAGTCACAGATCTATCGGCTCATCCGTAGCGGCGAGTTCCCGGCCCCGGTACGGCTTGGCCCGAATTCGGTCGCCTGGCCTGTCGAGCATGTCCAGGCTTGGATCGCAGACAAGATTCTCGCCTCAGCCGGACAAATGCCTTGATGAATCGTATTGAGGAGCGCATTCGCGAGATTCGTCGCGGAGTTGGGAGCTCGGCCAAATCGACGCCGTTAGCATCACTCGCGCGCCAGGAGAAATCTCGCGGGGAAAGGGGTAAAGCCACTTCCCAGAGCATGTTCTTGCCCGGCTTTGCCCTAGGAGCCTTTCCCAACCACCTCAATCGGTCGAGCCTGATCGCCCCGATAGCTCGCAATAAGCGGAAAGAACACTCGAAGACCAGGATGGTGACACGCCGAGATTGCGTCCTGGAGTACAGAGGAGAGCAGCTGGATGAAGCGGATGGGGACTTAATCATGGCGTTAATCGCGTTCGCCCAGCCGTTTCCGCTTGGCGACCCCGTTCTGCTGAATCGCAAACAACTGCTCAGGAAGATCAAGCGTGGAGTGATCGGCAGCTCGCAATACGAGTGGCTTTATCAAAGCATGAAGCGTTTACGCCAGGCCACTTTGTTCCTTGAGGCGCTCAAACCAGATGGGTCTACCCGATACACAGTGGGGATGATGGAGTCATTCAACATCCTGAAGAGCCTCAGCTATGACAACGAAACTTACTGCTACACGCTCGACCCGCATTGGATTCTGATGTTCGGAAATCGGGAGTACAGCCTGATTGACTGGGGAAAGCGTTTGCAGATCCGCCGTGGGCTGGACATGGCCAAAACGCTGCAGCGACTGATCGCCACATCCTCTGACCGAGTGCAACGTTACGCCCTTGAGGGGCTAAAAGCCCAAATGGCATATGGCGGACGCCTGAGAGACTTCCGTGACAGCCTTGGTCGAGCTGTATGCGAGCTGGAGCGTCTGGAGATCATTGCAAGGGGCTGCATTCAGGACAGCAGTCGGGGCAAGCCACAGCTGGTTCTATGGCTGCCTCCCTAGCGTTTTGACGCAGTGGCATAGCGCCGCGCTTCTGATGGCATAGCGTCGCTCCAGGGTGGCATAGCGTCGCGCAGCAGTGGCATAGCATCGCAGAGAGCACTTATAACAATTTGATTTTATTAATAAAAAAAGAGAAAAACGGGCTACTACCTTTTACCTACCTTACTTCTACGCACAGAGCCTGTGGATAGTCTCTTCTTCCTTCGGCTCACTTGCCCAAGACGCAATGAAAGGCCTCGAAGCACGCGGCTATTCGCGTCGAACCTTATCCAGCAAAGCCACCACCTGCTCTTCCGTCATGTCTGCCAGGGCAGCTACACCAGCACGCACAACGTCCGAACGAGAGGCCCGGAATCCACGCGGAATCAGACTGAGGCGATCAATTTCCTCACTGATTTGGTCTGTCAGCGAGAAGGTGACGCGCTTAAAGACTGCTGCGCTCTGTGTTGGGGTATTCGGTTTGACCATCGTGTTGCCCCTGATTGTTATTTAAGAGCAGCAACTTACGTAAGTGATGTGCGCTTTTCAACCTGTGAAGGCCTTAGCTCGGTTGATCGCGCCGCGACAGACTGGCTTCAGGCCAAGCGGGTAGCATGCTGAAAACAACAAGCTTACGTAAGTTGCTTAAGTTAAGCAAATCACCTATGATTCCTCTATAGCAGGTCGCTCCTAGTCTGCTCACCGGAATCTACCGACCAGGAGGCGCACTATGGTCGTTGCTGAGTTCACGCTGGATGCAGGGATCGTTGTTTCTAGTGAGCTGCCGATCCTGGATGAAGGTGAGTCGATCATGTTCCGTAGGTGCAGCTACAGAGGTCGGGCTTCAATGCTCATCGAGGTACTGAGCGATGGTCGCGTAGCAGACTCAATTGTCTTTCCGGGGCTGGTCGCCGGCCGGTTTCCGATAGAGCCGTCTCAGTTGTAGGCGCGTTGGCAAAGTGGAGCGGGCAGTGGCTCTGAATTCGCAATTTCACGACATCTACCTGTCCATGCCGATGGAAGCCACCTTGCTGCCCGAGCTCCAAGGCTTTTCGTATTGGGGGCGGACAGTCCACGAGATTCTTCAAGCAGTTAATCCGCGCCTCATGTGTCGACTGGCAGAAGGCCAGAGGCTGCAGGCCTATATCGAGCGGAAGCAGGGCTATCTCCAGATTGAGGCTGCTCGGCTTGAACGGCTGTGGCGGCGGCTGCACCCGCTGAGTGCTGATGCCGGCTACCTGGCTCGCGCCAATTGGCAGCGACACTGCAAGCTGGCTGTGCGGGAAATGCTGATCGATGAGCTCGCCAAGAGCCTGAGCGGCAGCACAGCCGATATGTAGGAATCGATCGTTCAAATCCATTGATGGCAAAGGAGTTGCGGCTATGTCGGCAGTCAGATCTTTCCTTGGGGCGGTTTGGTCGTATGGCGTTTCACTGCCGCTGTACGTGATGTGGAGCCTCATCGTCAGTTCCGTGAGAGCAGCCTTCGATTTCTTCTACCCGCGTGGCTACAGGCCTTGCAATGAGCTGGCGGATGCGTTCGTCGAGGAATGCGCCAATCGCCCTGCCGGGCAGTCCGTCCGTTTGCCTTGGGTGGATAGCTCGGCAACCCACTCGGTGGTGATGAACAACACGGGGCGCCTGCTCTCCTATGTGGCTATCGTCAGCGGCTGGTTTGGGGTGGCAGTGAAGAATTCCGGTACCCAGTACCAGCCCAAGCGTACCTATCGCTACTACTACCGCCGCAGCCTTACCGGCAACTGGTTTGCCGAAATCTGGTCGGTGCCGAAGTCCGGCTTCATTGCTGCCGCGCTGGCCATTCCCTTCGTGGACATGGCGCGGGACGTGATGCGAGGACGCACCTTCGTCAAGCAGGACTCCTTCTCCATTGGAGAGTGGGTACCGCTGCCTGGATATGAGGGGCTGATGCTGCTGATGGCCGGGTTGCTGCTGGTGATCTGCTTCCTGCCTCGTGCCATCCTGGGGCGAGGCACACACTTCGCGGCGATAGCGCCGATCAACGGCGGTGCCTTTGGTGGTTATGGCTGTGCCCAGGTCATCAACTGGACGGCGGCAATGGCGGGGCTTTCCTACCTGTGGCTGGCGATGGGCGCAGAGTGGGATGTGAGGGCAGTGGTGAGCTTCATCATCAGTGGCTTCTCGGCCTTCGCGAGCGAGTTCATGGCAAGCATGGTCGATCCGGGACCGCAGGTTCTGTTGATGATCCCCGTCGTGATTGCAGTGGGAATCCTGTTTGGCATGGCCTGGACGGTGATCCCGGCAGCAGCTTTCTGGTACGTCTCCCTGCGCTTTATCGCTGCGCGCAACACCAAGGCACAGCTTGAGGCTCTGCCGTTCAACTCGACCCAGGCTGCCATGTACCTGGGTAGCGACTTCGAAAAGCTCGCCGAGCTGCGTGCGCCACAGGTAACTCTCGGCTACTGGGTATACATGGGCCTGATGGTCGGCATCATCCTCTATCCCATCCAGACTTGGGTGCGGTCCCTTTTCTGATCTCTCCAGACGCGCTATGCGATGAAAGCCCCACACAGTGGGGCTTTTCCCGGGCTCACAGGTTCGGAAAATCAGCACCTTAGCCGGCTCCAGCTACTGGTCCGAAGCTATCCAACCGGTTAAGGTGCGGCATCGATCACACATAGCTCGCAGGGAAGTGTCGCGGCGCCGCCTTCCCCGCACCCGTGGAAGGAATAGCGCGTGAACCAGCAGACCCTGGCCCCATTTATCTGGAACATCGCGGACCTGTTGCTCGGAGCCTTCAAGCCCTCCGAGTACGGTCGCATCATCCTGCCGTTCACCGTGCTGCGTCGTCTGGAGTGTGTGCTGGAGCCTACCCGTGACAAGGTGCGCAGCCAGTACGAGGCGATGAAGGCCAGCGGTGTGGACATGGACCTGATTCTGCCGACCACCGCCGGCGCCACCTTCTACAACGTCTCGCAGTTTTCTCTCGGCTCGGTCGGCTCGACCAGCACCCGCGCCAACCTGGAAGACTACATCGCCAAGTTCTCCGCCAACGCCCGCCAGGTGTTCGAGCACTTCGCCTTTGACCGTTGGCTGGAGAAGCTGGAAAAGGCCAACTTGCTGTATCTGGTGGCGCAGAAGTTTGCAGCCGTCGATCTGCACCCGGACAAGATCAGCAACCACGAAATGGGCCTGGTCTTCGAACACCTGATCCGCAAGTTTGCCGAGTCATCCAACGACGATGCCGGGCAGTACTTTACCCCGCGCGATGTGGTGCGCCTGGCCACCACCCTGGTGTTCGCGCCGGATCATCAAGCGCTCAACGGCGAGGGCGTGGTGCGTACCGTGTACGACTGCGCCGCCGGCACGGGGGGCTTTCTGTCATCGGCCATTGAGCAGGTCTACGAGTGGAACCCCAATGCCCGCCTGGTGCCCTATGCCCAAGAGCTGAACCCGGAAACCTACGCCATCTCCGTTGCGGACAAGCTGATCCAGGGCTACGACACCCGCAACATCAAGCTCGGCAACACCCTGTCCGACGATCACCTGCCCCATGAGCAGTTCGACTACTGCCTGGCCAACCCGCCATTTGGCGTGAAGTGGGAGAACGTGCAGAAGCAGGTACAGGCCGAGCACAGCCAGCAGGGCTTCGCCGGCCGCTTCGGTGCAGGGCTGCCGCGTGTGGGCGATGGCTCGCTGCTGTTCCTCATGCACCTGCTGTCCAAGCGCAAGCCGCTTGAGCTGGGCGGTAGCCGCATCGGCATCGTGCTGTCCGGCTCGCCGCTGTTCAACGGCGGCGCCGGCTCCGGCGAGTCGGAGATCCGTCGCTGGATTCTGGAGAACGACTGGCTGGAGGCGATCATCGCCCTGCCCAACGACTTGTTCTACAACACCGGCATCGGCACCTATATCTGGGTGCTGTCCACCCACAAAGACGTGCTGCGCAAGGGCAAGGTGCAGCTGATCGATGCCAGCGCTATGCATGCCTCTATGCGCAAGAGCCTGGGCAGCAAGCGCAAATACCTGTCGGACGAACAGATCGCCGAGATCGCCAAACTGCACGAGGCCTTCGAGGAAGGCCCGAACTCGAAGATCTTCGCCACAACCGACTTCGGCTACCGCCGCATCACCGTCGAGCGCCCGCTGCGCCTGCGCTTCTCGGTCACCCCGGACAAGCTCGCCGCCTACCAGAACACCAAGGGCGCCGATCAGGTCGAGGCCTTTGCGGGTGTGCAGGACGAGTTCGAGAATCTGCCGGCCTTCCTCAAGGCCGCCGGCATCAAGAAGCTCGGCAAGGGCGCGCTGAAGGCCGCACTGGCCTGCTTCGGCGAGCGTGACGCCAGCGCCCAGTCGGTGCTGGACGACAAGGGCAACCCGCAGGCCGACTCCGACTTGCGCGAGTTCGAGAACGTACCGCTAAAGGAAAGCATCGACGACTACTTCGCCCGCGAAGTGCTGCCCCATGCGCCGGATGCATGGATCGACACCGGCAAGACGGATGCGAAGGACGGCCAGGTCGGCATCGTCGGCTACGAGATCAACTTCAACCGCTACTTCTACGTCTACCAGCCGCCGCGCCCGCTGGCCGAGATCGATGCCGACCTCAAGGCCGTGGAAGCCGAGATTGCAGCGCTGCTAGGCGAGGTCACGGCATGAGCCATTACAAGCCCTATCCGACCTACAAGGACTCAGGAGTGGAGTGGTTAGGGATGGTTCCGGAGCATTGGACTATTGGTCCCTACAAGGCAACGATTCAGATCGAGAACGGTTCGGACTACAAGGAGGTTGAGGCAGATGACGGTTACCCCGTGATCGGCTCCGGTGGTCCGTTCGCATACTCTTCGAAGCTGATGTACGACGGTGAGTCAGTCCTGCTCGGCAGGAAGGGGACTATTGATAAGCCGCTCTACGTTAATGGCGCTTTCTGGGCAGTCGATACCATGTACTGGTCGATCATAAAGCCCGGAGCGCACGGGCGATTTGCGTACTACATCGCGACGACAATCCCCTTCGACCTGTACTCAACAAACACAGCGCTACCCAGCATGACAAAAAGTGTGCTGGGTTCGCACGTTGTTGCATTTCCAGGCTTCGAAGAGCAGCAGACTATCGCTGGCCACCTAGATCGTGAAACCGCCCGCATCGACGCGTTGATTGAAAAGAAAACCCGCTTTATCGAACTGCTGCGCGAAAAGCGCCAGGCGCTGATCACCCATGCCGTCACCAAGGGCCTCAATCCCAACGTGAACATGAAAGACTCCGGCGTCGAGTGGCTGGGGGAGGTGCCAGAGCATTGGGATGTAGGTGTCGCTTCTAGGATTGCTACTCGCACTGTTGTGGGGATTGCTGAGGCAGCCACCCATGCCTATGCCGACTCGGGAACACCTATCCTTCGATCCACTAACATCAGGCCATACAAAATCATCGGCGAAATACTGCACGTGAATGCGGAATTTGCAGATGATCGAGATACCAAGCTCATTCATGCGGGCGATTTGATAACCGTACGTACCGGCAACGCCGGCGTTACGGCGGTTGTACCTCCTGAGCTCGAAGGCTGCCAGTGTTTCACAATGCTGGTCACGACACTCAAGGATGGGATGCAGCCCGACTACTATTGCTACTGGATGAATAGTGCTGCTGCAGTTCATTACTTCAGCATTGAGGGCTGGGGAACTGCTCAAGTGAATATCAGTGTGCCGATTCTTAAATCACTTCCTGTGCCTATCCCTCCTACAGATGAGCAGAAGCGAGTTGTAGACTTTTTGCATCGCGAGACGCAGAGGCTAGATACGTTGCTAGCCAACACCGAGCGCAGCATCGACCTCCTCAAAGAACGCCGCGCCGCCCTGATCACCGCTGCCGTCACCGGCCAGATCGATTTGCGGGAGGCCGTATGAGCCAGGGCCGCAGCCTGCGTCTGTTTCTGGTGGACGGCACGCCCAATGGCCTGCTTACCGCCGAGATCATGAACTGGACCGGCCATGTGCTGACTGGCCCACGCTCCAAGCTGGCTGAACTGGTGCAACGCCCCGAGTGTGCGCGCACCGGCGTGTACTTTCTGGTCGGCCCCGACCCGGACAATAGCCTGCGCTCCAAGGTGTATATCGGCGAGTCGGACGATGTGGCCAAGCGCCTGAAGAGCCATAACCGCCCGGAGGATGCTGGCGGCAAGGACTTCTGGGAGCGCGTGTGTCTGGTGACCAGCAAGGATCAGAACCTGACCAAGGCCCATGTGAAGTACCTGGAAAGCCTGTTGATCGGCATCGCCGGCAACCTTGGCCGCTGCGAGCTGGTCAACGGCACCGCGCATGAGTACGTAAGCCTGCCGGAATCCGACCGTGCCGATATGGCCTTCTTTTTGGAACAGATCCGCACCGTACTTCCGGTACTGGGTTTCGACTTTCTGCGCGAGCTGACCAAGCCTTCCGCGCCGGCTGCCGCCAGCACAGTGGCGCCGGTCAGCCGTTCCCCGCGCTTTATCCTGGAGCTCTCGCGCGCTCGTCTAAGCGCCCAGGGCCAGGAAATCGACGGAGAGTTCTTCGTGCTCAAAGGCTCCAAGGCCCGCGCCGAATGGGTGGGTACTGAGCGAGGCTATCAAGGGTTGTTCAAGCAATTGGTAGATGAAGGTGTGCTGGTGGCCGATGGCGGCGAGCATCTGACCTTCAGCGACGACTACGCCTTCAGCAGCCCCAGTGCGGCGGCGGCCGTGGTCTGTGGCCGTGCCGCGAACGGGCGTACCTCCTGGGTGGTTGAGGGCAGCGGGCAGACCTACGCGGCCTGGCAGGACGCGCAGGTGGGTGAAGCCGAGATCAGTGCCAGCAGCGAATCAGCCAGGCAGTGACTTTTATTGATCGGAGGCTTGGCTTGATGTCGAGCTTGAGAGGCAACGCATGACGCTGGAACGAAACGTCGATTATCTCGTTAGCCTGGTGCGTGAGCTATGCAAGCTCCCAGCGGAAACCTCATGGCTGGAGTTCAAGCGCAACAACGCCGACCCCCTGGAGGTCGGTGAGTATCTGGCGGCCCTTTCCAATGCGGCTGCGCTGGATGGCAAAAGCAGTGCCTATCTGGTCTGGGGCGTGGACGACAAGACCCACGAAATCGTGGGAACGACCTTCGTACCGCAGGTTGCCAAGAAAGGTAATGAAGAGCTGGAAAGCTGGTTGCTGCGCCTGCTTAACCCGCGTCTGCATTTTCGTTTCCATTCGTTCGAAGTAGATGACAAGCCTTTGGTGCTGCTGGAAATCCCCAGCGCCCACAGCAAACCGACGAGCTTTGAAGGGCGCGAGCTGATCCGCATCGGCTCGAACAAGAAGCCTTTGAAGGATTTCCCCGAGCAGGAGCGGGCCCTATGGCGCGTATTCGACCGCACGCCCTTCGAGGAGCTCTCGGCCGCGAGTGGGCTGGACGCTGCTGAGGCCCTTGCGCTGTTGGACTACCCAGCCTATTTCGATCTGCTCGGCTTGCCCCTTCCGACTGATCAGGCAGGCATTCTCAGCCGCCTGCAAGAGGATGGCATGCTGCGCTGCGATCAGGCCAAGCGCTGGGAGGTCACCAATCTCGGAGCGATTCTTTTTGCCCGCGAGCTTAAGAAGTTCAAGGGGCTGGCGCGCAAGGCCGTGCGTTTGATTGTTTATGAAGGCAAGGGGCGCCTGAAGACTTTGCGCGAGCAGGTGGGGCAAAAGGGCTATGCAAGCGGCTTCGAGGGGCTGGTCGAGTACCTCAGCGCGTTGTTGCCGCGCAATGAGGTGATTGGCAAGGCGCTGCGCAAGGAGGTGCCGATGTACCCGGATCTGGCAGTGCGCGAGCTTATTGCCAACGCCCTCATTCACCAGGATTTCTCGGTCTCGGGTGCGGGGCCGATGGTGGAGATCTTCGAGGATCGACTGGAGATCACCAATCCCGGTGAGCCGCTGGTGGACGTGGATCGGTTTCTCGACAGTCCACCACGCTCACGTAATGAAGCACTGGCCTCCTTCATGCGTCGGGTAGGTGTTTGCGAGGAGCGCGGTAGCGGAGTGGACAAGGTGGTTTTCGAGACGGAGTTCTTTCAATTACCACCGCCGCGCTGGGAACGACCAGATGGCTCGCTGCGCGTGGTGCTCTTTGCACACCGAGCGCTCAAGGCGATGGACAAGCTGGAACGCGCCCATGCCTGCTACCTGCATGCCTGCTTGCGCTATGTGCTTCGCGACCCCATGACCAACACTTCGCTGCGCGAGCGTTTTGGCATCGATGCTCACAACAGTGCGACGGCTTCACGCATCATCAGGGATGCTTTGGAGGCTAAGTTGATCAAGCCCTACGAAGAGGGCCAAGCCAAAAAGAATTCGCGTTACCTGCCTTACTGGGCCTGATGATTTATTTGACGGGTATTTGATCGGCGATCTGCCGCAAGGGGCTGGCGCCTACGCAAACCCCCTGCTTTGGGGGCTTACGGCCTTGGCAGGAGCTGTTTTTTATTTGATGGGTATTTGACTGGCCGTCCGGCAGCTTCGACTGATCTGCCCTATGGGGTCTGCAATAGCCCGCAGTCCAAGGAATGACCATGAGCCACATCCACCACGAATGCGAACTGGAACGACATATCGTCGAGCGGCTTGAGGCTGCCGGCTGGTGGGTGGGCAAATCTGCCGACTATGACCAGGGGCGGGCACTCTTTCCCGAGGATGTACTGGGCTGGCTGGAGGACAGCCAGCCGGCTGCCATGGACAAGCTCCGCGCCATGAATGGCGCTGGCACTGAAACGGTGGTGCTGGATCGGCTGGTCAAGCAGCTGGAGAACAAGGTCGATGGTGGCACGGTGAATGTACTGCGCTACGGCTTTGCCGTGGCCGGTGGCGGAACCCTGGCCATGAGCCAGGCGCTACCCGAGGATGCGCGCAACGACACGGTGATCGCCCGCTACGCGGCCAACCGTCTGCGGGTGGTGCCGCAGTTACGCTACTCGCTGGATAAGGCCGACGAGATCGACCTGGCCTTCTTCATCAACGGCATTCCGGTTGCCACGGTTGAGTTGAAGACTGACTTCACCCAGTCGGTACAGGCTGCCATGCAGCAGTACCGCATGGATCGCCGACCGGAGCGCAAGAGTGGGGGGCTGGAGCCGTTGCTGACCTTCAAGCGCGGCGCGGTGGTGCACTTTGCCATGAGCGACAGTGACATCCGCATGACCACCAAGCTGGCGGGCGACTCGACGTTCTTCCTGCCGTTCGACCGGGGTAACGATGGCGCAGCCGGCAACCCGCCGGGCGAAAACGGCAACTACCCGGTGAGCTACTTCTGGGAGCGGGTGCTGCAGAAGGACAACTGGCTGCACATCTTCCATCGCTTCGTGCTGCAGGAACGCAAGGAAGCCCAGGATGTGAACGGCAAGACCTATTTCAAGGAAGGCCTGATCTTCCCGCGCTTCCATCAGTGGGAGGGCGTGACCAAGATGATCGACGCGGTGCGGGTAGAAGGGGCAGGGCAACCCTACCTGATCCAGCACAGTGCCGGCTCCGGCAAGACCAATACCATCGCCTGGACCGCGCACTCGCTGATCCGCGTGCGCCGCCCGGATGGCGAGCCGTACTTCCACAGCGTGATCGTGGTGACCGACCGCCAGGTGCTCGATCAGCAGTTGCAGGACGCCATCCAGCAGATCGAACATCAGGCCGGCGTGGTCTGCGCCATCGACCGTCAGCAGTCGAGCCTGCCGAAGAGCCAGCAACTGGCCAAGGCCATGCTCGACGGGGTGCCGATCATCGTCTGCACCCTGCAAACCTTCCCCTATGCGCAGAAGGCAATCCTCGGCGAGCAGAGCCTGCGCAACCGCCGCTTCGCCATCATCATCGATGAGGCGCACAGCTCCACCGGCGGCAGCACGGCCGATGACCTGCGCTACGTGCTGACCGGACAGAGCGAGGCTGAGTGGGAGAAGCTGACCAAGGAGGAGCGGCTGTCCGTATGGCAGAGCTCGCGTAGCCGGCCAGGTAATGCCAGCTACTTCGCCTTTACCGCCACGCCCAAGCATTCGACGCTGAGCCTGTTCGGCCGTCCGCGCAACCCGGCGCAGCCCGTCAGCACTGACAATCCGCCGGCACCATTCCACCTCTACACCATGCAGCAGGCCATCGATGAAGGCTTTATCCTCGATGTGCTGAAGAACTACACCAGCTACGAGGTGGCGTTCAAAATCGGTAGCGAGATGGTCGATGACAAACGGGTGGACGAGAAGAGTGCCGGGCGCAAGCTGGCCAAGTGGCTCTCGCTCAACCCGGTGAACGTGGGGCAGAAGGTCGAGCTGGTTGTCGAGCACTTCCGCAAGAACGTGGCGCACCTGCTCGGTGGCCAGGCCAAGGCCATGGTGGTGACCAGCTCGCGTGCGGCAGCGGTGAAGTACCACCTGGCGCTGGAGGACTACTGCCAGCGCAAGGGCTACGACAATGTGCGGGCGATGGTGGCGTTCTCCGGTGAGGTACCCAACACGGACGTGGAAGAGCCCAGCCTGCCCAAGGACCACAGCTTCAGCGAGACCAACCTGAACCCGGGGCTGAATGGCCGCGACATGCGCAAGGTGTTCGACACCCCGGACTACCGGGTGATGATCGTCGCAAACAAGTACCAGACCGGCTTCGACCAGCCGAAGCTGGTGGCCATGTACCTGGACAAGAAAATCTCTGGCGTGGAAGCGGTGCAGACGCTCTCGCGCCTGAACCGCACCTTCCCCGGCAAGGACAAGACCTTCGTCATCGACTTCGCCAACAAGGCCGAAGAGATCCTGGCGTCGTTCAAGACCTTTTATCGCGATGCCCAGGTCGCGGACATCCAGGACCCGAACATCGTCTACGACATCAAGCAGCGCCTGGATGGCATGTTCATCTACGAGCAGGCCGAGGTGGAAGCCTTCGGCGATGCCATCGTCGACCCGAAGGTAACGCACCAGAAGCTGTTCTCGCTGACCCAGACGGCCACCGACCGCTTCAACGGCAAGCTGAAAACGCTCAACGACGCCATCGACCAGTGGGACAAGGCGTGGGAGAAGGCCCACGACGAGGGCAGTGACAAGGACATGGAGTACGCCGACGTGCAGCGCTCGGAGTACTGCAAGGCGCGCGACGAGCTGATGATTTTCAGCGAGAGCCTGACCAAGTTCGTGCGCAGCTACGAGTACATCGCACAGCTCATCGACTTCGGCGACCCGAGCCTGGAGGCCTTCGCCAGCTACGCCCGCCTGCTGCGCAAACGGCTCAAGGGCATTACGGCGGAGCAGGTGGACCTGGGCGACCTCAAGCTCAGCCACTACAAGATCAAGAAGGGCAGCAACCTCAGCGGCGTGGGCGTGCAGGCGGAAACGCCCGGCCTCTACGGCATGACCGACAACGGCCTGCGCGACGCGCGTGATCGCGAGAAGAAGTACCTTACCGAGCTGATCGAGAAGCTCAACAACGCCTTCGGCAAGGACATCACCGACACCGACCAAGTGGCTTTCGCCGTGCACGTATCCGAAAAGCTACGCGCCGACAGCGTGGTGATGGCCCAGGTCCAGAACAACACTATGGAGCAGGCCATGAAGGCCGATCTGCCTTCAAAAGCCATCTCTGCCATCGCCGCCGCCATGAGCAGCCACACCAGCATGGCGACCAAGCTGCTCAGCGACGAGTCGACGCGGGATGTGTTCTTGACGGTTGTCTACGAGTTGCTGAAGAAGGATGCGGGAACGGATTTGCTGGGTGCTGCGCGAGATTGATTGCTAACGCACTCGCTCTGCTAGGGAAGGATGGCTCTTCGTTCTTAGAGATCAGCTCACCCATGACATCTGTGTCCTCAAGCCTACTGTCACGCGCTGTGTGAATCAGTCTCTCGCGGCCTGTACTCGCCCACCCCTTAGCGTCGCCATCGATAGCTAGGTGGTACTCCGTCGAACTCGGGGATCAGCAGTCGCTTCAAGAATGAGGTAATGCACGGCGGGATTTCATAGTGTTACGGAGATAACCTGCCAATCATTGCCATTTAATGGCAATGATTGGCAGGTTATGGCGCAATTGTGGATCTTCAGGAAGTGATTAGATGGCAATCATTGGCAATGATTGGCTTTCATTGCCAATGATTGCCATCAATTCGGCTGCCAGCAGCTGTCTTGCTCGCGCCTGAGCGCGGCTCTTCGCTTACCAGGGCTGCTCTGTCGATAAATGTCTTCGAGGCTGGCCGAATTGCCGTGTTTAGGCGGCATAAATGCCGCTGTATCACAGGCTGAACGCTGTTGGTGTATCACACGTTGCACGCGGTCCCTGTATCACACGCTGCACGCTCAAAAATCAGTGCGAGACTATTACGGGTAGACAAATAGGGTGATACACCGAGACCTGAAAATGGCCGCTCAGCGTAGGAATGAGATCGGGTTTCCGTGTCGGTCCCGGCTGTAGAGTTTGTGTTGTCGGCAGTGAAGCGAAATCCGCGTCTTGGTGTGTCATCCATCGATCCACGGCCGGCCGCACTGACTACAAAACGAAACCCTCGGCCAGCTGTGTCAGCAGTTCCTCGACGAGCCAGGCCCCTGCCGTAGATTTCAGCATCTGAATTGGCGAGTTGCCGGAGAACCTGTCTTGGGGCTTCGAGAGCCAGCGCTGCGCCTTATCACGAGAGCCAAAAAGGATCTCGGCCACCACGGTCGTATGCACGACGCGAAAGAGTCGGTCGCTCTCATCTGCAGACAGTCGATTATCTGGTGAAGCGTCCGGAACCGTAATTCTGTCTGTTGGGCGTTGCTTTTGCCCAAGGGCTGGCGTGACTTGCTCACACGCATGGGCATTGATGTCACCGCTCCTGAGCAGCGTTGCCAAGTGAGCTACAGGGATGCCGTTGATGATGTGCGAATGCACGTCTACATCAGTTGCGTGCTCTGGTAGGCCTAGCAGCCTCGCCCTGCGTTGGCGGTAATCATCAGCCTGGATTCCTAAAAGCATGGAGCACCTCAGATGGCAGAAATCACGCGTCCTACGTAAGCCAGCTCGTTGAGCTGGATATCAAGAGGCTCGTGCAAATCGGGCAGTAGCGGGTGCAGTAGCTGCTGAGACTCACCCGGATGCTCGACCCTGCCGATATAGGCTGTGCCAGCCTTGTGGCTGAAGTAGCAATGGATCTGATCCCGCAGCTCGTAGAAGTCGTCGACGTTCATCGCGTACACATCGGTGCTGATCAAGAACAGCATCGCCGTGTGATGTACTCGATAACCAGGCCTCAGCCAGAATCCGCGCTTGCGTACGACCTTGCCAGGCGGCACCTCCAGATATTCCGCGAAGCTCGGGACGGCCCCTTGATCCAGATAGGGCCCAATCTGTGTCGCCATCAGCACAGGGCATCCGCTATAGGTGCGCTCTCGGTTTCGCATGAGTCCCTCACTATCGGAGCTTTCGGTGAAAGGCTAAAGCGTTGCTATTCGCTCACAGCTCGGTGTTTTGGTCGCCCCCCAAGCCCCCGTGAACAGTCTTATCACTGGGGACGAGAGACGTTGCTTTCATCCAGGCAATCACGCCACCGATGATGAGGCTGGCGATTGCCGCCAAAGGAAAAGGAATCATCCTGGTGAGCAGAACGAGGGCGAGCGCGCCGGCAGTGCCGCCCCCGGCAATTGCCCCAAGCACAGGGGTTCTGCGAAACGCAGCGATGAGGCAACAAATGCAGTCAACCAAGAGCAGCAGCGCGCCAAGATAGAGCACCTCCAGTTCGGTTTCGATCACGCTTTGCTGGCCTGTTGGCGATACTTGTAGAGGGTGCTTCGGCTGATCCTCAGCGCCTTGCATATCTCGTCGGGCGTACGATTCTGATCACCTGCCAGGGCTTGTATCGCAGCAATCGTTTCTGGCGGCACACCAGGCCGCCCGCCTTGCCGCCCCCTGGCACGTGCCGCTTCGAGGCCGGCAAATGTGCGTTCTCGAATCAGGTTTCTCTCGAACTCCGCCATCGCAGCGAAAACATGGAAAACCAGGCGGCCGGCAGCGCTGGTGGTGTCGATCTGTTCCTTCAGGCTTTCCAGGCCCACGCCAGTGGATTCGAGGTTGGCAGTGAGGCGCAGCAACTCGGACATCGAGCGGCCCAGGCGGTCAAGCCGCCAGACCACCAAAACATCGCCCGGCCTGGCAAATGCCAGCGCTTCATCAAGTCCGGGGCGCGATGCTTTGGCACCACTCATCTTGTCGCTGAAGATCCGCTCGCAACCGGCAGCGGTCAGCGCGTCATGCTGAAGATCGAGCTGCTGATCATCCCGTGATACTCGCGCGTACCCAATCTTCATTGTCCGAATTCTCGTCAGCATGGAAGGTTTACGTATTTTGATTTAAAGACGAGTTTAAATCAATCGTAAGCGCTGACTAGTGGGCGTCGAGAGAGGTAGCTGTACGTGTCCGTAAAACAACCGTTTTGAAGACTTAGGATTCCCACCTTTGAGCGAAGCCAAGGGCTGCTACCGGCCAATAGCGGCCCTTTAGGGAAACTCTGAAGAAGACTTCCAGATTTTGGCAAAATACCCGGATTCCACCCGCTGAGTTTCCCCATGAAGCAGATGACCTTCGCTGACGCCGAGTACGCCGGTAAGCGCAAACAAACCCGCAAAGAGTTGTTCCTGATCGAGATGGATCGGGTGGTGCCGTGGAAGGGTTTGATTGCCTTGATCGAGCCGCATTATCCCAGGGTGAAGGCGGTCGTCCGGCCTATCCGCTGATGGCGATGCTGCGCGTGCACCTGATGCAAAACTGGTTCGGTTACAGCGATCCAGCGATGGAAGAGGCGCTGTACGAGACCACCATCCTGCGCCAGTTCGCGGGGCTGAGCTTGGAGCGTATTCCCGATGAAACCACCATCCTCAACTTCCGTAGTAGCAAGACCGCACCACGCCGAAGGCTGAACAGACCACTTCCACCGACTCCCGCTCACTTAACTGGTCTATCAGCGCGTACGATTGAACTCGTCCGACATCAAGAGAGCGGTAGCCTTTTTAGGATCGCTTTCTCCCGTTCCAGTCGGTCGATCCTGGCTTCCAGCTCCTGGATTTTCTGCTGTTCGGGCGTCAGTGCTTTGCTCTTCGGGGTAACGCCCACGCGCTCCTCTTGAAGCTGTTTTACCCATCGGCGCAGGGCCGACTCAACCACTCCCAGTGAACGAGCTGCTTCGATATGGCTGTAGCCCTGATCGAGCACCAGGCAGGCGGCCTCTCGTTTGAACTCGGGCGTAAAGGAACGACGTTGCTTGGTCATCAGACACCTCTCTATGGCGAGCATTCTCGCCCTAAATGGGTGTCCGGAATCAGTAGACCACTACACACCGCCGGCTGCTCTGATGACAGTAGGCTGTAGCGGCGATTGCATTTCCGTTAGCCTGCTGGCCAGCCAGGGGTAGAACACGCCCCTCCAGAAGTGGAGGGGCTAATCTAGATTCGGCCGTTGGCTTGGTGCAGGCGTTTGACGAAACTCTCAGCGTCGGTTTCGCCAACAGTACGGAGATCTTGCCATTCTTCGCCATTGGGAGCGAATAACTGCAGTGCCGGTGGGCCGAACAGCTGGTAGCGGTCGAGCAGGGCGCGTTGCTCGGCATCGCTACGAGTTATGTCGAAGCGCACCAGTCGGTAACCGGTCAGTTGCTCACGCACGGCGGGTGCTGCCAGCACTTCTCGTTCAATTACTTTGCAACTGATGCACCAGTCGGCGTACCAATCCAATAGCAGTGGTTGGTCGGCATTTTTTGCTGACAGCAGAGCGGCATCCAGAGCAGCTGGTGTATCCACGGTCTGCCAGCCGGCGTTAGCGCCGCTCGGAAGTACGGCTTTGGCGTCCAGCTGACCCAGCGGTCGCAGCGGATCGGATTGACCTTGCAAAGCGCCGAGCCAGGCGCTGACACCGTAGACCAGTAGTGCCACACCGAGTAGTTGGGCGAGCCTTTGCCGGCCGGACTTGAGGGTGAACTCCAAGGCACCGAGCCAAATCGCGCTGCCAACTGCCAAAAGGCCCCACAAGGCCAAAGTCACTGGAGCGGGTAGCACGCGTTCTAGCAGCCATACAGAGACAGCCAGCAGCATCACGCCGAAAGCTTTGCGCACACCGACCATCCAGGTGCCAGACTTGGGTAGCAATGCTCCGCCGCCGATGGCGAACAATACCAACGGCGCGCCCATGCCCAACCCGAGGGCAAACAGCTTAAGGCCGCCACCCAGTGCGTCGCCGGTGGTGCTTATGTAGAGCAGTGCGCCGACCAGAGGGGCAGTCACACAGGGCGAAACCAGCAGGCTCGACAGTACGCCGAGCGTGGCGGCGCCCAACATTGAACCCCCGCGGGCCTGGCCGGCTAGGAGATCTAGTCGTTCGGTGATAAAGCGCGGCATGCGCAACTCGAATACGCCGAACATGGCCAGAGCGAAAACAGTGAAGAACATCGCAAAGGGCACCAACAGCCACGGTGACTGCAGGCGCGCTTGTAGGTTGAGGCCAGCGCCGAACATGCCCATTAGCGCACCAAGCAGGGCGAAGCTGGCAGCCATGGGGAGTACGTAGGCAAGCGATAGGCGTAATCCACGCGTTCCGCCGAGTTGTCCGCGTAATACCACGCCAGACAGAATTGGCAGCATCGGTAGCACGCAGGGTGTGAAAGTCAGGCCCAAGCCCGCCAGGAAGAACAGCGCCAGACTACGCCAGTCAATGGCGACCCCTTGTTGCAGGGCTGCAATGAGGGGGGGATCACCTACCTCGAAGCTGCGAATCTCTGGCGGATAGCACAGCCCCAGATCAGCGCAGCCCTGATAGCTCACCTGTAAGGTGAACGGTGTGTTCTGAGGGTTATTAACGGGTAGCAGCAAGTCGGTAACGCCGTAGAACACCTCGACATCGCCAAAAAATTCATCGGTTTTCGGTTCGGCCGCGGGCCATTGCGGGGTGCCGATTGACACTTGCGGGTGGTCGCTGGTGAATGCGAAGCGATGTTTATAGAGGTAATAACCCTCGGCATTTATGAAGCGCAGGCGGACGCTGTCCTTACCGGCTTCCAACAGGTCGAGGCGGAAGGCCCTGTCTACCGGAAGGAAATCCTGGCTGTTATTCAGCGGAGTGCCGAACAGAGCCGACTGAGGACGCGAAGAATCAAATATCTCGGCGTTGGCTGGCAAGGTAAGCAGTAGCAGCAGCAGACACAGCAGGAGGCGGGACATGACCATCTCGCGGGCTGATAACGAAAAGGAGGTGAATTTCAGCTTGTTAACGGAGCCGGGCTTTTTGAAGTGCGGGCTGGGGATGGTCTCCGCTGCGATTCAGTGCATCGCAGGATGCCAGCCAGTACCAGCCCGCCCGGCGAGCTGCTATTAATTCGGGGCTTGTTCCAGCGGATAATTGGCAATGACCTTTTCTCGGCCAGTGCGAGTTATCCCGATCACCTGGTAGGGATGTTTGACGTCGCCATACTCCATGCCTGGTGAGCCAGCCGGCATGCCTGGCACGGCGATGCCCAGCAGGTCAGGGCGCTTGCGAAGCTCCAAAATCTGCGCAACGGGCACGTGGCCTTCAACGAACTTTCCATCGATCACGCCTGTATGGCAGGAAGCCAGACGCGGTTTCACGCCGAGGTCTTGCTTGACCGTGTTCATGTTGCGTTCGACGTGATCGCGGACTTCGAAGCCGTTGTTCTCCAGGTAGGTAATCCAGTCCTTGCAGCACCCACAGTTGGCGTCGCGGTGCACATCAATGATCAGGGGTTGCGCGGCCTGGGCGGCGCCACTTAGCAGCAGGGCGGCGAGCGCCGCGGTAGTCAGTGTTCTGGACATAAAAAACCTGTTTCCAATGGTTTGCTCACTTGCAACAGCAGCC
>JAANMV010001368.1_pt1 | contig 26964 bp, 30 predicted proteins | sample 7279661 | NCBI WGS metagenome assembly JAANMV01 (sample SAMN14094540, study PRJNA606508) | bioreactor metagenome | isolation source: A lab-scale SPAN reactor treating ammonium-rich wastewater day 121 | place: Ireland: Galway | collected 2017-05-16
CTGGCATTTAAAGGATTGAATGAATATTCTCATGCAGAAATATTATTTTTTTTTCACAGAACAGAACCGGGTAAAATAATGACAGATGCCCGTCATCCCAGAGGTAATGTTAACTTTCCTGAAACCGGAATATTTGCTCACAGAGTAAAAGACCGTCCAAATCATCTGGGTTTATCAATAGCTGAAATTGTTAAAGTAACCGGCAAAATTTTAACCGTTAAAGGTCTTGATGCAATAAACGGAACACCTGTAATTGATATCAAGCCCGTTTTAAAAGAATTTTTACCGCGTACCAGGGTTGTTCAGCCGGTTTGGACTGTAGAATTAATGAAAAATTACTGGCAGTAAATTCTATTTATCCAGCTCTGATACTTTAAAAATTTTATAATACAGTTCCAGGTATTGTTTCAGATTATCAAGTACTAGTATTCCGTCGCTGTATATTTCCTTTGAAAACTTTTCTGTTTGAATTGTTTCTTTATTCCCAATTACTGAAGTGCGTTCTTTGAATTGTAATATTTCCTGGTCCTTAAACCAAAATAACCTGTTTGTATACCCATATCCTCCGCTCGAAATAAATCTGTAAAGGCAGTTTTTACCGTTCAGGTAATAATAAACAACAACAGTTTGACTTGCTGCAATGTTATATTCAGCTGTTATTAAGAGCGGATCTGAATATACCGGTAAAAAATATGTATTATTTTCACTTTCATATACTGAATCATCTTTCTGAAAATAATAAAAGGAAATTTTGGTTTCCTGCAGTCCGATTGCACGTTCATTCCTGGATGTTTTTACTGAATTCACAGAAATTTCACCCGGAACACCACCTGAACTTTTAATTAAAATATCTACGCTGTCAGCATATTTATTTAAACCTTCAATTTCTTTTGCAGTATTTTGAGCTAAAACTGCAGATGTAATTAAAATTAAAAAAAATAAATAGTTTTTCATTATAATTTTTCTAATTTTCATTTAAATTTATTATAAATATATGATTATTTTAGATAAGATTACCTGTATTTGTTCCTGAAACATCAATCCTTACATTGACATTTATCATAAAAATAGCTATTTTTGTATTCTTTTTAGGAAAATACAATGAAAAAAGCTATAGAAAAATCATTAAAAACCACGCATTTTACACATAATGACGAGGTAAATAAAAAATGGTATGTTGTTGATGCCAATGGAAAGACTTTAGGCCGTTTCGCTTCAGAAGTTGCAAAAATTATCTGGGGTAAAAATAATCCAAAATTCACTCCAAATGTAGATACCGGTGACTTTGTAATTGTCATTAATGCTGAAAAAGTCCGTTTAACCGGTAAAAGAGAAAGCTTAAAAGAATACAAACATCATTCTTTGTATCCGGGCGGTCAGAAAGTTAAATCATTTAAAGAATTAATTGCAACACAGCCCGATAAAGTAATTACCAAAGCAGTTAAAGGAATGCTGCCCAAAACAAAGCTTGGAAACAGGTTAATTACAAAATTAAAAGTTTATGCAGGTGAAACTCACCCGCATGCTGCTCAAAATCCAATAGTAAAAAAAATCTAAAATTATATAAATGGCAGTAAATTATCATTTAGCTACAGGAAGAAGAAAAACATCAACAGCCAGGGTTTTCTTATATGAAGGCTCAGGAAATGTTCAGATAAACGATAAATCAGGAAAAGATTTTTTCGGTAAAGAAACATTATTAAAAGAGGCTCTTGAACCGCTGTACACTGCAGAACTGACCGGAAGGTTTGATCTTAAGATCAACGTAAACGGCGGCGGGGTAACAGGCCAGATCGGCGCTATCAGGCTTGGTGTGGCAAGAGCAATTTTAAAGTATGATGCCAGTGTTAAGCCTGCTTTAAAGAAAGAAGGCTTGCTGACAAGGGATTCCAGGATGGTCGAAAGAAAGAAACCCGGTCAGCCTAAGGCAAGAAAACGCTTCCAGTTCTCAAAGCGTTAATTCAATTTTATAAAAAAGCTGCAAAATTTCCCGCAGGTTTCTTGATGAAATTGAGAGCTGCGGGTTACTAATTATATAAAGTTTTAAATCATTCATTAATTAATCATGCTTTCTGATCCGGTACGACATGTGTCTGCATAAATGCAGATGTTAAGACCGGAAATGATGAAAGCAGAAGGCTCCGTTAAATAAACGGACAAATAACAAAAGGAGAAAATCATGAGAAATGTTTCAATCGAAGACCTGTTATTATCAGGCGCGCATTTCGGACACTTAACCCGCAGGTGGAACCCCAAAATGAAGAGATACATCTTCATGGAACGCAACGGGATCCATATTATTGACCTCAAAAAAACTCACGAACTGCTTCAGGATGCTCAAAACTCTATAGCAAAAATTATCGGTGAAGGCAGAACAATCATGTTTGTTGGCACCAAAAAACAGGCAAAAGAGGTTGTAAAGCAGGAAGCTGCACGCTGCGGTATGCCTTATGTAACTGAAAGATGGCTTGGAGGGATGCTTACAAATTTTGTAACCATTCGCAAAAGCATAAAACGTTACAATAATATCGTTAAAATGGAAACAGACGGTACTATTAATAACTACCAGAAAAAAGAAAGACTGATGCTTTCCAGGGAAAAGGAAAAGCTTGAAAAAGTTCTTGGCGGTATTGTAAGCATGAATAAGCTTCCGGGGGCAATTTTCCTTATCGATGTTAAAAAAGAGCATATTGCTGTTGATGAAGCAAGAAAGCTGGGCATCCCCATTTATGCAATTGTTGATACTAATTGCGATCCGGACCTTATTGATTACCCGATCCCAGCAAATGATGATGCTGTAAAATCAATTGAGCTTATTACAAGCTCTATTGCAGATACTATTGTAGATACTAAGAATACTATAGATGCAAAACGTATGCAGCGCGAAGAAGAAGCTGAAAATTCCAGAAAAGAAGCTGCAGCAGCAGATGAAAGCGAAGGAGTTGGCGTATCCTGATTCTGGTTCAGGGTATTTGGTTTAATTATTATATTTATAAATAAGTTAAGAATTAATATATAAAGGAGCGTATTGTGGATATTTCCTTAGACTTAGTAAAAAAGCTAAGAGAAAAAACTGGAGCAGGAATAGCAGACTGCAAAAAAGCTTTGATCGAATCAGACGGTGATTTTGATAAAGCTATAGAATATTTAAGAAAAAAAGGCGCTGCAACTTCACAGAAAAGAAGCGACAGGATTGCCAAAGAAGGCTTGATTTTTGCAAGAGTTAATGAAGCAAGAAATGAAGCTGCAATTGTTGAAGTTAATTGTGAAACTGATTTTGTTGCAAAAAGCGATAAATTCAATGACCTTGCAAAAGCTGCAGTTGAAGCAGTATTTGCAAATAAATCAGGCGATGTAAACAATTTACTGAATTCTAAAAATTCAGCCGGAAATACCATTCAGCAGGTGCTTGATGAAGCAACAGCCAGCGTAGGTGAAAAAGTAGAACTTAAACGCGCTGCTTATTATACAAGTGCTGAAGGCTTCTACTGCGAATACAACCACCTTGGCAACAAAGTTGCTTCATTGATCGAAATAACAGGTAAAGTTTCTGATGAAGGAATTCAGCTTGGCAATGACCTTGCTATGCAGATAGTAGCAATGAAGCCGCTTACAATAGACAGGAGCGGTGTAAGCCAGGATATGATTGATAAGGAAAAAGAGATCTATAAAGTGCAGGCAATCAATGAAGGTAAACCTGAAAACATTGCTGATAAAATTGCATCCAATAAAGTTGAAAAGTTCTACGAAGAGAACTGCCTAGTTGAGCAGGAATTTGTTAAAGAACCGGGTAAAACTGTAAATGATGTTATCAGCGCAGTTTCAAAAGCATCAGGGAATGAATACAAAGTTAAAACTATGGTTCGTTACCAGCTTGGCGAAACAATTTCAGCTTAAGAAAAGATTCGTTAAACAGGCTTAAATTTATTTAAGCCTGTTTTTTTATATACAGCATTTATCAAATTAATATCCTGAAAATGGCAGCTAAAGAGCTTAAATATAAACGTGTGCTTTTAAAGCTGAGCGGTGAGTCACTCAGCGGTGACGCTCATACGGGAATTGACGTTAATATCCTGAACTACCTTACCGAAGAAATCAAAAAAGTATATGATCTTGGGGCTGATATTGGTATAGTTATAGGCGGCGGAAATATTTACCGCGGGCTTTCTGCCCAGGCGCAGGGTATTGATGCAGTAACCGGCGATTATATGGGCATGCTGGCTACTATTATCAATTCACTAGCTCTGCAGAATTCACTTGAAAAAGCCGGAATGCCTACCAGGCTTCTTTCTGCAATTGATATGAATAAAATTGCCGAACCATTTTTAAGAAGAAGGGCTATGCGGCATTTTGAAAAAAGAAGGATTGTAATTTTTGGTGCCGGTACAGGAAATCCTTATTTTACTACTGATACAGCCGGGGCTCTTAGAGCATTGGAGATCTGCGCTGATGTTATACTTAAAGGCACTAGAGTTGACGGTGTGTATGACAGTGACCCTGAGAAAAATAAAGATGCTGTATTGTTTGAAAATATAACTTTCGGAGATGCATTAAATAATAACCTGAAAGTAATGGATATGACTGCTTTTGCTTTATGCAGGGAAAACAATATTCCGATAATTGTGTTTAATATGAACAAACCGGATAATTTTAAAAATATTGTTCTGGGCAAAAAAACAGGCACTTTTGTGCATAATTAAAAATTATTGATATTAATTTGTATAAAAATTTATTATTTTTTATTTTAAGAAAAGTAAATTTAAGCAGTTTATGATAAAAGATATAATCAAAGAAACCGATACAAAAATGCACAAAGCCACAGAGCATGTGCGAAATGAATTTATCAGGATAAGAACAGGGAAAGCAACAACAAATCTGCTTGACGGGGTTAAAGTTGACTATTACGGAACGTTAACACCTATTAACCAGGTTGGTAATCTAAGCACCCCTGATATACACACAATAACAGTGCAGTGCTGGGATAAGTCAACAATTCCTTTGGTTGAAAAAGCTATTATGAATGCAAACCTTGGATTAAATCCGCAGAATGACGGAAATCTGATAAGGATACCGATACCTGCTTTAAATGAAGAACGCAGAAAAGAGCTTGTAAAGCTTGTTAAGAAATATGCAGAAGAAGGAAAAATTGCAGTCCGTAATGTAAGACGTGATGAAATTGAAAGATTGAAAAAAGCAGAAAAAGATGAGCATTTTTCTGAAGATGAACGCAAACATGCAGAGACAGAGATCCAGAAACTTACTGATAAGCATATAAAAGATATAGATGCTTTAGTAGTTCAAAAAGAAAAAGAAATAATGGAAGTCTGACCGGATTTTATAGGTCAGGATTCCGCTTATAAATGAAATATTTCTGGACAATAGTTTATAACTTTCTGTTCCTGCCTGTTTTCTGGCTGGGAGCAAGGCTTTTATCAATTTTTAATAACAAGCTTAAAGCCGGCTTTAAAGCCAGAAAGGACTTGTTTAAGTATCTGAACACCAAGATACATACACTTGATGCCGGTAAAAAGAATATTTTAATACACTGCGCATCTTTAGGCGAGTTTGAACAGGCTAAACCCATTATTGATGAGCTTGATAAAAGTGAAAAATATAATTTTGTTATTACATTTTTTTCACCCTCCGGATTTAACCATTCTAAAATTGATACCCCGCTTCGCTCTAAAATAATTAAAACATACCTGCCGTTTGATACACCCCCTGCTATGAAAAAGTTCATAGATATTATAAATCCATCAGCGGTAATTTTTATTAAATATGACCTATGGATGAATTTTCTGAAAGAGCTTAACGTAAGGAATATTTATTCAATTGTTATAAATTCAGCTTTCGATACCAGAAGGTTTAAATGGCGTTTCCCTGTAAGCTTATCATATAAAAAATTCATCTACCAGTTTGTTGATGCTATTGGCGTTACCGATGAAGAGGACAGGCTGCATTTCAGACGGCTTATGAAGGGAACAAATTCAGAGATACTAGTATTCGGCGATACCAAATACGAACGTATCAGCAAGGCTAAGGAAATTTCACAGGATAAAGCGTTAATTAACGGAAATATTCTGACCGATAAAAACGTATTTGTTGTAGGCAGCTCCTGGGATAAAGATGATGATGTGATTTTCCCGGTAATTGATAAGATAAGCTCTAACGGCCTTTCAGAAGAGCTTTCGCTTGTTACTATACTAGCACCGCATGAACCCACTGAAGATACACTTGAGCAGATTGAATATGATATTCATGAAAAATTCCAGCATATTAAAAGCATAAGGTATTCAGAGCTGAATAAATATCACGGCGAAAATTTAATAATTATTGATTGTATCGGTATACTTATGGGATTATATAAATATGCTGATGTGGCTTTTGTAGGCGGAGGTTATCAAACCGGAATGCATAATGTGCTGGAACCGGCAGGGTACGGTATTCCGGTTTTGTTTGGCGACGAGAAACTTTCCGAAGATGCAGAGCATCTTATCAAAAACGGGGGGGGAATAGCAGTAGAGGATTCACGAGAGCTGTTTAAATCTCTGGTTAACCTGCTTCGTAAAAATGATTACAGGGAAGATGTCGGTAAAAAATCACTTTCGGTTTTTGACAGCAAAAATGAAGCATCCAAACGCATTGCTGAAGTAATAAATAATACAATAAAAAAATAGAAGCACAGATAATACTTTCTGTGCAGCAGGTATATTAAATTAATGTTTGACCGCACTAAATTTTTTGATGATTCGCTTAATGAAAGCGCTGAAACCAAGCTGGCAATAATAAAACATTGCCGTGAATCTGTTTTTAAGGCTATTGATATTATCAATGCAGCTGTTAAACCAGGCGGTAAAGTTTTGTTTTGCGGCAACGGCGGCTCTGCCGCAGATAGCCAGCATCTGGCTACAGAATTTGTGATAAGACTCTCTCATGACCTGAAACGCCCTGCAATAGGCGCTATTGCGCTTACAACTGATTCCAGCATGCTTACTGCCGGAGCTAATGACATTGGATATGATAATGTTTTTGCCAGGCAGGTTGAAGGAATCGGACAAAAAGGTGATGTATTGATAGGGATATCCACCAGCGGTAACTCTGCCAGTGTAATTAATGCTGTACAGTCAGCAAAATCCAAAGGAATGAAAACAATAGCATTTCTTGGCGGCTCCGGCGGTAAAATGAAAGGAATGTCTGATTGTGATATTATTATACCCAGCTCAAATACTCAGCGTATTCAGGAAGGGCATATAACAATCGGTCATATTATTTGTGAAAGTGTTGAAAGGGAACTTTTTTCATGATTGCCCCTGCCTGCTGTAACGGCAGTTGAGGCAGGGATTTCGGATTTAAGATTGCGGATTTAACTTAAATTTAAATTTACAGGCTTTAATCCGAAATCAACAACCCGCAATCCGATATCTTTCAGCTTGAATTTACCCCTGCATTCTTGTCAACTCTTACAACACTGATCAACAGCATCTGCATTCTTAAATATCTTACCACTTTATTCTTCAGTAATTCGTTATCTGTAAGGCTGCGTGTCCTCTCTTCCTGCCTGAATTCAACAGTATGCCTTGCCAAATGAGTTAAAATATTGGTATTCGGAGCAGTAAAATTAAACGCAATCAAAAGTGTTAATATGATAAATGCCTTTTTCATATTGATAAATCTATGTTATATTTTTGAATAATTCAATATATTTAATATTATGAAAAAGTTTTTTTTAATCTTATTATTGATATTACCCTATAATACATTTTTATCTCAAAATATTAACGGGTCATTTAATAATTTCATAAACAAAAAACATACAACATTCTTATCTCCCGGGGTTGGAATTGCATTCAGAAACAGGTACGGTGAATGGAATAATTCATTTAATATTTCTGTTGATCTCAATATCCATTCCGGAAAAGGATATTATACGGGGATTGGTTTGCTGAATCACCCTGTTCCCAACAATAAAAGCAATAAATTAACTTACCTGTATATTCAGGAAAGAAAAGGCTTTTATCTTATCAATAATTTTGCTGTTTTCGGCGGTATTGGGGGAACAATAGGGGTTTCAACTAAAGGTCATCCCGGCTGCTGTGTAGGTGGAGCCTATTTTACAATATTGGCATCGTATGATCTTGTTAAATATATTTCTATGGGATTTGAGGTTAAATCAATCACAGATTTTACTGATGTTACTATGATACCCGGCTTTCAGTTTATATTAAAATTTTACTAAGCTGATACTATTCCGGCCGGTTAACCAGCCGGAATTTATTAATTTTTATTTCTTTTCCATAATTCCCTTTAAATTCTTCAACCCAATATCCAGGTCATTGCCTATTGCTTCATCCATATTCATAATTACAGTCATCAGGTTCATTGGATATGGCATATTGCCGTAAAATACCCATTTAACTTTAGTCTGATCAGCACCTGATGAATTTAATGACATGTATGCCGATGCCGTAGATTCAAAAGGCTTTTTAAACCTGATCTCATAATCAATACGTTCACCGTCTTTAACACCTTTAATTTCCTGTTCGCCAACACCTACATCGCTTGAGTCGCTTTCCCATGCTGAAACAAATCCCGGTGTACCATCAGTACCTGTAAAAGTTTTCTTCATATGCGGGTCCAGCGATGCCCATTTACTGTAATCATTCTGATTCTTTAAATACTTTACATACTCAAAAACTTCCTGTTTGGGCTTGTTGATGACAACTTCACGCCCTACTTCATAATCCTTTTTAATGAACAATGCAGCGATCAGCGGAATTGCTATAATTATTACAATTATTATAAAAAGCCATTTTAAAATTTTCATGCCAGTATAATTTAAGTTATTGGAATATTGAACAGGAGAGCTAATATATGTGTAATATATACAGAGATTTACGAATTTTCAATAGAATAGATTAGTTGGAAAAATTTGACGATATATGTTAAACCGCTTGTCATACCTGCGAAAGCAGGTATCTAGAGTGTGAGTTACGAAAATGAAAAGATTTTGGGTAAGAAATAATATATAATCATTTAAATGGATAGTTAGGAGATCTGAATGTTTCTGAAATGCAGGCAGTATAACAACAAACGTCTGGATGTCTGGTTTCAATGCCATGATAGAACTATCTTTTCATTGCAATAACCTCACAAATTTGTTATTTTACCAAACTTATGGCAAAAAGATTATTTTTACTTGACGGCATGGCACTGGCATACAGGGCTTATTTTTCAATGATCCGCACTCCGCTTATCAACAGCAAAGGTATGAATACTTCTGCAGTTTTCGGATTTGTTAATACGCTGAATAAGCTGATTGATGATGAAAAACCTGATTTTATTGCAGTAGCTTTCGATACTTCCGAACCTACATTCCGCCATAAGCAGTTTGCCGACTATAAAGCTACCCGCGAAGCAATGCCTGATGACCTTAGACCGCAGATTGATATCATAAAGGAAGTCATTTCAGCTTATAATATCCCGATGATAGAACAGCACGGGTTTGAAGCAGATGATATTATAGGTACGCTTGTTAAACGGGCTGAAAAAGAAAATGTTCTGAGCTTTATGGTAACAAGCGATAAGGATTATATGCAGCTTGTAAATAAAACCATCAAGCTGTATAAACCTGCAAGGAGTGTACAGGGTCAGAAAGTAAGCGATGTGGAAATAATAGGTCCGGATGGTGTGAAAGAAAAATTCGGGGTTGGGCCTGAACATGTAATAGATATTCTTGCTTTAATGGGGGATAAGGTTGATAATATCCCCGGAGTAAAAGGAATCGGTGAAAAAACCGCATCAGCGCTTATACAGGAATATGGTTCCCTTGAGAATTTATACAAGAATATTGACAAAATTACCAAACCCAAGCTTAAAGAAAACCTGGTGAACTGCAAAGGTGATGCATTCATGTCAAAAGAGCTTGCAACTATACATACTGAAATGCCCCTTAAAATTGATTTTCATAAGCTTACTTATTCTGAAAAAAATGTATCCCAGCTTGAAAAGCTGTTCAGCGAGCTTGAATTCAAATCATTGCTTAAAAAACTTATCGGTTCAACCGAGCAAAGCGTAAATATACAGGCAGTATCAGTTGAAGAGGCATCTGTAGCTGAACAAACCCCTTCATTTAAAGGCAGCATGCAGGATATAAATACATTTCCGCATAAATACCATACGATACTAAATTTAGACCAGTTTAAAAGACTTTGCAAAAAGCTGAAATCAACCGATGAATTTGCATTTGATACCGAAACTACAAGTGAAAATCCGATGAACGCAAAGCTCGTCGGTTTATCTTTCTGCTATGATGAAGCAGAAGCATTTTATGTCCCGCTGTTGTTCAAAGAAAACAGTGAAACGGACCTTTTCGGCAAACCATCAAAATCCAAAAGCAAATCTGATGAATCATTGCCTGAGCTTGATGAAGAAAGCATTATAAAGGAATTAAAACCTGTCCTTGAAGATAAAAAAACCGCTAAGATAGGCCAGAATATTAAATATGATATGCTTGTAATGAAAAATCACGGCATTGACCTTAAAAATGTGGGTTTTGATACGATGATTGCCGCCTATGTGCTTAAGCCTGAATCAAGCTATAAAATGGATAACCTGAGCGAACAATATCTTAACTACCGCTGTGTCCCGATAACTGATCTGATTGGAAGCGGTAAGTCAAATACGCAGATCACAATGGACAGGGTACCGTTTCAGCTTGCCAGTGATTATGCAGCCGAAGATGCAGATGTAACTTTACGGCTGTATCACAGGATAGAATACGAGCTTAAGAAAATAAGCCTTGATAATCTTTGCAGGGATATTGAATTTCCGTTGATCGAAGTGCTGGCTGATATGGAGTTCACAGGGGTGAGGGTTGACACAAAGATCCTTGGTGATATTAACGAAGAGCTGAAGAAAGCTGAAAAACGCCTTGAAAAGGAAATATATGACCTTGCAGAAGTAAAATTCAATATCAATTCAACCAAACAGCTTGCTGATGTGCTTTTTAACAAGCTTCAGCTTGCTGCAAAAAAGAAAATCAAGACCGGGTTTTCAACTGATACTAAAGTTCTGGAAGAACTGCGGAATGAACACCCGATAGCAGTGAAACTGCTTGATTACAGAACCGTAACCAAGCTGCGTTCAACATATACTGAAGGTCTGCTTGAGATAATCAACAAAAAAACAGGTAAGATACACACCAGCTATAACCAGACAGTAGCTGCAACAGGAAGGCTTTCCAGCGCAAATCCTAACCTGCAGAATATTCCTATAAGGACTGAAATAGGCAGAAGCCTCAGGAAAGCGTTTGTTCCTGATAAGAAGGGGAATATCATATTATCGGCAGATTACTCACAAATTGAGCTTAGAATAATGGCTCACCTTTCAGGAGATGTTAATATGATAAAGGCTTTTGAGCGTAAACATGATATTCACAGGGAAACCGCCTCAAAAATATTCAAAGTAAAACCTGATGCAGTTGATCAGAATATGCGCCGGAAGGCTAAGGAAGTAAATTTCGGTATAATTTACGGTATACAGGCATTCGGGCTGGCGCAAAGGCTGAATATTGATCAGCGTGAAGCAAGGGATATTATCCAGTCGTATTTCACCAATTTTCCAACCATCAATGCCTGGCTGGAAAAAACCAAAGAGTTTGCCAGAACTAAAGGATATACTGAAACTCTTGCCGGCAGAAGGCGGTACCTGCCTAACATTAACAATAAAAACTCAGTGGTAAGGCAGCGTGATGAACGTATTGCTATCAATATGCCTGTACAGGGAACTGCTGCTGATATGATCAAAATTGCTATGATAGATATATTCAGTGAATTCACCAAAAAGAAGCTGAAATCCAAAATGATACTCCAGGTTCACGATGAGCTTGTATTTGACTGTGAAAAAAGCGAGCTTGATTCAGTTAAAAAGATTGTTCAGAACAAAATGAAAAATGCAATAAAGATGAATGTGCCGATAGATGTAGAAATGGGTGAGGGTATCAACTGGTATGAAGCACATGCATAATTTTAAAAATGAAAGATAAACAAAAAGGCTGGCTGCTTGTTTTTATACAGTTTGTTTTGCTGGTAATTATTATAATCTCTGCTTCTGCAGAATTTAAATACATTAACAGGCCTTTACTGCCCGTAGTTCATTATATCGGCGTTACGCTTCTGCTGCTGGGTATTTTATTATTTATGCTTGTACTTATTACATTCGGGCAGATTATGACTCCAAACCCTGTGCCGGGGGATAAGTATAAGCTTAATACATCCGGATTATATGGTATCGTAAGGCACCCGATGTACTTTACAGTACTTGTTCTTATCACAGGAATAATACTTTACTTTCAGGCATTTTACTCGCTTATTTGGATACCAGTTGCTTTTATATTTTTACTCTATAAGATAAAATTTGAAGAACAATTTTTATCAAAAAAATTTCCGGAATACCCGCATTATAAAACACATACCAGAAAAATTATACCCTTTATATATTAACAAATACTTTATCTGTATGTCGTAACCTATAATATTATATAGTCGTTAAATAAATATCCTTAAATCAAATTTTCTATCGTTAAGTCATTGATTTATCCTGCATTATTGGTTATATTTGTTACTCAATCATCGAAATTTTCGGGTTAATGGAGAAGCCTTTTGGGGAAAAGGTTCAGTTGTTCTCCGAATTTTTTTTGAAGAATATTATTGTTACTGCTATTTCAAATAAAATCCGGGGAATTTTTTTTATAATTTCACTGCTCAAATTTAAGCTTTCCAATGGATACAAAAAAAGTAACAGTTCTTATCGTAGGGAATGATGATGAGGAGATCAGGTCATTTTCTATTAACAGAACCCTTATAGCAAATTTAAAAAATTATTCTATTCTTGCAGGAACGGTATTTTCAGCCGCAATAATATTATTTTTTGCGGTTCTGGCCTATACAGTAAAAACAAGCCTTGATAAACATTCATTGAATTCTCAGCTTGTTCAGGTAAACTCTAAACTGCAGACTTATGACAGCCTGGAGCTTAGCCGCAAGCTTAACACAATTGATAATAATCTTTCTATGATAGACGGTTATCTTAAAGACCGCGGAATTATTCAGGCAGAAAACATGGGCGGAAGCCCTTCAGTAAGCAAGCCTGAAAATTTTGTACAGAAGATAAATTATCTTGATGAACAGTCTGTTTTATTCTACAATACTTTGAAAGACCTTCCGATTGGGTATCCATATTACGGCCCAAGAAGCTCCGATTATGGCTACAGAAGAAATCCCTTCGGTGGTTACAGCAGTGAATTTCATTCAGGGATTGATTTTAAGGGTCCGATGGGTGACCCGATTTTTGCTACCGGGGATGGTACAATTAACAGGTGTGACTGGTATAACGGTTATGGTAATGCAGTCGTCATAGATCATAAAAACGGAATTCAGTCATTATACGGCCATTTATCAAAAGTTAATGTTACCCAGGGACAGACTGTAAAAGCCGGTGATGTGATAGGGTTTTTAGGTTCAACCGGCAGGTCAACCGGACCGCATCTGCATTATGAGATCAGGAAAAATGGTGAGGATATCAGTCCTGAGCCATTTATAAAAGTATTTTAATTAATAAATTTAATTATATTTGTAAAATTTCCTTCAAAGGGAGGTAAAAATGTTTGGTAACAAAGAAAAGCCGGCTCAACAGGAAGTACAATTGCCTGTTTCTTCAAAATCTGCATCATCTAAAGATATAAAAACTCTCATAGGCGAAGGATGTAAAGTTGAAGGTAATTTTTTTATACCTACAGCTACAAGGATAGACGGAACAATTAAAGGTGACCTCACCGGCGACAGCGGTGTTGTTATCGGACACAGCGGCAGGATAATTGGCAGTGTTTGCGCTGCAGAAGTTGTTGTTTACGGTATTATTGAAGGCAATGTTGAAACCCACAGGCTTGAACTTAAAAAAGGCTGCAAAATGAACGGAGATGTTACCGTGGGCAGCATTATAACAGAGCAGGGTTCGGTATTTAACGGAAAATGCGCTATGAAGGATGAAAGCAGCAATGTAACTGAGCTTGTTCCGGAATTTAATGATTCAACCGGAAATGTTAAGATTAAATCTGTAATGAGTTAAATTTTATCTTAATTAAATTTTAATTATTTTAAAGCCGCAATAGCGGCTTTTTTAATTTATTTTACAATAATGAAAAACACTGAACTTCTTATCTTCATGCTTGATGATATCCGTAATGTAACATTAAGCGGCATAAAAGGCTTAACAAAAGAACAGTTATTTGCAGAACCTGTTCCGGGTGAGTTCCCAATTGGATCGTATTTAATGCATCTTGGCGAAGCCGATATAGGCTGGCTTGAAACATTAAGCGGTGAGAAGGTTTCCGATGAACTTAAAAAAAGATGTTACTATTCTGCCTGGTTTGATGTACCGGAATCAGATTTTAATCCTCCAAATGCACCGCTGGAAATCGATGATTATATATCAGCAATAACTGATGTAAGAAAGCTGCTGGTGGATTATATCAAAAAAATGAGCGATGAAGACCTAGAAATAAAGCTAAAACGCAAACGGAGTGCTGCTGTTGAAGTTGAAATTTCTAAAAAATGGATAATATATCATTTGATTGAGCATGAAGCGCATACCAGGGGACAGATGTTCCTTCTTATGCGTATGGCGGGATTCAAAAAGAAAGGTGAAAATAATTAATGAAAATTCTTTTAAAGCTTGAAGAGCTTGCAATGATGCTGTTTGCATTTTATCTTTTCAGCTTGCTTGATTACAGCTGGTGGCTTTTCGCATTACTGTTTTTCACTCCGGATGCCGGAATTTTAGGTTACTTGATTAACCCGAAATTCGGTGCAATTTCATATAATTTATTACATCATAAGGCTGCTGCAATTTTACTGTATTTTACAGGAATTTACATGAATTTGCCGGTTTTAATGTTAATCGGGCTCATAATGTTCGCTCATTCCAGCTTTGACAGAATTTTGGGTTATGGCTTAAAATATACTGATAATTTCAAAAATACTCACCTTGGCTTAATAGGCAAAGCCTGAAAATTGAATAATTCTCAAAAAACTGACCTATATCATACCATTTGATTATTGCTTTCCGGTATTTTTGTATAGTAAATTGTTGAATTAATTGACCTAACATAAATACCGGAGGTAAACGAAATGTTTAACTTTATGCACAATATGAACTCTTACGAAGATACTCTGAAAGATTTTAGCTGGAAAATAGCTGAAGAAGAACTGGGTTATAAACCCGGTGATGTAATAAATATTGGTGAATACTGCACCGACAGAATTTGCAGGCTTGGCAAAGCAAATAAAACAGCATTCATATGGCAGGATCATAAAGGAAATGTAAAAACCTGGACTTTTGATGAAATGAGGATTATGACCAACTCTATTGCCGGGTATTTGCAGAAACTTGGAATTAAAAACGGCGACAGGGTTTGTTTATTTATGGATAAAGTACCTGAATTGTATCTGGGATTTCTTGCCGGATTAAAAATGGGAGCAATTGTTCAGCCATTATTTTCTGCCTTTGGTTCAGAATCCTTAATAACCAGGCTTGAAGATGCAAAAACTTCTGCAATCATTACACAGAAAAAACATCTGCCTAAAGTCCGCAATATCTTAAAGGATATGGATTATATGAAGTATATTATTATTGTTGATGAACGCGACCCGTCACATTTAAAAGAACGCGAGCATATTCTTAATATTGATGCTATAGAAAAGCTTGATAAATTTGATATATTCCCTTCGACTGCCGAAACACCTTCAGTGCTTCATTATACTTCAGGTACAACCGGATTGCCCAAAGGAGCACAGCATGTGCATTTCTCGGTTATTTCACAGTACATTACAACAAAGTACTCCCTTGATCTGAAAGATGATGATATTTATTGGTGTACAGCAGATCCGGGATGGGTAACAGGTACTTCCTATGGTATTATAGGACCATGGGCTAACGGTGCAACGCAATGCGTTCTTGATGCCGGATTTACAGCAGATGGATGGTATTCATTCATAGAAAAACACAGAATAACAGTCTGGTATTCTGCACCAACAGCTATTCGCGCATTGATGAAAGAAGGGGAAGAGATAATTAAAAAACATGACCTCTCTTCATTAAGATATCTTGCAAGTATTGGTGAGCCGCTGAATGCTGAAGCCGTACTTTGGAGTGATAAAGTATTCGGAATGATGTTCCACGATACTTACTGGCAGACAGAAACCGGAAGCATGGTAATTAGCAACTATCCGTGTATGAAAATAAAACCCGGTTCAATGGGTAAGCCTTTCCCGGGTATGGAAGTTGGACTTGTTGATATTAATACACATAAATACTTTGATAAAAAAGGAGTAGTCGGCATTATATCAGTAAAACCGGGCTGGCCGGCAATGTTCCGCGCATATTGGAACAATAAAGAGAAGTATGAAAGCAAATTTGTTGACGGCTGGTATTTATGCGGAGACAGGGCTTCGATAGATGAAGACGGTTATTACTGGTTTGTTGGAAGGGATGATGATGTTATCAATACAGCCGGTCATCTTGTCGGTCCGTTTGAAATAGAATCAGCATTGCTTGAACATCCTGCTGTTGCAGAATCAGCTGCAGTCGGCAAACCTGACCAGATAAATATGGAAGTTGTAAAGGCATTCATAGCTTTAAAACCCGGCTTTGAGCCAAATAAAATGCTTGAGCTTGAAATTATGAACTTTATCCGCAAAAAGCTTTCTCCGCTGGCTATGCCGCAGGAAGTTGAATTTGTTGATAAGCTTCCTAAAACCCGCAGCGGAAAAATTATGCGCAGGGTTTTGAGAGCTAAAGAATGGGGTGAAGAAATAGGTGATATTTCTACCCTTGAAAATGATATGTAGATTGGAAACCTCACCCCTAACCCCTCTCCTAAAAGGAGAGGGGATATAACCCTGAAATTTCAGGTCAATTCCCCCCTCTCCCTGTGGGAGAGGGGACGGGGGTGAGGGTAAAAAATATTTTTATCAATTAAAAACAAATAAAACTATGGAAAACGTAAAAGATATCGTTCTTGATTATGTAAAAAAAGAATACCTTGAAGACGGCGATGACAGGGTTATTAATTATGATACCGCTTTAATCACAGGCGGATTTGTGGATTCTTTTTCAATGGTATCATTAAAAGTGTTTCTTGAAACGAAGTATAATATTTCGATTCCCGATGATAAGGCAACACCCGAAGCGTTTGACAGTGTGAACAACATTGTTGAACTGCTTAAACAGTTTGGAGTTAATTAAATATTTTAAATTAAAAATATTAATAAGTGGTGTCAGGTAGTAACCTGGCACAAAATAAACCGTTTATGCGGTTTATTTTGCAATTAAGGAAGGTAAAAATGTCTTTTCCACAAACAATCAGAGATTTATACAGCAACCAGCTTACAGATCTGAGAAACCAGGGAATATTTAAGGAAGAACGTGCTATATTCAGTCCGCAGAATGCAGATATAGAAGTTGAGTTCCCGATCGGTTCTGAAATGAAAAAAGTAATAAACATGTGCGCCAATAACTATCTTGGGCTGTCATCACACCCTGATGTTATTAAAGCTGCCCATGCAGGACTTGATGCAAGGGGTTACGGAATGTCATCAGTCCGGTTTATCTGCGGAACGCAGGATATACACAAGACCCTGGAAAACCGCTTAACTGAATTTCTGGGAACTGAAGATACAATTCTATTCCCATCGTGTATGGATGCAAATGCAGGGGTATTCGAAGCGGTTTTAACAGAGCAGGATGTTATGATAGCAGACAGGCTTGTACATGCTTCTATAGTTGACGGTATGAGGCTGTGCAAAGCTCACCAGGATACTTATAAACACAGCGATATGGCTCACCTTGAAGATAAATTAAAGCTTCACCAGGATAAACGTGTTAGGCTGATCATAACTGACGGTTCATTCAGCATGGATGGCGATTTAGCCAAGCTTGATAAAATTGTTGAGCTGGCAGAAAAATACAACTCAATGGTTTTTGTTGATGACAGCCATGCATCAGGTTTTATTGGCAAAACAGGCAGGGGAACACATGAACACTGCGATGTAGTTGGTAAAATTGATATTATAACCACTACCCTTGGAAAAGCGCTTGGCGGAGCATCCGGTGGATGTGTATCCGGCAGAAAAGAAATAGTTGAAATGTGCCGCCAGAAAGCGCGTCCGTACCTTTTCAGCAATACAGTTGCACCTGTAGTTGTTGAAGGAGCATTGGAGGTACTTAACCTGATAAGTAAAACAACTGAACGGCGGGATAAACTTGAAAGAAATACTGCATTCTGGCGCAAAGGATTAACTGAAGCCGGGCTGATAATCAAAGAAGGCGAGACTCCGATTGTACCGGTTATGCTTTTTAATGCTAAGCTGTCACAGGATTTCGCAAAGACTTTATACGATGAAGGTATTTATGCTGTCGGATTTTTCTTCCCGGTAGTACCCAAGGGACAGGCTAGAATACGTACGCAGCTCTCTGCTGCGCATGAAATGCATCACCTTGAAAAAGCGCTCGATGCATTCACAAAAGCAGGTAAAAAATTCGGAATTCTGGGCAAAACAAAGCAGGAAGTTATTGATATGTACGGGATGTAATTTTTTATATATAGTTACCTTTATGATGTAATATTATTGTAGTAACCCCAAAAAAGGCTTTTAATTATAAAATTGAAAGCCTTTTAGTTTTTTTCAGGAATTTCTTTTTCCTTGCTTAGCTGTCTTGCTATATATGCCTTTAATTCCTCAGGGTTAAGATTCTTCATTTCATTGCTGATTTTTTCACGTTTTTTACGCAATTCAATGAATTCTGATTTTTCCTTTTCTGTTCTGGGTTTTCTCATATCATGGCATTATATATATTTTTACATTAAACTAACAGGGAGTAATTGAGGCTTAAACATTGAAAAAATGTTGCGTATATATTTCTGAAAAATTTATTCCCCCTTTATTTTTGGTATAAGTATATATCACTAAATTTTTTATCTTTGTGAAAATTTATTAATCAATTTCAGTAAATAAACATGTCCAATTTCCTCGGTAAGTTAAGGGTTGAGCTCGATAACATGAAAGTTGACGGGCTTTATAAACATGAACGCATCATCACATCCATGCAGGATGCTGTCATTAAGCTTGATTCCGGTAAAGAAGTTATAAATTTCTGCGCAAATAATTACCTCGGACTTTCATCTCACCCGAAAATAATTGAAGCAGCTAAAAAAACTCTTGATACACACGGTTACGGGCTGTCATCTGTCCGTTTTATCTGCGGAACGCAGGATATTCACAAAGAGCTTGAACAGAAGATAGCTGATTTTCACGGGACAGATGATACAATTCTTTACGCAGCCTGTTTTGATGCAAACGGCGGAGTGTTCGAACCAATCCTGCATGATACAGATGTGATAATTTCCGATGAACTTAATCATGCAAGCATCATTGACGGTGTCAGGCTGTGCAAAGCTGTCCGCCACCGTTATAATAATAACGATATGGATGACCTTCGGAGAAAACTGGAGGAATCACAGAGAAAAGGCGCGAAGAACATTTTAATTGTAACAGACGGTGTATTTTCAATGGATGGTTATATAGCAAAGCTCGATAAGATTGTTAAGATTGCCGAAGAGTATGAAGCATTGACAATGGTTGATGAATGCCATGCCGCGGGATTCCTCGGAAAAACCGGAAGGGGATCTACAGAGTATTGCGGAGTTATGGGTCAGATTGATATCATTACCGGAACGCTGGGCAAAGCTTTAGGAGGCGCAATGGGCGGATATACAACCGGCAGAAGGGAAATTATTGAAATGCTTCGGCAGAGATCAAGGCCATACCTGTTCTCAAATTCACTTGCGCCGGCAATAGTAGGTGCTTCGATAGCAGTATTCGATATGCTTTCATCAACAACTGAACTTCGCGACAGGCTTGAAGATAACACTAAATATTTCCGCGGTGAAATGGGAAAGCTTGGGTTTGATATCAAGGAAGGTACTCATCCGATAACTCCGGTTATGCTGTATGATGCAAAGCTATCACAGGATTTTGCAAATATGCTTCTGAAAGAAGGAATATATGTAATCGGATTTTATTACCCCGTTGTACCAAAAGGGCAGGCAAGAATAAGAGTGCAGGTTTCAGCCGCGCATTCCCGCGAACATCTTGATAAGGCAATAAAAGCATTTGAAAAAGTCGGGAAAAAGCTGGGGGTGTTAAAGTAAGTCTCTGAGTGTATAGAGTGAATAGAGTGTGTTGAGTGTTTAGAGTGTTCTGTATATAGTGCTTGAAAAGTGAATACTGTTTTTTTAGTTTTAATTAAACATTTCTTTAATAATAAAATAAATTTTAAATGGCATGAATTAATCGTTTTGAAGATTTAATTTGCTGGCAAAAAGCTAGGATTATAGTCAAAGATGTTTATACTCAAACAAAAATTGGTGCTTTTTCAAAAGATTATTCATTAAAAGATCAAATCAGGCGCGCAGCTGTTTCAGTTTTGTTAAATATTTCAGAAGGTTTTTGCAGGAAAACGCATAAAGAGTTTAAACAATTTCTGTTTTTTGCTCATGGTTCATTGGGAGAAATTCAAAGTGCTTTGTATGTTGCATTAGACCAGGAGTATATTTCTCAAAAAATATTCAAGGAAATTTATGAAAAATGTGAAGAAGATTCTAAAATAATCTCAGGTTTAATAAAGTCATTATAAAAATACATCTATATACTTCATAAAATGTTTACTTAATGTATTAATTACCCGTTCACTCAAATTCAACTTACTCATCCTTGAAAACACTCATCACTCAATACACTCATCACTCAATACACTCACCACTCAATACACTAAATTCAATATTATTGATTTTTCATCAAATATTTTAATTTCATGAAATCTTTAGTTTAGTTTTATTAATGATTTATTTAAAATTGACTTAAGTCAAAGCATACCCATTATATACCTCCTATATTTATATTGTATAAATGGATCATAATTAAAAAATATCAAAAGGAGGCTTAAAATGGGAAAATTATTAATTATTTTATCCTTAATGTTTTGTTTGTTTATAGGCTGCGGAAAAAATGATTCTACTAAATCCACCGATAAATCAGATGATAAAAAAACCGAAACAAATCCGGGCGGGCAGTCAAATGTAAAAGATGATGTTTCAGAAAAGGATATTGTAAAAATTGCAGCAGGCTCAAAGGATCACACAACACTTGTTAAAGCACTGCAGGCAGCAGAGCTTATCGATGTTCTTTCAAATGCCGGACCGTTTACAGTTTTTGCACCAACCAATGCTGCATTCGATAAACTTCCGGCAGGCACGCTGGATGACCTGTTAAAACCGGAAAACAAACAAAAACTGACTGATATCCTTCAGCACCATGTAGCTGTAGCAGTTTATTCAACTGAAATGCTGAAAGACGGACAGGTAATAAATATGGTTGACGGAACCAATGCTACAATAAGTAAAAAAGACGGTGTTATTATGATTGATAAAGGCAAGGTAGCAGCTTCTGTGAAAGCTTCAAACGGGATGGTTCACATAATTGATGAAGTTGTTCTGCCTCCTTCAAAATAGATACTTATTCTAAATAAAGTTTTGATAAATTTGATTCTGTAGAGACGACCCGGTGGGTCGTCTCATTTTTAAGTACCACGAACCAGCCCTTTTTTTTGTATAAACTTAAAACTCTTAAATGATTATCTTTGTTCTGTTTAATGAAAACAATAATTTAAGATAATTGTTAATTTACCGCTATATATTAAAGGCACATTTTGCTCCATTTATAATTTCTTTTTTTATTGTTATTTTTGTTTTTACGTTCCAGTTTATTTATAAATACATAGATAACCTGGTAGGTAAAGGGTTAAGCTGGTGGATAATCACACAGTTAATTACGCTTAACCTCGCATGGATGGTAACCCTGGCCGGACCCATGGCAATGCTCATAGCTTCACTAATGGCATTTGGTTCTTTGTCATCTACCAACGAAACGACTGTAATGCGCTCCAGCGGATTAAGTTCTTTCAGGCTTGTTCTGCCTGTTCTGCTGGTTTCAGGAATACTTTGTTACGGACTGATTCTGTTCAATAATAAAGTTCTGCCTGAAGCAAACCACAGAACAAGAGTGCTTATGACCGATATTCAGAGAACGCGTCCCACTTTTGTCATAGAAGCGGGAAGGTTCACTGATGATATCAGCGGTTACAATATGCTTGTCAGGAAAACTTTTGAAAATTCCAATAAGCTTGAAGGAGTATTCATTATTGATAACTCTAACCAGGTTTATTCAAATACTCTGACTGCTGACAGCGGAATGATTAATTTTTCCAAGGATTATTCGAAGATAATTCTTGACCTGTTCAACGGAGAGATCCACCAGATCGATAAAAAAAATGCGAATACATCCTACAGGAAGATCAGGTTTGAAAAGCATATTGTTTCAATTGATGCCCAGGGATTCGGTTTCAACAAATCTGATGAAAATACATTTTCCCGCGGAGACCGCGAACTTAGCGCTGACTCAATGAGAAGCCTCGTTAATAATATAATTAACGGGTATAAAACTGAAAGGGATAATTCAATAATCCAGATAAGGAGTATTGCTTCCGAGCTTGGAACAGTTAAGTATGATTCAGCAGCTAATGACAGTGTTGCAGGAAGTTTAAACAGGCTTAAGATCCAGTCAATCCTGAACAGGTATAAAGGGTTAAAACAGAAATATATGACCCAGACACAGGTGCAGAGATCGAACAGCAAACAGGTTGATATGTACCTGGTTGAAATATATAAAAAGTATTCAATTCCTTTTGCATGTGTTGTGTTTGTTTTAATTGGAGCGCCGCTTGGAATGATAACCCGCAAAGGCGGGTTCGGAGTTGCAGCCGGAATGAGTTTAGGATTTTTCCTCTTATATTGGGCATGTTTAATAGGCGGTGAAAAATTAGCTGACAGAGAGCTGTTAAGTCCGTTTTTAAGCATGTGGGTGGCAAATATTATTTTAGGTATTGCAGGAATTTATTTGGTTTTCAGGGATAGCTTAAACATAAGAAGATTGTTCAGATCTAAAAGAGCAATAAATAAAGAAGTTTAAGATTTTAAAGTCAAGTCCCGGGCAACAGTTTTTTACCCAACCCCGCCAGGTTCGAAAGAAAGCAACGGTAAGTAATTGATTGTGTGATCCGGGTAACTTGACTTTTTTTATTAAAAACGCTTTCAATTAAAAATATATTAAAATGGAAAAATCCAGGGTTTTAATTACGGGTTTGGGCGGTATTGCGCAGATAGTTCATTTGCCCATATTAAGTAAAATGGAAAATGTTGAGATAGCAGGAATTTGCGATATCGATAAATCCAAAACTAAATCAATTGCACAAAAATACGGCATAAAAGAAGCATATACATCTATTGATGAAATGCTGAATAATGTAGAAGCTGACTGCCTGATTGTTACATCGCCAACATCACTTCATCATGAACATTCAATTAAAGGACTTAAAAAAGGACTGAACGTACTTGCTGAAAAACCGCTTGCAAGGAATTATGCAGAAGCAGCAGAAATTGTAGATGCAGCAAAAAAAGCCAAAAAGCTGCTTATGGTCGGTATGAATCACCGCTTTTTGCCTGAAGTTATGATGCAGGAAAGCTTTGTTTCTGCCGGTGAAATAGGCGAGGTTTTTTATATTAAAGCCGGCTATTTAAAAAAGAAAAGCACAACGGAAAAATGGTCGGTAAATAAAACCGAATCAGGCGGCGGTGTTTTTATGGACCTTGGTATAGTTGTTCTTGATATTGCATTGTGGATGATGAAATTCCCTAAAATTAAAACTGTTTCAGCAGTAAATTATAACCATGCATTTAAAAATGTTGAGGACTCGTCTTTTGTATTGTTAAGATTCCAGAACGGTTCTACTATATCAATTGAAACCAGCTGGTCTCTGCACCGCTCCAGCGACATGTTTTACGTGAATGTGTACGGAAAAGAAGGGTCATCAAGCATTAACCCGCTTAGGATATATAAAAATATGCATGATACACTTGTGAATGTTACCCCTGTGAAAATTGAAAAGCCGGCTAATGTGTTCAAGCGTACATATGAATATGAACTGAATAATTTTATCAATTCTGTGCAAACAGGCAAGCCATCACTATCAGACGGTTCGGAAGCGCTGGAAAGAATGAAAATTATCGATGCAATTTACGAATCAGCGAAGTCCGGAAAAGAAATAGAATTGTAATAGAAATAGAACGGAAATAGAATTAGAACTGAAATATTGATAAATAAAATTGGTATAATAGGGGCCGGAACAATGGGCAGCGGCATTGCCGCAGCTTCTGCTATCAGTGGTTTCAGCACTTTTTTATATGACCTGTTCCCGGAATCGGTTGATAAAGCTTTTTCAGCAATTAAAAAAGGGTGGCAGAAACTGGAAGAAAAAGACAAGCTGAATGCTGATAAAAGGAATGCAGCTGAAAGTAATCTGCAAAAAGCAGCGGAGCTAGAGGGACTGGCTGACTGTGATATTATTATCGAAGCCGCTGTTGAAAATATTGAACTGAAAAAAGACCTTTATAAAAAACTGGATAATATTTCAAAACCCGAGGCAGTTCTGGCAACAAATACGTCTTCGTTTTCCATCACTTCAATTTCAACAGCTGTTAAAAATAATCCCGGCAGGGTAATAGGAATGCATTTTTTTAATCCCGCCAATATTATGAAGCTGGTTGAAATAATTAAAGGAGAATTCACTTCAGAAGATACTGTTATTACTGTTGCTGAGTTGTGCAAAAAAATGGGTAAAGTCCCGGTATTGTGTAAAGATACTCCTGCCTTTATTGTTAACAGGGTTGCCAGGGCTTTCTACGGTGAATCACTTAAGATTTTGGGAGAAGAATCACTTGACCCTGCATTAATAGATACAATTATGAAGGAAGAAGGCAGCTTTGCCATGGGACCTTTTGAGCTTATGGATCTGATAGGAATTGATGTTAATCTTTCCGTTACCAAATCAGTTTATGAAGCATTCTTTTATGACCAGAAGTATAAGCCAAGTCCGATACAGCAGAAGATGGTGGATTCAGGTTTACTTGGAAGAAAAACAGGGCAGGGATTTTATAAATATTGACAGGAATTGTTTTTTTGCGAGGAGCGTTAGCGACGAAGCAATCTCTATTTCGAAGAAAACAAATATTTGATCAATCTTAATCAAACATATCTACGAAAAATTGTTTTATTTTTTATTATCTTTGTAAAACAAACCAAAGCATATAAATGCAAACATTACTAAAAATATTAGGATTTGTAACAATTTTTATCGGTATCATTGCCGGTATTTATGTAATATCTGATGCGCTTAGCCTGTATGCCAGCTTAAAAGGAGCTCCTAATCCGTATATGGAGCAGGTTTACCTGATAAAAATTGTTGCTGGTGGTGCTATTATATTATCCTCAATAGTTTCAGGTATGCTTTATTTAAGCTTTGGTATAGTTATTGAGCTGTTAGACAGTCTTAACCACCGTATAATCATGTTCCTTGATGCTCTGGAAAAATCAAAGAAGCCGAAAGAAGACGACGAATTCAGCTATTAATTGGATTGATCAGTATTTAACATTCTCCAATACTTCAAAAATTCTTCCCTTTGCGCCGGTTATTAATTTACCATCAATATTTTTCCACAGTTTTTGAAGACCGGCAAGCATGCGTTCAGCTTCAGCCTGGTTTTCAAACTCCAGGTCTATCAAAATATAATTTGGATCATCAGCAAGCCTTGAAATTCTGCTGCTTTTAACCCCTGAGCCTTTCCTGTCCATAGGGTCACTGTCAAAAACATTTTTCCATGCCTCATAGCTTTGAACCGGATGTTCTATTTGAAGTATTATCATTTTATTTTAATTTATTTTTAGTTTGCGATACCCAAACCGGCAGATCGTGATTTACCCTGCCCAGCATCATATTCAGCTGACCTGTATGATGCATTACATGCCTCATATTATACATTGTTATTTCAAGCATGCTGTAATCTTTCCATGGATTTTTCCACCTGTGTGCAGCATTTTTCTCATCCATATCCTTTAACAGCATTCTTAACTTATTTCTGCAATGTGATGTATATTCAAGTAATTCTTCTTTAGTGAATATTTTATCCGGCAGTACCTCGTCAATTTCAGATTCATTTATGTTGAAATTATCAGGGGTTTTAAAATTTTCAGGGTCAGTATCCAGGTAATAATCAGTAAAAAATAATGTGTGAAAAACTATATACCAGAAGCTGCCCCGCACATCATCAATATGTTCAGCATCTTTGGTATCTACACCCGTAGAGTAATTGTAAGTCCATAAATTATCCGGACACTTCTGTACTGCATTTTCAAACATATCAAGTGCAGCACCGAACTGAGCCCATAGTTCATTTTTAACGGTTTCGATCATAAAATATAATGTTTAATTTTTGAAATATATCTTTTTTATGCTGCAATTTAAATGAAAATACAGTTAATAAAGTATCATTTGAAGATATTTATTCACTAGATTTACAGTATTTTAAGGGTTTTATATGTTTGTAAAAATTGCTATATTTGTAAATTATAGCTGTTTTTTGAGGAATTGTCCTCGCAAATTACTACGTAATCGTTATGTAGTCACGCCCTCGCAAAATCACGATGTAATCGTGATGAAGTCACGCCAAAGGCGTGATAGCTCAGTAGAATTTAGAAACAATAATTTTCACCCGCCCTCGCAAAATCACGATGTAATCGTGATGAAGTCACGCCAAAGGCGTGATAGCACAGTGGGATATAGAAACAATAATTTTCACCCGCCCTCGCAAAATCACGAAGTAATCGTGATGAAGTCACGCCAAAGGCGTGATAGCTCAGTAGAATTTAGAAACAATAATTTTCACCTGCCCTCGCAAAA
>JAANMV010001370.1_pt1 | contig 26957 bp, 25 predicted proteins | sample 7279661 | NCBI WGS metagenome assembly JAANMV01 (sample SAMN14094540, study PRJNA606508) | bioreactor metagenome | isolation source: A lab-scale SPAN reactor treating ammonium-rich wastewater day 121 | place: Ireland: Galway | collected 2017-05-16
AGAGCGACTCGAAGGACCGGGGACGCTGGACCAGGCGCGGCACCTGAAGCATGCCGTCACTCTGCCCAATTCACCTCAACTGCGCAACGGGTCCTGAATGTGGAGCACACCGCAACGACCGCTGAACCTGACTCAGGGGTCCGGATGCGATCCGACCCTGCAGATGATGAGCGTGAGGGAGAGTTCGCCGGACCTCAGGATCGGCTCGTCATGCCGGGCCAACCCCGGTCAGCACAAGACTGGTGTCCGGCACGACGACCACGCCGAGTTGCGAACCTCGGGGATCGACCGCGCGATGTTGCGAGAGCAGGAGCGCGGGGTCACCACCCTGAGGAGCGATGGTGACCGTGGAGATGATTCCGGGCTCGCGCCTTGGCAGGTCATATTCATCGACCAGCGTGGCGCGCTGCCGCAGTGTCGCGCAGTGCGCCGGTACTCGATCCCAGACCTGGATGTCGAACGTACCGACGTGAACGTGGGTCACGTGGTCATGCCAACGGTCCCGCTGGCGTCCGGTATTGAGATGGGTTCCAGAGTCGACCTGATCCGCTGCAGGGAGACAGCCGGTTTCCGCGCGGCCTGCTGTTGCTCACCGTGGCCGCGGTGAGCAACAGGTGGGCAGGAGGCCGTGTCCTGCGCGGGGGTAGGCGGTTGCCGGGGCAGCGAATCATGATGGGGCATGGAGACCTTTCTGGCGGACCGGCAGATTTCCAGGGTCGAAAAGCTGAGTGACGGGGCGGTCGTGCTGAGCCTCGCGCAGGGCGTGGACGCGCCGAGGACGGGCGACATCGTGGTCACCAGCATCGGAACCTGGCTGGTGGAAGGCCGGTTCCCGGGGCCCCGCGGCACGCAGCTGCGGGTGTGGTCCAACCCGCATCACTGAACCGGTTGCCCGCCGGCGACGGGCACAGGGCGCTCCCATGCTGAGCTGGTGGGGGCGCTTCGTTTTCGGCATGGCCCTGAGCAAGGAGCGGAGACGTGCCGGGATTTCGGCTGGGCCCGCGCCGCGCTACGGTGGGCGTCATGGACATCATCAGGGCAGGCACCGTGGCCGCGCAGAGCGGTCCGGCCGAGTGGTTTACGGGCGAGGTCACCATCGAGCCGTTGTTCACGGCGCCGGACCCGGCGCGCACCGCAGGCAGCCGCGTGACCTTCGCGCCGGGTGCCCGCACGGCGTGGCACACGCATCCGCTGGGGCAGACGCTGATCGTCACGGACGGCCGGGGCCGCGCCCAGCGGGAGGGCGGACCCGTGGTGGAGCTGCACCAGGGCGACGTGGTGTGGTTCGCGCCGGGTGAGCGGCACTGGCACGGCGCGGCGCCGGGTCAGGCCATGACCCACCTTGCCATTCACGAGCGCCTGAATGGGGAGGCGGTGCACTGGCTGGAGCACGTGACGGACGCCGAGTACGGGGCGGAACAGTAAACCGGGGACCTGCGGGTCCCCGGTTCGTCAGGTCGCCGCGTTTACTTGCAGCGGACGTCCTTCCCGAAGTACTTGGTGCTGATGGCCGCGTACTTGCCATTGCCCAGCAGGCGCTGAATACCGGCGTTCAGGCGCAGGCGCAGCGCCGTGGCGTCCTCGTGGATCATCAGGCCCTGCGGCACGCTCCACAGTTCCGGCCCGAAGTACAGGGTGGCTTTGGGGAACATCTGCTTGATGGCGGGCTGCATGGCGCTGTACATGAACGTGGCGTCGGCCTGACCGCTGATCATGGAGAACATCACGTCCTGGCTGGTGGGCACGACACTGACCTTCTTGTCGAAGGGGAGTTTCTGCACGAAGCTCTGCATGATGGACCCGGAGCCGACCACGATGGTCTTGCCGGCCAGGTCGGTGTGGGTCTTGAGTTTCGGGCTGGTGCTGACCATGGACACGGCGCTGCAGCTGGTGGGCGTGGTGAAGTCCACGCGGTTCTCGCGGGTGCTGGTGATCGCCTGGGCGCTCATGGCGACGTCCACCGCGTCGCTGTTCAGCAGTTTGGACAGCTGGTCGATGGGGGCGGGCACGAGCTTGACCTTCAGGCCCATGTCGGCCGCGACGGCGGTGATCAGGTCCACCTCGAAGCCGGTGACGGTGGTGCCGCTCGCGAAGCCGAAGGGGGGGATGTCGGCGGCGGTGGCGACACGCAGGGTGCCGTCCTTGAGGATGTCATTCAGGCTGCGGGCCTGGGCGGCGGAGGTCAGGGCGAGGGTGGCGAGGGTCAGGGTGGTGAACAGGCGGGGGGTCTTCACAGTGGGTCTCCTGGCAGCGTGACGGACGCTGACCGGAAGTCACCGCCTGGGTGCCCGTCAGCTGTCTTGTACAGCGCATTGTGCTGCGCGGAGTCTCTCCGTTCTCTCACAGGGCGGACCGGGTGGTCCGCCCCCGCCTGCCTGTCACCGGAAAGCGCCGGGAAGTGTGTTCAGGTGAGCGTGCAGGGCGCATCCGCTTGAAAGCCCTTCTCCCTGTGCCCCGGGCGGGACCTGTCAGGCTGTCACAGGACTTCCTGAAGGCTCAGTCTTCCTGCACGGCCGCCCAGTCCGGCGGGCGTTTTTCCAGGAAGGCGGTGACGCCTTCTTTCAGGCTGGCGCCGGCGCGCGCCGCGGCGTTCAGGTCGGTGGCGCGGCGCAGGCCCTCCTGCACGCTCAGGGTGGGGGCTTCAGCCAGCATGGCCTTGGTCTGGCGCAGGCTGTACGGGGCGTTTGCGGTCACCTGGGCGGCGATGGCCAGCGTGCGGGTCAGGCTCTCCCCTTCCGGGGCCGCCTCGTTCACCAGGCCCATGCGCGCGGCGTCGGCGGCGGTGACCAGCCGGCCGGAGAGCAGCAGGTCCCGGGCGTGTTTCTCAGGAATCTGGCGCATCAGGAACACGGCGACCAGCGCGGCCACGAACCCGATCTTTGCCTCGGTGTACCCGAGCCTGGCGCGGGCGTCCATGACTGCGTGGTCGCAGGCGGCGACCAAGCCCGCCCCGGCCGCCACGGCGTGCCCGTTCACGGCCGCGAAGGTGGGTTTGGGCAGCAGGTACAGGCGTTCGAGCAGCGCCCCGAAGGCCTGGGCGTCCGCGCGGTGCCGTTCGGGCGGCTGCGTGCCCATGGCCTGGAGTTCTTCGATGTCCAGCCCGCCGCAGAAGGCCGCACCCGCCCCGGTGAGGACCACGCCCCGCACGGCGCGGTCCTCGGCGGCGGCGTCCAACGCGGCGTGCAGGGCGCGGATCAGGCGCGTGTTCAGGGCGTTGCGCACGGCAGGCCGGTCCAGCGTGAGGATCAGCAGGTCACCCTGACGGTCCTGGCGCAGGCCGGGGTGGGAGGCGGGGTCGGTCATGGCCTCAGGGTAAACCGCCCGGGCCGGCCGGCTGCGCTACGCTCCTGGCATGTCCGCCGAACCGGAAGCCTTCCTGCACGACGTTGGCGGGATCCCACTGGAGGTCCGGCGCGCCGGTCCGGGCCCACAGGAGGCGCCCACGCTGGTGTTTCTTCACGAGGGGCTGGGCAGCGCGGGGCTGTGGCGGGACTTCCCGGCGCGGCTCGCGGCCGCGACCGGGTGCGGGTGGGTGGCGTACAGCCGCGCCGGGTACGGCCGCAGCGGCCCAGCGGCCCTGCCCCGCCCGGTCACGTACCTGCACCATGAGGCGCTGGAGGTCCTCCCGGAAGTGCTGCGCGCGCTGGATGTCAGGGAGCACGTGCTGGTCGGGCATTCAGACGGCGGGAGCGTCGCGCTGATTCACGCCGGGGCTGCGGCGTTGCCCGGGATCCGGGGCGTGGTGACCGAGGCCGCGCATGTCTTCAACGAGGAGCTGAGCCGCCAGGGCATCCGCGAGGCGGTCGCCGCGTACGAGGCGGGGGACCTGCGTGGGCGTCTGGCGCGGCACCACGATCATGTGGACGTGGCCTTCCGCGGCTGGAGCGACACCTGGCTGAGCGACGCGTTCCTGACCTGGAACCTGGAGGCGTACCTGCCCGGGATCCGGGTGCCGGCGCTGGTCATGCAGGGCCTGGACGACGGGTACGGCACGCCCGCGCAGGTGGAGGCGATCGTGCGCGGCATCGGACCGCACGCTGAGGCGCTGCTGCTGCCCGGCTGCGGGCACACCCCGCACCGTGAGGCGCCGGACGTGACACTGGCGGCCATGGCGGCTTTCGTCACGCGGGTGACCGGACGGGGGGCAGCGTGAACGGCGTCATTCTGGCGCTGAACCCGGGCATGACGGGCAGGTGCGCGATCCTCCTCGACCGGACCAGGCCGGTGCGGGCATACCGGAATCTGGGGGCCGGGTCCCTGCCCGGGTGACGCGTGGGCGCCTGCTCATCCCCGCCAATTGGCGGACAGGTCGCAGGCGAAAAAGGGGCCAGTGGTATTCTCCGGAAAGTGACCCTGTTACAGCGGCTGAAAGACGAGACCTCTGGTGAACACGCAGCGCTGGAGGCCCGGCTGCCGCTGATGCACCCGGAACTCACCCTGCAGGACTACGTGGGCGTGCTGCAGGCCTTCTACTCGGTGGTGCAGCCCCTGGAGACGCGGCTGGACGCCCTGGCTCTCCCGGAGGCGCTGGAATGGCCGGAGCGGCGCCGCGCGGCGCTGCTGGAAGCGGACCTGCGCGGCCTGGACCACGCGCCGGTGCCCCCGGACCCGGGCAGCGCGCAGGCGTGGGCGGACCTGACCGGCGCGGAGGCGCTGGGCGCGTGTTACGTGCTGGAGGGGTCCACGCTGGGCGGGCAGCTGATCACCCGGCAGCTGGGCCGCCTGGGCCTGAGCGCCGAGGACGGCGGCGCGTACTTCGCCGGGCACGGCGTGCACACCGGGGCGCGCTGGAAGGCCTTCCGGGCGGCGCTGGAGGCCAGCGTGCCGGCGGAGCAGGAGGACGCGGTGCTGCGCGGCGCTCGGCGGACCTTCCTGGCCTTCCACGGGGCGCTGGCGTGACCGGCCCGAACCCGGAGGCGAACCTGCTGCCCCCCACCTACCTGGGCGGCCCGGAGATCACCACCGAGAACTGCGAGCGCGAACCGATTCACATTCCGGGCAGTGTGCAGCCGCACGGGGCGCTGCTGGTCGTGAACGCGGAGGGCGGGCAGGTGCTGCAGGCCAGCGAGAACCTGCCGGCGTTCCTGGGCGTGGGGGCGCCGGAGGCGCTGGGCCGGCCGCTGGGCGCCCTGCTGGGCGGGCTGGCCGGCGTGGACGGCGCACGCGTCGAGTCGCAGATCACCGAGGCGCTGCCGGACGGTGTGGCCGACAACGTGCAGTTCCGCGTGCCGCTGCGCACCGGCAGCGGCATGGAGAGCGCCGCGCCGCTGACCCTGACCGCGCACCGCGTCGGGGAGCGCCTGATCGTGGAACTGGAACCCACCCAACCCGACACGGCCGGTCTCGCCTACCGGCGCCGCAACGCCGTGTTCGCCATGGAAGGCGCAGCCAGCCTGGTGGAGCTCGCGCAGGTGGCCGTCACGGCCGCGCGGGACCTCAGCGGCTTCGACCGGGTGATGCTGTACCGTTTCGCGCCGGACCACAGCGGCGAGGTGCTCGCCGAGGCGCGGCGGGAGGACCTGGGCAGCTTCCTCGCGCACCGCTTCCCGGCGTCGGACATTCCCCCGCAGGCGCGGGCGCTGTACGTGCGGCACCTACTGCGCCTGACCGCGGACGTGAACGCCGCGCCGGTGCCGCTGCTGCCGCGCCTGGACCCCGGGACAAACGCGCCGGTGCCGCTGGGCGGCGCGGTGCTGCGCGCCACGTCGCCGATCCACCTGCAGTACCTGCGGAACATGGGCGTGGCGTCCAGCCTGTCGGTGTCGATCGTGGTGGACGGCCGCCTGTGGGGCCTGATCGCCTGTCACCACCAGACGCCGCACGTGACCAGCCCGGAACTGCGCAGCACCCTGGAGGAACTGGGGCGGCTGCTGAACCTGCAGGTGCAGCTCAAGGAGCGCGCCGAGGTGGACGCCTTCCGCGAGCGGCTGCGCGGCGGGCACCAGCGGGTGCTGCAGGCGGCCGCGCGGTCCACCGCGCCGCTGGACGCCCTGAGCGACCCGGGCCTGCGGCTGCGGGAACTGATGAACGCCGGCGGGCTGGCCCTGCATTTCGAGGGCCAGTGGCGCACGCTGGGCGCCGCGCCCGGCACGGCGGACCTGGAGGCGCTGCTGGGCTGGCTGCGGGCGACGGAGCCGGGCACGCTGTACAGCACCGACGAACTGGGCGCCGCGTGGCCGCCCGCGGCGGAACTCCCGGGCGTGGCGAGCGGCCTGCTGGCCCTGAGCATCGGGCACGGCTGGCGTGAGGCGCTGCTGTGGTTCCGCCCGGAGGTGCCGCGCACCGTCGCGTGGGGCGGCGCGACGCCCGAGTTCGCCAAGGACGGCCTGGGGCCGCGGCAGTCGTTCGAGACGTACCTGGAAACCGTGCGTGGGCGCGCGCTGCCGTGGCACGAGGGCGAGCGTTCGGAGGCCTCGGCGCTGGGGGAGACGCTCACGGCCACGCTGGGCGAGCGCCTGACCACGCTGCGCAGCCTGAACGACCAGCTGGCGCGCAGCGGTGCGGAGTGGCGGGAACTGGCGTTCGTGATCGCGCACACCGTGAAGGAACCGGTGCGGCTGATCCATCAGTTCGTGGAGCTGTTCGGCCTGCGGCAGGGCGCGGACATCGACCCGGAATCCCGCACGCTCTCTCAGTTCGTGACCCGCGAGACCGGGCGGCTGCACCGCCTGATCACGGACCTGTACGCGTACATCGAACTGCTGTCCTACCCGGCCCTCTCCCCGGTGGAGGTCACCCCCTTGCAGTTCGTGCAGGATGTGGTGGACGCCGTGCCCGGCGCCGCCGGTCGGGTCACGGTGGACGTGCCGGGCGCGTCCGGCGCCGACCGGCCGGTCCGGGTGGACGCGGTCAAGGGCCGTGAGGCGCTGCGGCAGGTGGTCGTCAACGCCCTGACGTACTCCCCGCCGGGGTCGGCGGTGATGGTCACGGTCCGGCAGGACGCGCACTCGACGACCTTCACGGTGGCCGACCAGGGCCCGGGCATTCCCCCGCAGTACCGGGACCGCGCCTTCCAGCTGTTCCAGCGGCTGGTGCCGGGCCAGACCGACGATCCGGCCGGCACCGGCCTGGGGCTGCCGCTGGCAAGGAAGATCGCCGAACTGCACGGCGGGACCCTCAGCCTGGACGCCGCGCCCGGGCCCGGCGCGCGCTTCACGCTGCGGCTGCCGCTGGACCTGCCGGCCCCGCCCATGCCCCTGCCTGGAGCGGGCGCGTGACCGCCGTGGAGGGCGGGGAGATGCGCGGCGTGCGGCGTCTGCTGCTCGCCGAGGACAACGCCGCCGACGTGTTCCTGATGGAAGCGGCGCTGCAGCACGCCGGTGTCGCCCTGGAGTTCGTGGTGGCGCGCGACGGCGTGGAGGCCATGGCCGTGCTGCAGGAGGGCGGGCCGCTGCCGGACGCCCTGGTGCTGGACCTGAACATGCCGCGCATGAACGGCTTCGAGGTGCTGGAGGCGGTGCGGAGCGACCCGCGCCTGGCGGGCCTGCAGGTGATCGTGCTGACCACCTCCAGCGCCAGCGTGGACCGCGAGCGGGCGCAGGCGCTGGGGGCCGACGCGTACATCACCAAGCCGCTGGCCTTCGACGAGTTCACGGCGCTGGCCGGGCGCCTGGACGAACTGGTGCAGCCGCCCGTGCCTCAGCCCGGCTGAGGCCGGGCGGGGGTCAGCGGGCGGTCCAGCCGAGGTCGAGGTCCAACACGGCGCCGGTCATGCCCCACGCGGCGCGGGAGGCCACGTAACTGGCGAGCGCGGCGATGTCCTCCGGGTTCAGGAGGCGTTTGATGGCGGCCGGTTCGAGCATGACCTTCTGTTCGACCTCCTCGGCGGTGATGCCGCGCGTGCGGGCCTGGTCGGCGATCTGGCCCTCGACCAGCGGCGTGCGCACGTACCCGGGGCAGATGGCGTTCACGGTGAGGCCCTGCTCCCCGGCTTCCAGCGCGGCGGTGCGGGTCAGGCCGATCAATCCGTGTTTGGCGCTGATGTAGGCGCTCTTGAAGGGGCTGGCGACGTGCCCGTGGATGCTGGCGACGTTGATGATGCGGCCGTGCCCGCTGCGGCGCAGGTGCGTCCAGGCGTACTTGCTGAGCAGGAAGGGCGCGGTGAGCATGACGTGCAGCATGGTGTCCCAGGTGTCTTCCGGGAACTCCGCGATGGGGTCGATGTGCTGGAAGCCGGCGTTGTTCACCAGCACGTCCACGCCGCCGAGGGCGGCCACGGTCCCCTCCACGGCGCGGCGGCAGTCGGCGCGCCTGCTGAGGTCCGCGCCGATGAAGTGCAGGTCGTGGGCGGCGGCCACGTCGCGTCCCTGGGGGCGGTCGAGGTCCAGCACGGCGACGCGCAGGCCGTCCGCCTGAAGGCGCTGGGCGATGGCGAGGCCGATGCCGCTGGTGCCACCGGTGACGAGGGCCGTGCGGTCTTCCTGAACGGGCTGGGTCATGCGGGGAGTGTAGGCGCGGGCCGTCACGGGCCGATTACGGATTCGAGGATGTTCAGTTGTACACAAATTGACACGCGTACAACCGGACAACTCTCATCAGCCGAGCAGGCGCCCGGCCAGCGCCGCCGTTTCGTCCGACGGCGTGAGGCCCAGCTCCCTCAGCGCGACTTCCAGCTGCGCGTACACCCGCCGCGCCGCCGCGCCGTGCCCGCGGCCCTTGTGCAGCCGCATCAGCAGCCGCGCGGCCGGCTCGTGCGCCGGGTCCAGCGCCAGCACCGCCCCGGCCGCCCCCACCGCCCGCTCCACCTGTCCTTCCTGCACGGCCAGCAGCGCCTCGGCACACAGCGCGTCCGGCAGCTGCGCGGCGTACGCGGCCGCCACCTCCTGCACCGGCGGCAGCTCCGAATCGGCCAGCGCGCCCGGCAGTTCCAGCAGCGCGTCCAGTCGCCCCGGCGTGCCGGCCGGCAGCTGCAGCTGCCGCTGCGCCGCCCACAGGTCCACGTGCAGGTCCGGGCCGCCGCGCAGCTTCACCCAGTCGCCGCGTTCCAGGAATACGCCGCTGGGGGCACCCTCCTCCAGCACCTGTCCCAGCGCGTGCAGCGTCACGCGGAAGTTGCGCTCGCCCACGCCCGGGTCGGCGTCCGGGAAGAGCAGCTCCTGCGCCTGCTCGCGCGGTACGCCATCTACGTGCGCGGCCAGCAGCAGCAGCAGGTCCCGCGCCTTCGCCCGGCCCCAGTCACGTGGGCGGCCCTCACCCAGGCGCGTCACCGCCACCCGGCCCAGCACCTGCACCTGCACGCTGAACCCCGGCGTGTCGGCCGGAAGGGGCAACTGCGCGTACCCCAGCGCCGCGGCCAGCGGCAGCAGCGCCTCCCGCAGCGCCGGGTGGTCGGCGGCCAGTCGCGCGAGCAGCTGCGCGCGCCGCGGCCCTTCAGGGAACGGGGAACTCAGGGCGCGCCGGGTGAGCAGGAACGGGTACCGCGCGGCGGCCTGCGCGGCCTCCGGCGCCGTGACCGTCCCGGCCGGCAGCGACGCGGCCTCGCCGAGCGCCACGGCCGCGAGTCCGAACGCGTCGCCGCACGCCAGGAAGGCCGCGCGTGCTGCCGCCCAGCGCCCGGCGTCCGGGTGGCCGGCGTGCAGCGCGGCCAGGGCGTACATCAGGTGCAGCAGGCCGCGCATGTAGGCGTCGCCCATGCTGGCCGCCAGCGCCTGCTCGTGCAGGTCCCGCGCCCGGCCGGACTCGCCGCGCCGCTCGGCGAGGTACGCCAGGCCCATCAGCGCCTCGGTCTGCAGGCGCTGCGTGACCGGCTGCGCCGTGGCCTGCGCCGCCTCGTAGTGCGCCTGCGCGCTGTCCAGCGCGCCCACCGTCAGGTCGGCGTGCCCCAGCCGCGCCAGCGCGAGGGCCCGCACGAACGGGCTGTCGAGCCGCTCGCCCTCGCGCAGCCCGTCCCGGGCGCGGGCGGACGCGATGTCCGCGGCCCCGGTGGCGGCGTGCAGCAGACTGGACAGCAGCAGGCCCTCGCGGTGGTTCTGGGCGGCGCGCGCGCCGCCCACCTCGCCCCGCGCGGCGTCCTCCGCCATCTGCAGCGCCCGGTCCAGGTCGCCGGAGCGCAGGGCGTACCGCGCGGACCGCTGCAGGTCCGGTTCCAGGGCGGTCGCCTCGGCCAGCCGTCCGGCGTTCAGCAGGTTCTCGGCCCGCATGCGCCGCACCTGCGCGAGCATGGCCGCTCCCTCCGGGTGGGCGGCCGCCAGGGCCTCGGCGCGGGCGAGCGCGTCCCAGCCCAGGTCCGGCTGCACGGTGTCCAGCGCGACCTGCGCCTCACCCAGGGCGCGTTGCAGATCGCCGCTGCGGGCGTAGTCGTGCAGCGCCGCCGGGTACCGCGACGCGAGGCGGTGCCGGTCGCCGGACAGCGCGTGCACCTCGGCGGTCCACGTCGCGGCCGGCAGGCGCTCCAGGGCCTTTTCCACCAGGGAGAGCCGCCCGGCGCGCAGCCAGTCCGGGCCGTGCCGGATGAGCAGCGCCGCGGCGCGGTCGGTGTTCCCGGCAAGGAAGTGCGCGGCCATGGCGCGGCGCGGGTGGCCCAGCGCCTCGTGGTGCGCCGCCCCGCGGGCGGCCAGGGCCACCACCTCGCCGGGCGGCAGCTGGGCGCGCAGGTGGGCGCGCAGCAGCGGGTGGGCGCGGTACGCCCCCTCGCCCTGCCGGGTCAGGAACGTCCCGGACCGCGACAGGGCTTCGAGCAGCTCTCCGCCGGTGTCCAGACCCAGCACGTCCCGCAGCAGGGCGGGGGTCAGGTCCTCAAACAGGCTGCCGCTGACCAACACGTCCCGCAGCGCCGGGTCCAGCGGGCCCAGCACCTCCTGCGCCAGGTACGTGAACAGCGTGGCGAGCTGCGGCCCGCCGTCCAGGTCGGACAGCCGCGCGAGCTGCACCCGGCCCTGTGCGCACGCCTGGGCGAGGTACCGCACCGCGATCGGCCAGCCTTCGGTAAGCGCGTGCGCGTGCTGCAGGTCCGGGCGGCTGAGCGTGACGCCCTGCGCGGCGAACAGCGCCCCGAGTTCCTCCGGGGTGAACGTCAGGTCCTCCACGCCCAGCGCCGCGAGCACGCCCGCGGCGTCCAGGCGGGTGAGTTCGGTCAGAGAGAGCGGGACTCGGGAAAGCAGCGCCACCTGCCCCTGCCCGCAATCCAGCAGTTCCCGCAGCAGTTCGTCCAGCAGGCCGCCGCCCAGATGGTGTGCCTCATCAATGACGAGCAGTGCGCGGCTGGCGTCCAGCACGTCGGCGACCTTCGCCGCGACGCGGCGCGGTGGCGTGCCGGCGTCCATCAGCGCGGCCGGGCCGTGCCCGCCGGGAAGCTGCTCGACGGCCAGGGACAGCCCGGCCACGAACACCTGCGGGTCGGCGTCGTCGGCGTCCAGGGTGAGCCAGGCGCGGGCGTCGCGCAGGTCGGCGGTCGCCAGGGTGGTGGTCTTGCTGTACCCGGCGGGCGCCACGACCGTGATCACCTGCGCGCCGTCCGGCGCGTGCAGGCGCGGCCGGGTCAGGGCGCCGCGCACCACCGGCCAGCGGGCGCGGCGCGCGGACGTGAGTTCACGCCAGGAAGGGGCCATTGCCGGGATGCTAGCAGGGGACACGCTGCCCGGACCGTGCCGGGTGTGCCCCGCTACACTGCCCGGCCTGGTTGTGCGCTTCAGTGGCAGCAGGAGGCCACCATGTCCGATGACCGTTCCCCGTCCACTCCCCCGGCCGCCGAGGCCCTGACCCGCTGCGACGCGCTCGTTCTCGGGGCCGGTCAGGCGGGCGGGCCGCTGGCACGCGCCCTGACGGACGCCGGCCGGCGGGTCGTGCTGGTCGAGGCGACGCACGTGGGCGGCACCTGCGTGAACGAGGGCTGCACGCCCACGAAAACCATGATCGCCAGCGCCCGCGTCGCGCACCTGGCCCGCCGGGCCGGCGAGTACGGCGTGCACGCCGGGAAGGTCAGCGTGGACTTCCCGGCCGTGCAGGCCCGCAAGGATGCGGTGGTGGCGCAGTTCCGATCCGGGAACGAGCAGGGCCTGACGGACGCAGGCGTGGAGGTCGTGATGGGCCGCGCCCGCTTCACCGGCCCGCACGCGGTGCAGGTGGCCCTGCCGGACGGCACGCACCGGGCGTTCGAGGCGCCGCTGGTGTTCATCAACACCGGCGCCCGGCCCACCTGGCCGGACCTGCCAGGGCTGGAGGACGTGGATGCCCTGGATTCCACCGGCCTGCTGGGCCTCAAGGAGCGACCCGAAAAATTGTTGATCCTGGGGGGCGGGCCGGTGGCGCTGGAGTTCGCGCAGGCCTTCGCCCGGTTCGGCAGCGACGTGACGGTCCTGGAGCGCGGCGAGCGGCTGCTGGAGCGGGAGGACGAGGACGTGGCCGCGGCCCTCACTGACGCCCTGACGGCCGACGGGGTCACGGTGCTGTGCGGGCACCAGGCCCTGGAGGCGCGCCGCACGGAAGCTGGCCTGAGCCTGCGGGTGCGCGGCCCAAAGGGCGAAAAGACGCTGCACGGCACGCACCTGCTGGTGGCGGTGGGCCGCACCCCGAACACGGACGACCTGGGCCTGGACGCCGCGGGCGTCGAGGTGGACGACCACGGGCACATCTGCGTGAACGACGACCTGCTCACGGGCGTGGACGGCGTGTACGCCCTCGGGGACGTCCGGGGCGGGCCGGCCTACACGCACGCCGCATACGACGACTATCGGATCGTGCGGGACGCCCTGCTGCACGGCCAGCGCCGCTCGTGGCGGGACCGCTTGGTGCCTTACACGGTGTTCACGGACCCGGAACTCGCCCGGATCGGCCTGGACGAGCAGGGCGCGCACGAGCAGGAGCGGCCGGTGCGGGTGTACACCCTGCCGATGTCGAAAGTGGCGCGCGCCACCGAGACCGGGGAGACGCGCGGCCTGATCCGCGCGGTGGTGGAGGCCAGCACGGACCGGCTGCTCGGGGCGACCGTGCTGGGCGCCGGGGGCGGCGAGCTGCTCAGCGTCCTCCAGGTGGCGCTGCACGGCGGCCTGACCGCGGCCGACCTGCGGGAGGGGATCTTCTCGCACCCCACCTGGAGCGAGGCGCTGAACAACCTGTTCATGCAGGACCCGGTGGAGGTCCCTGGCGCTCAGAAAAGGAAAGACCCCCGCTGAGGCGGGGGCGGCAAGGGATGAACTGCGCGGCTCAGAAGGCCGGAACGACGGCGCCCTTGTAGGTGTTCAGGATGAACTCGCGCACCGCGGCGCTCTGCAGGACCTTGACCAGCTTCTGGTAGTCGGGGTTTTTCAGCGTGGCGGGCTTCACGGCCAGCAGGTTCGCGTAGGGGCTGCGGGCGTCCTCCAGGGTCAGGGCGTCCTTGAGTGGGTTGAGGTTGGCGTCCAGGGCGTAGTTCGTGTTGATCACGGCGGCGTCCACGTCGGCCAGGGCGCGGGGGAGCTGCGCGGCCTCCAGCTCGCGGAACTTCAGGCGTTTGACGTTGCTGACGATGTCCAGGGGCGTCGCGCCGGTCGTGACGCCGGGCTTGAGGCGGATCAGGCCGGCGCGTTCCAGCAGTTTCAGGGCGCGGCCGCTGTTGCTGGGGTCGTTGGGGATGGCGATGGTCGCGCCGGTCTTCAGGTCACGCAGGGCCTTCACGCGGCGGCTGTACACGCCGATGGGCTCCACGTGAATCTTCGCGCCGGCCACGATCCCCAGCGGGCGGTCTTTCTGGAAAGCACTCAGGTACGGGGCGTGCTGGAAGAAGTTCACGTCGATGCTGCCGTCCGCCAGGGCGAGGTTCGGCTGGACGTAATCGCTGAATTCACGCACGACCAGCGTCACGCCCTGCTTGGCGAGCAGAGGCTTGACGAAGTTCAGAATCTCGGCATGGGGCACAGGGCTGGCGCCGACGCGCAGGGTGCCGGCGGAGGCGGTGGTGAGCAGCAGGGTGGTCAGCAGGGCAGGGATGCGCATGGGAAACTCCTTGGGAGGCGCCGGGGGCGCCGGGAATGTAGAGGCAAAGGGACGGGAGGCACGCCGCGCGATGCGGGGCGGGAAGGGTACGCCGGGTGGTTGAAAGTTCAGCGGTGGTCGGTCCAGGCGGACGCGCGGTCCCCGGCCCACTGCATGCCCTGCACGAGCAGCAGCAGGACCACGACCGTGGCGACCATCACGCCGGTGTCGAAGCGCTGGTAACCGTAGCGGATCGCCAGGTCGCCCAGGCCACCGCCGCCGATGGCACCGGCCATGGCGCTGGACCCGATCAGGCTCACGAGCATCACCGTGAAGGCGTGGATGACGGCGGGGCGCGCTTCGGGCAGCAGGACCTTGAAGACGGTCTGGGCGGTGGTGGCGCCCATGGCGCGGGCGGCCTCGACCACGCCGGCCGGCACCTCCTGCAGCGCGCCGTCCACCAGGCGGGCCACGAAGGGAATGGCGGCGACCGCGAGAGGCACGATGGCGGCGGTCGAGCCGATGCTGGTGCCGGTCAGCAGGCGCGTGACCGGGATCAGCAGGACGAGCAGGATGATGAACGGCACGCTGCGGCCGATGTTCACGGCGGCGTCCAGCAGCCGGAACGCGGCGCGATTGGGGCGCAGGCCGCCGGGGCGCCACAGGGTGAGCAGCACGCCCAGGGCCGTGCCGAGCAGCTGCGCGACCAGGGCGGCGGGCAGCACCATCCACAGCGTTTCCAGGGTGGCCTGCCCGAGCAGCGGCCACAGCACCTCGGCGGTCACGCGCCCACCGCGAGCGGCGCGCTGCCGGGCAGGTGCAGGGGAAGGTGGGCGCTGACGGCGAGCCAGACGTCCACGCCCTGCGGGTGTGCCTGCGCCTGCACGAGCCGCGCGCCGCTTCGGCCCAGCGCGGCCAGCGTGTCCGGGTTCAGGTCCGGCAGGGTCAGGTGCCGCAGGGTTTCGTGGTCGGCGAGCGGGACCTGGGGGCGGTGCGCGCCGAGCAGCGCGCGGGTGACCGGATGCTGCGGGGCGCGCAGCACGGTCCCCGTCTCGCCGGTCTCGACGATGGTGCCGCGGTCCAGCACGGCGACGTGGGTGGTCACGGCGCGCACCACTTCCATCTGATGCGTCACGATCACCAGGGTCAGGTCGCGTTCCTGCTGGATGTCCAGCAGCAGGCTTAGGATGCTGGCGCTGGTCTCGGGGTCCAGGGCGCTGGTGGCCTCGTCGGCGAGCAGCAGGTCCGGGCCGGTCACCAGGGCGCGGGCGATCCCGACGCGCTGCTTCTGCCCGCCGGACAGCTGCGCGGGGTAGCGGTCGGCGAGGGCCTCCAGGCCCACCAGCCGCAGCTGCTCGCGTGCCAGAGCGTCACGCCGGGCGCGGGGCACGCCGCGCAGCTCGAGCGGCAGGGCGACGTTCTGCAGGGCTGTGCGCTGGGCCAGCAGGTTGAACTGCTGGAAGACGAGGCCGGTGCGGGCCTGATGGGCGCGCAGCTGCGGGCCGTGCACCGCCTCGCCGCGGGCGAACAGCACGCCGGAGTCGGCGTGGTCGAGGCCGCTGATCAGGCGCACCAGGGTGCTTTTTCCGGCGCCGCTGCGGCCGATGATGCCCATGCGGCTGCCGCGCGGCACGCGCAGGGTCAGGTCGTGCAGGGCCGGCTGGGGCTGGCCGGGGTAGGTCTTGCGGACCTGCTGGAAGTCCAGCGCGGGAGGCGCTGAGGTGGAGGGGAACTGAGGCATGACACTGGCTCCGGCGTTTCGTGGGTGAAAGGGGCGCCGGAAAACGGCAATCCCCTTCCTGGGACTGGTCGCGTCGGAAGGGGACAGAATGTCGCTGCTGAACCTGTGGTGAGGTACGCCCTTCCTTTACCCGTTCTGCCACCCGTGGTCATCGTTGGGGTGCGCAGGGCTGGAAAGCACCCGCCGTGATGAGGGCTGGTTGCTGCGGCGGTCCGTGGTCCAGTGACCTCACGCCGACTCTGGATAAAGGCGGCTCCTGTGCTGAAGCCGGTGCAACTGTAGACCAGTGGATCAGAGGTGTCAACAACTTGTCCAGCATGGTCCAGGGACCGCGGGTGGCACACTCGGGGCAGGTCACGACCACTCAGGAGGCGGCATGCGGGAATGGCAGTTACCGGTGCGGGCGGAGGCACTGAAGGTGCTGGTGAGCGGGTACCAGTCGTGGAGCGAGGCGGAGCTGCGCCCCCTGACGGACGTGCAGGCCCGCCCGGCAATGGCGTGGCGGCACGACCAGGGCCACGACCCGGGCTTCCTGCCCAGCGGCCTGGGCGGCGTGTGGCGCAGCCACACCCTGATCGCCCTGGTGCGCGGCGACGGCGGCGGCTGGGTGGGCGGCGCGCTGGACGCCACCCGGACCTTCGCGCAGTGGGAGGCGCGCGTGGAAGGCGACGGCGTGCGGGTCACCTGCACGCTGGAGGGGCCGGAGGTGCCGGTCGTGTGGGAGGAGACGGCCGACGTGACCGCTGCGGTGGAGGCCCTGGCGGCCCGGCTGGGGCGGGCGATGGGGGCCCGGCAGCCGGCGCCGCTGCGCGTCTGGTGCAGCTGGTACAGCTACTACCTACTACCGCGACGTCACCTTGGACGCCATGCTGGAGAACGCCCGCCTCGCCCGGAAACGCGGGCTGCCCTTCGACGTCTTCCAGCTCGACGACGGCTTCCAGGCCGACCTGGGCGACTGGACCCGGCCGGCTGCGCACTTCGGCGGGCACGCCCGCGACCTGCCCGGACCGCTGCGCGAACTGGGCTTCATGCCGGGCCTGTGGCTGGCCCCGTTCCTGGTGGGGCCGGGATCACAGCTGTTCACGGAACACCGCGACTGGCTGATGCGCGGCCCGGACGGCGCGCCGCTGCATGACATGACCCGGCTGGGCGAGGTCCGCACGGTCCTGAGGGCCAGCGGCGACTGGCAGCGGTATCAGGCGGAGCGCGCCATGCCGCATTACGGCGGCGTGTTCGACTGGCACACCCTGGAGGGGCCGTTCGTGCTGGAGCGCGGCGGCACCTTTCACCTGCTGTACTCGGGCGGTGCGTGGATCGGTGAGACGTACGGCGTGGGGCACGCGACCGCCCCGCACCCGCTGGGCCCGTTCCAGGAGCCGCAGCCGGGCGCGGCGGTGCTGCGTTCGGGCCGCGGGCTGATCGGGCCGGGGCACGCCAGCGTCACGCAGCGCGGCGACCAGGACCACCTCGTGTTCCACGCCTGGGACGCCGCGCACACCATGCGGCAGCTGCACGTGGCGCCGCTGAGCTGGACCTCGGGGCGACCGGTGGCCGTGGTGCCGTGAGCTGGTGCGGTGAAGGCGGCTGTGCGCCAGATTCCTCCTCCCTGGCCGCCCCGGCACACGACCGGCGGTGATCTGCTTCAATGACGGTCATGCCAGACCCTGAGGCCGCCCGCGCCCTGCATCAGCTGGACCTCGTGAAGCCGGACGGCCGGGCCCTGACCCTGTACGGCCTGGCGCCCGTCGAGGTGACGTCAGAGGTGCCGAGCCCCAGCCCGGACCCGGTGGACGCCCGGCCGGTGCTGCGCTGGCATCCGGTGCGCGGCGAGTGGGTGATGTACGCCGCGCACCGCCTGGGGCGCACGTTCCTGCCGCCGCCCGAGTACAACCCGCTGGCGCCGACCCGCGATCCCGCGCACCCGACCGAGCTGCCGCGCGGCCGGTACGACGTGGCGGTGTTCGAGAACCGCTTCCCCAGCCTGACGCTCAACGCGCCGGACCCGGGCCCCGGGCCGGCGGACACCCGGGCGGGCGTGGGGGCGTGCGAGGTGGTGGTGTTCAGCCAGGACGCCTCGGGACGCCTGGCGGACCTGACGGAAGCGCAGCTCACGCTGCTGCTGGGCGTGTGGGCGGACCGCACCACCCGGCTGGCGGCCACCGGGAAGATCCGGAGCGTGCTGTGTTTCGAGAACCGGGGCGTGGAGGTGGGCGTGACGCTGCACCACCCGCACGGGCAGATCTACGCCTACGATCACGTGCCGCCGGTGCCGGCGCGGGCGGCCGAGCAGATGCGCGCGTACCGCGAGGCGCACGGCCGGCCCTGGCTGGAGGACTTCGTGGCGGCTGAACGCGCCGAGGGCGTGCGGGTCATCCGGGACGAGGGCGAGGCGCTGAGCGTGGTGCCGCCCTTCGCGCGATTCACGTACGAGACGTGGGTGCTGCCGGCGCGGCCGGTGGCCTTCCTGGCGGACCTGACCGCCTCGGAGCGCGCCGCGTTCGCGCGGGTGCTCGGGGACGCGCTGCGGCGGCTGGACGCGCTGTTCGGCGTGCGGATGCCTTACCTGCTCACGGTGCAGCAGGCGCCGCTGGACGCGCCCGGCGAGGCGGGGCCGGCGACGTACCCGCTGCGGGTGGAGCTGTGCCCGTACCTGCGGGCACCGGGCCGGCTGAAGTTCCTGGCGGGCACCGAGCAGGGCGCCGGGGAGTTCGCGAACGACAAGTTCCCGGAGGTGGCCGCCGCGGAGCTGCGGGCGGCCGACCCGGCCTTCACGCCGGACAGACCAGGAGGGCAGCAGTGAACACGCAATCACAGGGCTTCGAGACCGTCTTCGGCCGCGCGCCGGAGGGGCAGGCGGCCGCGCCCGGCCGGGTCAACCTGCTGGGCGAGCACACCGATTACCAGGGGGGCTTCGTGCTGCCCACCGCGATTCCGCAGCACACGACCGTGACGGTGGCCCGCAACGGCACCGGCCGGCACCGGGTGTACGCCGCGGACCTGGACCGGCAGGCCGGGTTCGCGGTGTCGGGGGCGGACATGGCCGAGCTGCCGGAGTTCGCGCGGTACGTGGCGGGCGCCCTGACACTGGGCGGCGCCCGGGAGGGCCTGGACGTGCACGTGCACAGCGACGTGCCGATGGGCGCGGGCCTGAGTTCCTCCGCGGCGCTGGAGGTGGCGGTGCTGCGCGCCCTGCGGGGCCTGGGCGTGTACGGCGGGGACGACGTGGCGCTGGCCCTGGCCGCGCAGCGGGTGGAGCACGAGTTCGTGGGCGTGCTGTGCGGCGTGATGGACCAGATGGCCTCCAGCCTCGCGGACGCGCAGCACATGCTGCTGCTGGACACCCGCAGCCTGGACCGCCGGGTGCTGCCGCTGCCCGCCGGGGCGGAGGTGCTGGTCGTGGACAGCGGCGTGCCGCGCACCCTGGCCGGCAGCGGGTACAACACGCGCCGCGAGGAGGTCGAGGAGGCCGCGCGGCTCCTGGGCGTGCCGGAACTGAGGGACGTGCAGGACGTGACGGCCGTGGAGGAGCTGCCGCCGCCGCTCAGGGCCCGGGCGCGGCACGTGGTCACGGAGAATGCCCGGGTGCTGCAGGCAGTGGAGGCCGACGCTGCGGGCTTCGGGGCCCTGATGAACGCCAGTCACCGCAGCCTGCGGGACGACTACGAGGTCTCGCACCCGCAGGTGGACGCGCTGGTGGCGGCATTGCAGGCGCTGCCGGACGTGTTCGGGGCGCGCATGACCGGGGCGGGGTTCGGTGGGGCGCTGGTGGCGCTGGTGCGTACCGGGACCGCGGCATCGGCCGGAAAGGCGGCGATTCAGGCGGTGGGGGGGCAGGGTCAGGTGGTGGTGCCGGCGCAGACGTGACGCAATGACCTCTTTACCAAATCTTCATGCGACATACTCCCCGCATGCGGGATCCCTTCTGTGTGCTCTTGGTGGACGACAACCCCGCCGACCTCTTCCTGGCGCGTGAGGCCTTCGAGCAGCGGCAGGATCAGGTCGGGCTGTCCACCTGCGAGAGTGCCGCCGAGGCGCTGGCGCACCTGAGGAACCCCGAACTGCGCCTGCCGGATGTGGTGATCACGGACCTGAACATGCCGGGCATGAGCGGGCTGGAACTGGTGCAGGCCATGAAGGCCGACCCGGCCCTGCAGCTGATTCCCGTGGTGGTGCTGTCCACGTCCGGCAGTTCCCTGGACGTGGAGGCCGCCTACAACCTGCACGTGAGCTCGTACATGGTCAAGGCCAGCGGCTTCGACGCGTTCGTGGAGCAGGTGGACGCCTTCATTTCCTTCTGGGTGCAGGCCCGGGTGGCCGCCGACCGCCGCCCGACCGCGTAACGTCGGCCTCAATCCCCGGCTGCCTGGGCAGCCCGCAGATGCTGGACGGTGTCCCGCAGCCAGTCGCGGTCGGCCACGGTGAGCGCCCGCAGCCGCGCCAGGGCCAGCCGCACGCCGTCCGGGAAGGGAAAGGTCATCGCGTCGTAGAAGTGCAGGTGGCCTTCCACGGCGCTCAGCCGGGCTTCCAGGGCGCGGAGGCGCTCGGCCGGGGCGAGGTGCTCGGAGAACATCACGGGGATGTTGCCCTGAAGGATCAGGGCGTCCTGGGCGCGCAGGTGCTCGGCCAGCAGCGTCTGGAAGTGGGTGTGCCCGGCGGGCGTCAGGTGGTACACGCGGCGGCTGGGCCGCGCGCCGTGCTGCTCCAGGCGGCTTTCGACCAGGCCGTGGCGTTCCAGGGTGCCGAGCAGCTGGTAGGCGGTGGCCTTTTTCAGGTCGGTCACGAAGTGCAGCTGCTGCTCGATGAAGTCGTTGATCTCGTAGCCGTGGCGGTCCTGGCTGATCAGCAGGCCCAGCAGCAGCAGGGCGCGGTCGTCGGCCGGGGGGCGGGGGGCCGGTCGTGTGGCGCGGCGCGGTCCCGTCATGCCGGCATGCTAGCGTTCCGGGCCCCTCCCCTCGATTAGTCAAGATTGACTAATTGGGGTTGAGGAATGAGACGTGCGTGAATGGGCGTGGAGGAACGACCCATGAAAAAACGCTTTGCCGTGCTTGCCCTGCTGGCCGCAGGCACCCTGACCCTGAGCGCCTGCGCCCCCGCCGTGCAGGCGCCCGGCCCGGACGGTTACCGCCTGCGCCCCGCCGTGAACGCCGAGCGGCGTGCCCTGACCGTGCCCGGCTTCGGGCAGGTCACCTACTACGCCAGCGCCGCGGGCACCGGTCGCCCGCTGGTGCTCACGCACTCCGTGAACGCCGCCGCCAGCGGCTACGAGATGAAACCCCTGTGGGAGTCGTACGCCGGGCAGCGGCCCGTGTACCTGCTGGAGTGGCCGGGCTTCGGCAGCAGTGACCGGCCAGACATTACCTACACGCCGGAACTGATGGCCTCGGCCCTGGCCGCCCTGGTTGCGCAGCTGAACACCGAGGTGGACGTGGTGTCCCTCTCGCTGGGCAGCGAGTTTGCCGCCCGCGCCGCGCTGGCCGAGCCGCGCATCCGCAGCCTCGCCCTGATCAGTCCTTCGGGCTTCGGCCAGCCGCGCAACGGCACGCAGGACGCCGCGGCCGACGACGGCGGCCTGAAGCTGTACAACACCCTGAACTCCTTCGGGGACGTGCTGTACGGCACGCTGCGCACCCGACCGAGCCTGTGGTACTTCCTGAGCCGCAGCTTCCGCGGCGAGGTGCCCGGCGACGTGATCGACTACGCCGCCGACACCAGCGCCCAGCCCGGCGCGAAGTACGCGCCACTGTACTTCGTGAGCGGCCGCCTGTTTAACCCGGACGCCTACACCAACCTGTACGCCAAACTGACCGTACCCACCCTGGTGCTGTTCGACCAGGACGCCTTCGTGTCCTTCGACCGGCTGCCGCAGTTCGACGCGCTGCCGAACACCACCGTGGTGCGCATTCCCGGCACCGACGGCCTGCCGCAGTGGGAGAAACTGCCCGAGGTCCGGGCCGCGCTGGACGCCTTCTGGAGCGCCCAGCCCTAAGGAGCAGGGTGCGGCCCGCCATCCAGCCCGAAGGCGAACAGCTGCCGGGCCGAGCGGTGGGCCGCAGCCGGCGGGGTCAGGCGCATCACGGCGTCCCGCACGGCGCGCAGCGCGCCCGACTCCAGCTGCCCGGCCCGCCCCACCAGTCTGGACGCGCCCTGCACCTCCGCCACCCGGCGCTGGCGCAGGGCCTCGTACTGCCGCAGCGCCGCCGGCAGGTCCAGTCCGGAGCGCAGGCCCCGGGCGAGCACCCAGGCGTCCTCCAGGCCCATGGCCGCGCCCTGGCCCAGGTTGGGGGTCATGGCGTGCGCGGCGTCCCCGAGCAGCGCCACGCGCCCCTGCACCCAGGACAGCAGCCGGACCTCGTGAATATCGGTGTGAATGACCGGGGTGTCCGGATGCATCTGCTCGAGCACCGCCGGCGCGGAACCGCCGAAACCCGCGCAGCGCGCCTGCAAGCGGGCGGCGCGGCCGTCCGGAAGTTCCCGCTGTCCTTCCGGGGCGTTCGCGGTGACGTACCCGTACACCTGCCCGCCCCCGATGGGCACCAGACCCAGCCGGCACCCACGGCCCCACAGTTCCACCGCCTCCCTGACCGGCAGTCCGGGAGGCCCCGGCACCACGAAGCGCCAGCTGGTGTACCCGGCGTACCGGGCGGGCCGCGCGCCGAAGGTGCGGCGCCGCACGTCCGAGTGCAGGCCGTCGGCGCCCACCACCACGTCGTACCGGCCGGTCGTGCCGTCGCTGAAGGTGACGTCCACGCCCCCGGCGTCCTGCCGCAGGGCGTGCAGGGTCACGCCGAACCGGACCCGGTCCTGCACGCCGCGGGCCAGCAGGGCCTGCAGGGCGGCGCGGTGCAGGGCGACTGCGCCGCCGTACGCGGCGTACCCGACGGTCTGCAGGGGGCGGCCGTCCGCGGTTATGAGGTGGGCGGCCTGGAGCGCCTGACCGGCCGCCAGCGCTTCCCCTGCGAGGCCCAGGCCGTTCAGGACCCGCAGGGCGTTCACGCTGAGGATCAGCCCGGCTCCGACCGGCTGGAAGGCGGCGGCCTTCTCGATCAGCACCACGTCCACATCAGCTCTCCGGAGGGCCTGCGCCAGGCCCAGGCCACCGATGCCGGCCCCCACGATCAGCACGCGGGGGGTCACGGGGCCACCCCGGCGGCGCGGCGGGCGGGGCGTTCGGCGGCCATCAGCAGCAGGGCGGGCACGACGTTCAGCCAGAACCCGCCGACCGGGGCGAGCGTGACCTGCGCGGCGGTGAGGAGCAGCAGGGCGAGGCCGGTGCCGCGCGGCAGGGCCTGCCCGGCACGGGCCGACGCGAGGACCCAGCAGCCCCACAGCAGTTGCGGGCCGGCGAAACTGCCCAGCGAGCTCCAGAAGGCCGCCTGCGTGCCGAGGTGCGAGGCCTCCCAGGAAGGAAACACGGCCCCCGGCAGGCCGTGCGGGGCCAGGGTGGACAGCTGGGGCAGCACGCTGGCGAGGGCCAGCAGCAGGTGGCCCACCGCCACGAAGATCAGGAAACGTCCGGCCCACAGTTGCATACCCTCTCCTTATTGAACACGTCTGAAATTGAACACGTTCATTTTTAGGGATGGCCTGCCGGACCGACAGGCAAAATGTCCCGGAGCGGCGGAACACCTTCTTTACCGCTCCGCGTCCGCCCGCCTCAGTGGGCGAAAAACACCAGGTCCTGTGGCACGCTCTCCGGCCGTGGCCGGGAGGCGTGACCGGCCGGCAGCGCCTGCACCAGTGCCCGCGCCTCCGCCAGGTACGCGGCGTACGGCACCTCTCCGCCCGCCGTGGCTGGCCGCGCCTCCCCGAACAGGTCCAGCGGCGCTACATCGTCCGGGTGGGTCCAGGCGCCCGTGTGCCAGTCGAACTCGTACTGCCCGACGAACCGCTCCCCGTGCTCCGCGACGAACTCCACGGCGTCCAGGATGAAGTCCGCCTCCTCGTCGGTGATCCAGGGCGCCAGGTTCAGGCGCGTCCAGCCGGGCTTCACGCCCTCCAGATCGCTGAGGATGCACTGGAAGTACCGCTCGCTGTGCGCGTCGTCGATGCCGAGCAGGCTGTGCCCGTACGGGCCGGCGCAGGCGCAGCCGCCGCGGGCCTGAATCCCGAACAGGTCGTTGAGCAGCCGCACCACCAGCCGCGGGTGCAGGTACGCGCCGCCCGGGGCGCGCACGAGGAACGACAGGAAGGCCAGACGCGGCGCGTCCGGGTTGCCCAGCAGCTGCAACCGGGGATTGGCCTCGAACCGCGCCAGGGCCCGGCGGAACAGCTCGTGCTCGCGCTCTGTCAGCGCCGCCGTGCCCAGGGCCTCTTTCACGCGGAACGCCAGGGCCGCGCGGATCTTGCCCAGGATCGCGGGTGTCCCCGCGTCCTCGCGGGTTTCGATGTCGTCGATGTACGCGTGCCGGCGCGGGCTGACGTACCGCACCGTGCCGCCCCCCGCGGTGCTGGGCACCTTCAGGTGGTACAGGTGCTCCTGGAAGCACAGCAGCCCTGGCGCGCCGGGCCCGCCCGCGAACTTGTGGGGACTGAGGAACACCGCGTCGTACCCGTCCGGCTGGCCGGGCTTCATGTCGATCTTCACGTACGGCCCGCTGGCGGCGAAATCGAAGAAGGCGAACGCGCCGTGCGCGTGCAGCATGCGCGCCACGGTGCGCGTGTCGGTCAGCAGTCCGGTGACGTTGCTGGCTGCGCTGAACGACCCGATCTTGGGCCGCCCGGCGTACTCCGGGGCCTTCAGCGCGCGCTTCAGGGCGTCCAGGTCCAGGCCCCCGCTGGGGCACAGAGGCAGCTCGACCACCTCGGCCAGCGTCTCCCGCCAGCTGACCTCGTTGCTGTGATGCTCGTATGGGCCCACGAACACCACCGGGCGCTGCTCGGGCCGCAGGGCCGCCTCGACCGCGCCGCGGTGCTCGGCCGGCACGCTGATGCCCAGGATGTCCTGCATCCGGCGCACCGCGGCGGTGCTGCCCGACCCGCAGAACACCAGCTTGCAGGTCTGGTCGCCGCCGAGCTGCGCCTTGATGTACCCGGCCGCCTGGTGGGTCAGGTGCGTGCTGTGCGCCCCGGTGGCGCTGTCCTCGGTGTGCGTGTTGGCGTACAGCGGCAGCGCCAGGGTCCGGACGCGCTCCTCGACGCTGTGCAGGGCGCGTCCACTGGCGACGTAATCGGCGTACGTGACGCGCCGGTCCCCGAACGGCGTGCGGATCACGGCGTCCGTGCCGATCAGGTCGGCCCGCAGGTCAGCGAAGTTCATGGCCCAAGTGTACCCTCGCATACCCCAGGGGGCTTTCCCTTCTGTCGGGAGGGCGGGACGCCCCCCACAGGAAACCGGGCCCGGAGGCCGCAGCACGGCGCGCCTTCCAGGCCCGGCTCCGCCCCCACCTACAGCGCCAGGTACGCCTCGCGCACCGCCGGGTCGCGCAGCAGGTCCGCGCCGCTGCCCTCGCGGATCACCTGCCCGTTCTCCAGCACGTACCCCCGGTCGGCCAGCTTCAGGCTCAGGCCCACGTTCTGCTCGACCAGCAGCACGCTCACGCCCTCCTCGTTCACGGCCTTCAGCGCCTGGAACACCGTCTGCGTCATCAGCGGCGAGAGACCCAGGCTGGGCTCGTCCACCACCAGCACGCTCGGCCGGGCCATCAGCGCGCGGCCCACCGCGACCATCTGCTGCTCCCCGCCGGAGAGCGTGCCGGCCAGTTGCCCGGCGCGTTCCTCCAGACGCGGGAACAGGCGGTACACCTGCCCGAGCGTCTCCGCCTGCGCGCGCGCCGCTTCCGGGCGCATGGCCGCGCCGAGCTCCAGGTTCTCCCGCACGGTCATCAGGGGAAACAGCTCCCGGCCCTCCGGCACATGCGCCAGACCCAGTTTTACGATGTCGCTGGGCGTGGCGCGCGAGATCTCCCGGCCCCCCAGGCGGATGCTGCCCGCACCCGGGCGCACCACGCCGCTCACGGCGCGCAGGGTGGTGGTCTTCCCCGCCCCGTTCGCGCCGATCATGGCGACAAATTCGCCCGGCGCGACCCGTACCGACACGTCCCACAGCACCTGCACCTTGCCGTACCCGGCCGCGACATGCTCGATGACCAGTTCCTGTCCCACGCCGCCTCTCTCCTCCATCATTGGGTTGCTCCTCCGTTCCGGGCCGCCCGGGACGACGCCGGCCGGCCCTGCACTGCGAAGCAGCCCGTGCGGTCGCCACTCGCTCCGCTCGGCACCTGCGGCTCCGGCCGCCGGTGCGGGATCATGCGTGCAGCTCCGCTTCGGTGCCCAGGTACGCGCTGACGACCTGGGGGTTGCTGGTGACCTCGCGGTAGGTGCCCTCGGCGATCACCTGGCCCTGGTCCATCACGACCACCCGGTCGGCGAGGTCCCGCACGACGGGCATGATGTGCTCGATGAACAGCACGCTCACGCCGCTGTCCCGCACCGAGCGCACCAGGGCGACGGCCTCCTGCGCCTCGGCGGGCCGCAGGCCGGCCATCACCTCGTCGAGCAGCAGCACCTGAGGGCGGGTGGCGAGCGCGCGGGCGACCTCCAGCCGCTTGTCCTGCAGCAGCGTCAGTTCGTGCGCGGCCTTGTCGGCGTGCGCGGCCAGCCCGGTGCGGTCCAGCAGGTCGTAGGCGAGTTCACGCGCGGCGGGGAGGGTTGTGCCGGGCGTGCCGAACAGGGCGCCGACCGTGACGTTCTCGTGTACGGTCATCTCCGGGAAGGGCCGCACGATCTGGAAGGCGCGGCCCAGGCCCAGGTGGCAGCGGTGCTCGATGGGCGAGCCGGTGACGTCCTGCCCGAGCAGGTGCAGTCGCCCGGAGGTGGGCTGGTACACGCCGGACAGCAGGTTCAGCAGCGTGGTCTTCCCAGCGCCGTTCGGGCCGATCACGGCCAGGATCTCCCCGGCGAACTGCGTGAACGACACGTTCTGCACGGCCAGCAGCCCCCCGAAGCGCTTGCTGAGGCCCTCGGCGCGCAGCACGACCGGCGCGTTCGGGGCGGGCGCGGCTGGAATGGGCGCGGCGGCGGTCACAGGTCTCCTCCGTGCCGGCCGCGGCGCATCAGGCCGATCACGCCGCGAGGCAGCCACAGGATGCTCAGGATCAGCACCAGGCCGTACACGACCAGGTACCCGTTCTTCACGGTGTTGTGCAGCAGTTCCTCGGCGATGCGCAGCACCGTGGCGCCCAGCACCGGCCCGAGGGTGGTGTACAGCCCCCCGAAGATGCTGGTGGTGAGCGGCGCGATGGAGTTCGCGAGGCTGAAGGTTTCCAGCGGGTTCAGGAAGAAGGTCTTCCCGGCGTACAGCACGCCCGCCAGGGCCGCCAGCACGCTGGAG
>JAANMV010001375.1_pt1 | contig 26935 bp, 10 predicted proteins | sample 7279661 | NCBI WGS metagenome assembly JAANMV01 (sample SAMN14094540, study PRJNA606508) | bioreactor metagenome | isolation source: A lab-scale SPAN reactor treating ammonium-rich wastewater day 121 | place: Ireland: Galway | collected 2017-05-16
TGGCCCAGCCAAGCGAGGGAGCGTTGGTGCCATTCTCGCGCCAGGGGCCGAGAAAGTGCGACTGCCACTGGTTCGACAGGGCCACCGGCACCGGCGGACTGAGCCAGATGCGGACGTTGGGCGCGTACGGGTGTAGCAAAGGCATGAAAGAGCCCATCGAGTTGTAGCGTTTGCCGGTGGTGTCCACAGGCGGGGTGAGTTGCAGCCCGGCATCCGGGACATACGGCATCTTATTGGCGTGGTCCTGCAGATACATGCCGGTGGCGATGGCCACCTGATGCAGATTTGAGATGCAGGAGGTGCGCTGCGCGCGTTGCTTCGCTTTGCTGAGGGCCGGCAGCAACATCGCCGCGAGAATGCCGATGATGGCCATCACCACCAGCAATTCAATCAGCGTGAAGGCGAGTCGGACAATATCCAACGGTGAAGAACGAGGCCTGGGGTATTTTGGCTTGACTGAGACTTTGCTCATCTTCGTTCGGATGAATCAAGGAACTCCGACAGCCCACGTGGTGTCAAACTTTGAATTGCCAGCCGGTCAAATGCTTTTGGAAATTTCCCCATCATATCTTACTTGAGAGAGGTGTTACAAGTTTCGATGAGTGAACATGCGGAAAACTGGGCGAATTTGCAGAATTGGAGTTTGACACGCTCACAGTTCAAAACTCATTTCGGCTTGCTGCGGCGCCAGTTCGCACAGCAACGCGCGTGCGTCCGCCCAGCGCGGCGCGAGCCGCCGTGTAAGTGCCGGTGTCTTTTTTTTGAAGCCGCAGCAGGCGGCGGGCAGATCGGTGGCGTCAGTGAGCGCGGTGGCGTTTTGCCAAAGCGCGGCGGGTTGGATCAACGGTTGGAGAAGGGCTTCGTTGATCTGCCGCAATCCGCAGTCGCCAGTAGCGGCGCGAACTGGCGAGGGTTTCAAAGTGCGGCCCGACCTGGAGTTGGCGATGGCAGAACATGATTGAAGGGAAGCGCGTCCCCTGCGCACGTTGGAAAGCGCGCGATCCACGCCCTTGGTCAGCCAGTCCCAATCCGACTCGGCGGGACACTGACGAATTCGGGTGGCTGGGTCATGGACCGAGCGTAGAGGTTCAAGAAACTGGTGACGCACTTCCGAATAAGGCCCGGCAAAGGAGATGCAATGATGGCCATTAAAATAATTTTTTGGCCAACATCACCAAAGCAAGCTTATTCGATAAGCCACAACCGTTGCCAATGTTGTCGAAGGCTTGGGCCAGTGGGTGGATGCCACTCCCGTACCCCTCACAGATTCGTGGTGATGTTAGAAGGCCGGTAGAAGAGCGTCCAACCGTCCGTGCCGGATCCCATGTCAATGGTGGCACGGGCGTTGTTGAGATCGAATCTGTGCCATTCGCCGTGGCCATCTTCGAACAAGAAGTTGCCGCCTTCCGGCAGGCCGCCCTGCTTGCGGTGGCTCGCGGTCATGTAGTTTCGCCCATTGTAGAAAGTGGACCAGGCGATCCCCGCGCCCCGGTTGGCCATCAGGGACCATGAGCCAACCGCCTGCAACCGATCGCTCATGATCGGCGCATGGCGTTGTCGTCCACCCAGCTTCTTCTTGAAATGCCATTCCCCCAGGCCGGCGGAATTGTACGGCCAGGTGTTTCCCGCGTTGATTTCCCGGCCGGGCAGATAGAAGAAGCCGATCAATTGTTGCGAGCTGTCCGAAACCACACTGGTTTCGGCAATGCGATGCCAGTCGTCCGTAGGACAATAGAGCACATCGTTGCGCGTGCGTTCGTTGGCCACGGTACCGCGGCGGTTGGGGAAGAGGTAGCTTTTGTAAAAATCATTCATCACGGGCGACATCCAACTCAGATCGCGCCCGCCACGATTGTCGGGAAAGGAGTCCGCATGGTCGGCGGCATAGGCGTTCACGGCCACGCCCCACTGCTTAAGGTTGTTCAGGCATTGAATGCGGATGGCGCGGGACTTGGCCTTCGCCAGTGCCGGCAGAAGCATTGCCGCGAGAATGCCAATGATGGCGATGACGACCAGGAGTTCGATCAGGGTAAAAGCCCGCCGCAGGCGGAATGACTCGAGGGAGGCGTTCATGGGCTGAAACTATTTCCGCCCAAGTTGGATTGCAACTCTGTTTGCAGATCCGGGTTTTTCGTTGCCGACAAGCTACGCCTGACTCACTATCCCCGCCGGAATGAGTACTCCAATGACCGATGTCACAGAGTTACACGGTCCTTCTCCGCTCGCAGCGTTCTCCGCGGACATTCACCGCCCACGGCTCTCGCCGCTCTACACTGTCGGACTGGCGGTCGTTGCCTTCGCGATGGTGCTGTTACCGGCCATTTACCTCGCCCTCATCGGGCTTACGGTTTGGGGCGTCCTCTATCACTTGACGCATAACACCTGGATCATGTCCGGGCAGGGCAACGGCCTCGGCAGATTGCTGCTGTATCTGGGGCCGGCGGTGATCGGGGGCATTCTCGTGTTCTTTATGTTGAAACCACTCCTGGCCCGCCAGACGAAAGCAGCCGCACCGCTCTCCCTGGATCCCGCGAAGGAGCCATTGTTGTTCGCGTTTGTGCAGCGAATCTGCGAACTCGTTCACGCACCAATGCCCTGCCGCATTGATGTGGACTGCCAGGTAAACGCCTCGGCCAGTTTTCGGCGCGGCCTGTGGAGCAAGGATTTGGTGCTCACCATCGGGTTGCCGCTGGCGGTGGGACTCGACATGCGCCAGTTCGCGGGCGTGTTGGCGCATGAATTCGGTCATTTCGCGCAAGGCGCGGGGATGCGGCTGACCTACGTGATCCGGAACATCAATTTCTGGTTCGCCCGCGTGGTGTATGAACGCGACAAGTGGGACGAGCAATTGGAGCAAGCGGCGAAGGGTGTTGATCTGCGGCTTGGCGTCATCCTGCATGCGGCGCGTGGATGCGTGTGGCTGACGCGGCGGATCCTTTGGGCATTGATGCATGCCGGCACGGCCATCAGTTGCTTTATGTTGCGCCAGATGGAATACGACGCGGACAGTTATGAGGCCAAGGTGGCCGGCAGCGATGCCTTTGAATCCACTGCGGCGCGCCTGCAGGAGTTGAATGTCGCATCGCAGTTCGCGTTTGAGGAGGTCCGCCAGAGTTGGACGGGCAATCGCCTGCCGGAAAATCTCCCGCTGCTGGTGGAACACAAAGCCGCAACCCTGCCCGGTGACATCCGCCAGAAACTGGCCAATTCGGGGGATTCGACGAAAACCGGGTGGTTCGACACGCATCCTTGCGATGCAGATCGCGTGAAGGCCGCGCGGGCGCTGAACGAATCGGGCGTGTTTCGAGTTGAGCAGCCCGCACGCGGATTGTTCGCGGATTTCGCTGAAACCAGCAAGGCGGTCACGCGGCATCAGTACGAGAAGCACTGGGAACTGGAATTCTCGCCGCAGAATCTGGTGTCGTCAGAAGAAATGCTTCGCGAGAGCGCGGCCAACGCCGCAGCCGACGCCGCGACCCGGAGGTTTTATGGCGACGTGAACATCAGTCTCGTTCCTTTGCTGACGGAGGCGTTGTGGCCGCCGTTTCCAGACCTGGACGCCGCCGTCACCCAATGGCACGAAGCCCGGGAACGGAGCGAGCAATTGCGGCACGACGCATCGGAAGCTGCCGCCGGGATCGTGCGCGAGCAGCAGCGGCTGGTGGATTTTATCTCCGCGCAGCAGCTCACGGCGGCGGGTTTCAAGCTGGAGGCCAAGGAGTTCGCCTTGCCTGAATCTGCCTCGTCCGTATCCGAACAGGAAGCTGCGGCGCACCGCGCGATCGCAGCCGCGACAAACGCGATCAGCCAGCAACTGGCGAAGGTGGACGAGTTTGTCGCGGCGCTGCGGAAACGGGTGACCCTGGCGTTGCGACTGGCACAGAACGCCGGCGAACAGACTCCGGAAGCGACTCCGGAACTCGCAACCCTGACCGCAACCCTGGCGGCGGTTGGGGCGGCCATGCCATCGGTTCATCAAATCGGCATGCGCTTGCGCGCGTTCACTACGCTCGCACAGAATCGCGGCAACCACTCCAAACCCGAAGAGGTTGATGCAGAAATGTCCCGGCTGGCGGGAGAATTGAAGCAACTCGTCGCGGAGGTTGATGCCCCACTCGGCAATCTCCCGTATCCATTCCCGCATCCGCGAGGACAATTGACGGTGGCGGAGTATGTTCGCCACGAGAAGCCCGGCGAGAATGAATGGGAAACCGTCTATCGCGAAAGCGATTCACGTTTGGACCGAATCTTCGCGTTGCACTACCGGCTGATTGGCCGATTCCTAGTCCTGGCCGAAGCCGCGGAGAAGAATCTGGACCCGAAGGCCGAAGCCCCTGGCGCGACCGGGTAACAACGTAAAGCGGCCATGCTGGTGACCGCCAGTCGCCGCGGACACGACGGTGACCCCGCTTGCCTTGGTCCGTCATTGCGCTTGCGCAACCCTCGTCCGTGGAATCCCGCTTGGGCGACCCGCGCCAGCCAATTTCAACTTTCAACGCGCCACCGCGGTGATTACTCTGGCGCCATGTCACGCAAGGCGTCATCCGAACCGGCCAAGGGCTTTGGCGATGTCATCGGCGTTGCGCTGCTGGCCGCGGCATTGCTGCTCCTGGTGGCGCAAATCTCGTTTGACCGCTACGACCTGGCCTCCGTCCGCATCCCGCCCAACAAGCCCGTCCATAACTGGATCGGCCCGTTTGGCGCGCACTTCGCGCACTGGTTCTTTTTGCTGTTCGGCTTGGCAGCGTATCTCCTGCCGCTGCTGTTTGCGGCATTCGGCGTGGCCTACCTGTTCAACATCCTCGGTTACCTGCGCCAGCGTTCCAAATGGAGCCTGCTGTGGGCCGTCGTGCTGGTGCTGGCGCTGACCGGCTTGTTGCACACGCTGCACGTCAATGGGTGGGCGGGTGGGATCAACGAGCGCATCGCGGCCCCCAGTCCCGGTGGTTTCCTGGGCGATCTCACCTTCGAGTACGCGTTCTGGATGCTGGGCGCGATGGGGGCGATCATCGTCTATGTCACCCTCGGCCTCATCAGCCTCTTGTTCCTGACCAATTTCCAGCTCGGCATCTGGCTGCGCGGATGGTTTGGCAACCGACCCGAACCGGACGAGGCCAACCTGCCCGACGAGGAAGCCGTGCTTGAACGCCGCGCCCGGGAACTGGCACGGCAGGCGCAGAAATTGCAGGAGGAAGTAGCGCGCTCCGGCTTGGGTGCGGATATGCAACCTGTGCCGGAACCCACGGTGCGCGATCTCAGTGTACCGCAAGCCCGACCCGGTCGCGGCAAGAAACCCACTCCTTCCGAGCCGGCCAAAGAACCGTTGCCGCCGGACGAAGTCGAAGTCATTCCCGCGCGCGAAATCGGCCAGGCTACCACCGCCGACGTGCTGGGCAAAAAACCTGAGTCGCCCGCGAGATCAGAGGAAAAAACCGAGGCCGCTGCAGAAGGCGAACCAAAGCCGGACGACGAAAAGCCTGCCGAACCGGCTATCACCATCACCGGCATCACTCCGGCGCGGCCCAAACCGAAACGGCCCAAGCCCATCACCGTGGCGTCCACGCCGATGATCGGCAATTACCAGTTGCCGACGCTGGACTTCCTCCAACACCCGGACATGACCGTGAAACCCACGGAATCCAAGGAGGAATTGATGGCCAACGCGCGGCTCATGCAACAGACGCTCGCACAGTTTGACATCGAAGTTTCGCTGGGCGACATCACCAAAGGCCCGACGATTACGCGCTACGAATTGCATCCCGCGCCCGGCGTGAAGCTCGAAAAGATTCAGGCGCTCAACAATAACCTCGCCGCCGCGCTCAAGGCCGAGCGCATCCACATCCTGGCGCCCGTGCCCGGTAAAAGCTCCGTGGGCATCGAAGTCCCGAATCACGTCAAGACCAAGGTCATCATGCGCGACCTGTTCGAGTCGGACGAATGGCGCAGCACCAAGGCAAGGTTGCCCATCGCGCTGGGCAAGGACGTTTACGGCCATCCGATCATCGGCGACCTCACCGAAATGCCTCACCTGCTCATCGCTGGCAGCACGGGTTCGGGCAAGTCCGTCTGCATCAATTCCATCATCTCTTCGCTGCTCTACCGGTTCACCCCGGACCAGTTGCGCTTCGTGATGATTGATCCCAAGGTCGTTGAGTTGCAGCAATACAACGTGCTGCCCCATCTCGTGGTGCCCGTGGTTACCGACCCCAAGAAAGTGATCCTCGCGTTGCGCTGGGTGGTGAATGAGATGGAAAAACGCTACCAGATTTTTGCGCGGGTCGGCGTGCGCAACATCGGCTCGTTCAATTCGCGCCCGAAGAACAAACCGCTCCCGCAGCAGGAACTGGAACTGCCGCTCAAGGCCAAGAAGGAAAAGGTCGAACCGGGTGCGGACGGATTCGCGGTGGAAGTGGACGAGGAAATCGTTGTGCCGCGCGAGGAGGAAATCATCATTCCCGAAAAACTCAGCTACATCGTCGTGATCATTGATGAGCTGGCGGACCTGATGCTCGTCGCGCCGGCGGACGTGGAAATGGCCATCGCGCGCATCACGCAGATGGCGCGCGCGGCGGGCATTCATTGCATCGTCGCCACGCAACGGCCGAGCGTGGACGTCATCACGGGCGTCATCAAGGCGAACATCCCGGCACGTATTGCCTTCCAGGTGGCCAGCCGCGTGGATTCGCGCACGATTCTGGATGCGATGGGCGCGGACAAGCTGCTGGGGAAAGGCGACATGCTCTACCTGCCGCCCGGCAGCGCGAAACTCATCCGCGCCCAGGGCGCGCTCATCACGGACAAGGAAATCCAGGACGTCGTGGACTTCATTGCGCGGCAAGCCAAGCCGAGTTACGAGATGGAGATTCACCAGCAGCTTTCCAAACCCTCCAGCAGCTTTGGCAACGAGAGTGGCATTGATGAGGACGAAGAAATCATCCAGCAGTGCATCGAAGTCATCCGGAGCGAGCAGAAGGCCAGCGTCTCGCTGATGCAACGCCGCTTGCGCCTCGGTTACACGCGCGCGGCGCGCATCATGGATGAGCTGGAGAACCGCGGCATCGTCGGTCCCAGCAAGGGCGCCGAACCGCGTGACATTTTGATGGACCTCGACGGTGAAGGCGCGGACGGCGCAGGGCAGGGAAGCTGAGCCAACTAATGCCGATGTCGGAACCGGAGCCGGACGAGCTGTGGATTCCGCGTCTGAACGGGGGCGAATGGCACGCTTGCAGTCGTGGCGGACTATGTGATAGTCTCAGCCCTGTGTTGGCGAGTGTGAGCAGTCAGGCTTGGAATGATGCCATCAGCATGACCTTGAGCGGGGTTTCGTTTCATTCCGTGGCTCCAGCCCCTTGGCGACGCCGGAATGCTGTGGCAATTCGAGATGATTGGTGATCAGGTGGCCCGCGTGGCGGAATTGGCAGACGCGCTAGATTCAGGTTCTAGTGAGTAACATCGTACAGGTTCAAGTCCTGTCGCGGGCACCATCTTCAAAGAATCACTCCCGGCTTTGAACGATACCCCATCATGGTGGTTCTCAACCGAAATTACTCCCATTTGGGCTGCCTCGACTTTTTCACTTACCGTCGTCACGTCCTTGCTGCCCTTTGACATGTAGAACACGCAATTTCCTCCACTCCGCTCCGCCCACAATTCGCCCCGCGCCCGCCTCGCCCGCCGACAATTCCTTGTCGCACTTGACCAGGCGATACGGCACGGCCTTGTGATGGTTCACGACGGCGCTTTTCCCAATCCAATCCAGCGTCGGCATGGGGCGGAGGATAGGGAGCAGGCGGATGACTGGCGAGCAGGGAAATCAAACCGGCGCGCGGCCTTGCTCAATCGGAGGGCGCCCGGCGTCAAGAGCGGATTGGGGACGAAGTCTTGAAGGTGGTGGTAGGTGATGGATTCGAACCATCGAAGGCGTAAGCCAGCAGATTTACAGTCTGCCCCCGTTGGCCACTTGGGTAACCTACCAACTGTCCCGTTTCTGCGGGACGGGGATTAAGCCAGACGCCCTGGCCCTTGTCAATCCAGTCCACCCGCCCTAACCTGCCCGCATGTTCGATTCCTTAAGCAGCAAGCTTCAGAACGCCTTTCGCAACCTGCGCGGACTCGGGAAGATTTCCGAGGCCAACGTGGGTGACGCCTTGCGCGAAGTGCGCATGGCCCTGCTCGAAGCCGATGTGAATTTCAAAGTGGCGCGCGACTTTATCGAACGGGTCAAAACCAAATCCCTCGGCGCGGAAGTGGTGGCCAGCATTCAACCCGGCCAGCAAATCGTCAAAATCATCCATGACGAACTGGTGGATTTGCTCGGTTCCGCGAACGCCGGCCTGAATTTCAGCGGCAATCCCACCTGCATTCTCCTGGTAGGTTTGCATGGTGCGGGCAAAACCACCTCCGCCGGCAAGCTCGCGCGCCTGATTCAGAAGCAAGGCCGTCAGCCGTTGTTGGTCGCTGCGGACGTGTATCGCCCGGCGGCCATGGATCAGCTTGAAACGCTCGGCAAACAACTCGATCTCCCCACGTTCCTTAAACGCGGCGAGCAGGATGTTTTGAAGATCGCCCGGGAAGCCCTCGACTTTGCGAAGCGAAACAACCGTAACACCCTCATCTTCGATACCGCGGGCCGGCTGCAAATTGACGAACCCCTCGTGCAGGAGCTTGTCCGCTTGCGCGACCTGGTGAAGCCCCAGGAAATTCTGCTCGTGCTCGATGCCGCCACGGGTCAGGAAGCCGTCAACGTCGCCACGCATTTCGACCAGGCGCTGAATATCACCGGCTCGATTCTCACCAAACTGGATGGCGACGCGCGCGGCGGTGCGGCGTTGAGCATGAAGGCCGTCACTGGCAAACCCATCAAGTTTGCCGGCGTGGGTGAGAGGCTGGACGAATTCGAGCCGTTTCATCCCGAGCGCATGGCCTCGCGCATCCTTGGCATGGGCGACGTCGTGAGCTTGGTCGAGAAAGCCGCCGAAGCCGTGGACCTCGAGGACGCCAAGCGCATGGAGGAGAAGATGCGCAAGGGCGAGTTCACGCTCGAAGATTTTCTGGACCAACTGCGCCAGATGAAAAAGCTCGGCCCGTTGGAAAACATCATGAAGATGCTGCCGGGCGGCGCGGAAGCCTTGCAGGGGCAGGACATGTCGAAGCAGGAAAAGGAATTCAAGCGCATGGAAGCGATGATCTGCGGCATGACGCCCAAGGAGCGCAAAAGCCCGCAAATCCTCAACGCCAAGCGCCGCATTCGCATCGCCAAAGGCAGCGGCGTGAGTGTGACCGAGTTGAACACCATGCTCAACAAGTTCGGTCAGATGCAGCAGATGATGAAGAAGATGGGCAAGTTCCAAAAGATGATGGCCCGCATGGGGGGCGGCATGCCGGGGATGTTGCCGCGGTAACACGGTCGCGTTGCGCGGCTCGGAGAACCGCAGCACTCCGGGGCCGCACGAACTCACGGAGTCTTTCAAATCGCTCGGAGCGGCGAAGCTGCTGCGGGTGGCAAGCCTGGTACTGCGACAAACCAATTGCGCAACGTGGTAGGGCGCGTCACTCCGTGCGCGCCGCAGCCTGCAAATCGCTTTCCCAACGGCGCGCACGGAGTGACGCGCCCTACCGTCCCCGAGCGCATGTTTCCAAACTTGTGAGTCCCCCCACCCGGCTTGGGAAAAACGCCAGATTCGCTTCACTTTTGCACCTTCAAGCGGGTTGCCGCAGGAAGTTCAGCGTGGATCGCTCAGATGGCCGAGGAACAAGCACGCTCCGCTGGCGCGATGTTGGATGGCGAAAAGAAACGGACGATCCACGCGCACTTCAATGGGTTTGGTTATCTCGCGGACTGCGGAGAGGGTCGTCATCACGACTGCGGTGGCGGCGGCGGCTTCCGTACCTTTTTCATCCAGGTTGAGGAAGGTCTTGTGAAACACTTCTGAGATGTAGAGGTAGTCGTCTGGCCGCCGCGGGGCGAGGCGGTCGAAGTTGGCGCTGCCGCGCGGCTGATCGAACGCGCTTTTCATCCCCAACTTCTGCAACTCCCGCCCCAAAGCCATGACCGGCGGCTCAAGCTTGAACTTGGGCAGGTGGAGAATAACTTCTTGCGGGTTCAATTGGGCACAGTCGGCCAGCGATCTCGTGGTTAGGGTTTGTTCCAGAGCCGCCAGTCCATCCACTCTGTCCGGAAGCAGAATGAGGAAATGCAGTTCGCCGCCACGGTAGGGAATGGTCAAGGCCGTGTGGCCATTGCGCCGGGCATAACCGAGCGTGCGTTTGGTGGTCATCGTCGGCACGTGGATGAGACGGTTTGCCGCCCGGTGAAAGGGCTGCGGTTTGGTGGCTGAGGTTGGGAATTCACTGGCCCAGGGAGCTTTCAGGTAGATTGCATTCACCAGCACAAGGCGGGTGAGATCGCTCAACGCGCCTTCGGGAATGAGGTCGCGGATGCGCTGTCGCGTCTGGTCCTCGACCCAATCGTTGATGTGCTTGGTGGCGCTCGCGGGACTCCGCACAAAATCCAGCGGCTCGAACGGCGCCCCGTAGTCATTCCGCACCAGGATGAGAAACGGTTCACGAAAGGCGTAGCCCGTCTGGCCGAACAACCGGTTCGCCCCGGTCAGGATGATGGGATCGTTCGTAGCGCCATACTTCTGCATCCGCTCAACCTCGCGGACGCTTTCTTGCATCACCTCCTCCAATGCCATTCGCAACGCGGTAAACGAGTGATGCACCGCCGCATCGTCGTCTGGATAGTGAAGCACTCGCTGCATCTGGTTGCGCGTTTCGCCCTCGGCCCCCGCGTAGGTCATGGCCAGCGCGCTCTGGATCGAATACGGCGAGAGCAGGGCGTTCGCACCCGGCGGGCCGGGTGTTTGCAGCAGTTCGATGCCGAGTGCATTGATCGCATCGGCAGCGGGAGTGGTTGGTTCAGCCGCCAACATGGGAACGGCGGCCAGGAAAACAGCCAGGACCAATTGTTTCATAAGCCTCATCGTGCATCTAACGTGATTGAGCCTCATTCCACCCGCGCGGGCAACCCTCAAAACGCGGTCATGCCTCGCTCAACCCCAGTGTAGCGCCGCCTTTCAGTCGGCATTTTCCTGGCATCCGTTCGCAACTGGGTATTGCCCGCCGGTTCACCGAAGCGCCAGCTTGTTGCCGACATTGCGTGGTCCGCGTGGGCAAAGCCAGTCGCCGACTGGCGCCCCGCGCGGCTGACGCTTCGTGCGCAGGGAGAAAACGCGATCAACTCCGAGCTGTGACTGCGCGACTTCCCATTACTTGAGCCACGGTGCGAGGCGTTCGCCGGCCCAGATTTCTTTCACGGACTGGCGTTTGCGCACCACGGCTGCCCGCCGGCCATGGACCATTACTTCCGCCGCGAGCGACCGGGTATTGTAGTTCGACGCCATCACAAATCCGTAGGCGCCGGCGCTCAACAACGCCAGGCAATCCCCCTCCGCGACTTTGGGCAGCGGACGGTCTTTGCAGAAGTAGTCGCCCGATTCGCACACGGGACCGACGACATCCGAACTGAGCAACGCCCCGCCTTTGCGCGTCGTCGGCACAATCTCGTGATAGGCATCGTAGAAGGCGGGGCGGATCAGGTCGTTCATGGCTGCATCCACAATGATGAAGTTTTTCTGGCCGGTTCGTTTCACGTACTCCACGCGTGCGACCAGAATTCCCGCATTGCCGGAAATGAACCGGCCCGGCTCGATCAGGATGCGCAACCCCAGCGGTTGGAGCAGCGGGACCAACCTCTGCGCGTAGCGTTCTGGCGTGAGCACGCCGCGCGCGGTCGCGCTCTGCCACCAATCCGCCGCGCCGCTCGCCAATGCGGGCTGATAGACGATGCCGAGTCCGCCGCCGATGCTGAAGAATTCAATCCCATACCTCGCTTTCAGTCGTTCGACCAGCGGCCGGACCTTGCGCACCGCCTGTTCAAACGGTGTCACCTGGGTAATCTGCGAGCCGATGTGCATCTGCACCCCGCGCAACCGCAGGTGCTTCAAGCGGCTCGCGCGGGCATACACGCCCTCTACCTGCTCAAAGGCGACCCCGAATTTGTTCTCGTAGGTGCCCGTCGTGATCTTCGCGTGCGTGTGCGCTTCCACGTCGGGATTCACCCGCACGGCCACCGGCGCGACTTTCTTGAGCCGCGCGGCCACGCGATTGATGCGCTGCAATTCCGGCTCGCTTTCGGCGTTGAAGGAATAAACCCCGCGCCGCAAGGCAAACTTGATTTCCGCCTCGCTTTTGCCCACCCCTGCGAACACGCACTTGCGCGGGTCGCCTCCGGCGGCGATCACGCGCTGCAACTCGCCGCCGCTCACGATGTCGAAGCCACTGCCCAGATCGGCCAGCGTACGCAGCACGGACTGATTGGAGTTGGACTTCATGGCGAAACACACCAGGTGATTCACCGGGGCCAGCGCACCGTCCAGTCGTTGAAAGTGGCGGGTCAGTGTGCGCTGCGAATACACGTAGAGCGGCGTTCCGAATTTGCGGACGAGCGAATCAATCGTGATGCCTTCGCAGAACAGTTTTTTCCCAACGTAACGAAAATCATGCATGGTGTGAGAATCCCGGGTTCAGGTGGTTGAGTTCAAAGTCCAATCTTGGGTGCAAACAGAAACCCGCCGGATTCGCAAATCCGGCGGGGAGATCGGGCAAGAGTGGTCTCAAGGCCGGGCGAGAATGGCGGCCCGTTGCTTGTGATAATCTTCCGGCGAAATTTCATCGGCCCGGTACTTGCGCAACAATTCAGCCAGTTCCAACTCCTTGGTTGCAGGAACGGGCGAAGGCGGCGCTTCGGGTGACCGAATGCTGGGCGCAACCGACGGTGCCGGTGCCTCTGGAAACGCAACCGTGGCGCCGCTGCGTGGCGCCTTGCCTGGTCCACGAACGGTGGGCGCGGGAGGCGGCGCAGCCGGATCATGAGTTTCCTGGCGCACGGCGGCGCGGGCGCGGGCAATGGCGGCATCGTCCTGTGCGACCGGTGGCGTGTACAGCGGGGCCGCGGGCGCGGGCGCCACCACCGGAGCAACCGGAGGCGGCGGCGTTGGCTGGGTCACAGGTGGCGCGGGCGTCGTCACGACGGGTCTGGCCGGTGCGGCGTGGCGCGGCGCCGGTTGTTGCTGAACGTTCAGGTTTTGGATCTCTTGCCGCATGGCGGCACGGGCGCGAGCAATGGCCGCATCATCCGCAGTGGAAATGGGAACCGCGGGTGCCGCAAGGGGAACCACCGGCTGACGCGGGGCTGCTTCCACCGGCGGTGGAGCGGAGGTCGGCGTCACCGGTTTGGCCGGTGCGGTGCGGGGAGGAGCGGACGGCTTCTGGGCGTCCAGTTCGAGCATCTTCTGGCGGAGCGCCTCGCGAGCCCGGGCTTGCGCCTCGGTTTCGGCGTGGAGGTTGGTTGCGCCGGCCAGCAAAGCCGCCGCACTGAGCACGGAGAAATACTTGGACATCTGCATGGGTGTTTCTTACGAGAAATCTCTGCCCGAAGCAACTGGTTTCCCCGATCGATATTTTTTCGCTTGCAAATGTGATCTGATCGGCGCCAGATGCGCTTCAACCCGGCGTTTCCAGGCTATGTGGAACAACCGTATCTGCCGGCTTGGAGTTGAGATGCACAGTTGAGCTCGCGGATGGAATCAGATGAACCAAGATTGAGATTGGCAAACGGCAGCCGCCCGTTGGCAATGCTACTGGTTCTATTGTTGTGGTTCGCTGCCGTCCCAGCAGGCCGGGGGCAGACCATTCTCCTGTTCGAGGGCTTCGAAGGTGCGTTCCCGGGCCTATGGAGTGTGGGGGACGCCAACGCGGCCGGTAACCCCGCTTACTGGGATGACGTGAACGCCGCCTTCGGCGGGGTGCTGCCGCGCACCGGGAATTGGAAAGGTTACTGCGCCGGTTTTGGCTACACCGGCACGACAACCGATCCGCGCTACACGGACTTCATGACCGCATTCATGACCCGGACGATCAACCTCACCGGCCAGTCACGGGTCAATCTGCGGTTCTGGAATTTGGTCCCCAGCATCGAAACCGGCTTCGATTACTGCCGGGTTTTTTTGGACGGGACGTTGCTGTGGTCCAACGCGGTGCCGCGCACCAGTTGGATGGAGGTGGCGACGAATTTGAACGCGTTCGCTGGCGTGAACCGCACGCTGCGGTTTGAATTTCTCAGTGACAGCAGCGTCACCGCAGAGGGCTGGTATCTCGACGACATTGAGGTGACCGCGGCCAGCGTCCCGGTGACCGAGCAGTTTACCGGCCTGGCGCTGACCAATTACACAGGTTATGTGATTGCTTCCGACGCACTGACCAACCATCCGGCGTTCAACCGCGACGCGCTGCGGCCGCAGTCCGTGTTCCGGGTTGAAAACTTCACGCCGGCGGCCACCAACCTCAGCTACCGTCTGAGCTATCGTTTGCTCAATTCCGGGGGCACGCCATTTCCCATCCTAGAAACCAACGGCGTGGTCAACGGCAGTTCCACCTACAACGTGGTGACCAACGTCACGCTGGCCGGCGGGCAGCGCCTGATCCTGACCACCACCGCCGCGCTCGTACCAGCCGCCCGGCTGAACCCCTACGATACCTACACCGTGGAAGCCCGCCTGTTCCGGGGCACGACGGATACGGGATTGGTGCGGACCGACGGCCCCTACCAGTTCTTTCACTTCACCAACCTCGTCAGCAGCGATGCAGCGTTCAACGTCCTGACGCGGCTCAACACCGCCGTGACCAACCGGATCGCCATGGCCAACAACGTTTCGGGCCGGAGCAACTTCATCTACACGGTCAATTACGAAACGCATTGCTACGACAGCTTCAACGATCCGGCGAATCCGGTGATCGCCTATCCGCTGGTGCTCAATTACGCCCTGTTCAACAGCGGTGGCGTGCCCGTGGCGCTGAAGACCAACACCACGATTATCAACGAATCCACTTTTGGCTACGAGCCCGGTTCAGCCACGCCGGTTCTGCCGCGCGCACGCTTGCGGGTGCAAAACCTGAACATCGAGCCGGCGGGCCAACTGGATTCGGTGAACCAGACCTATTACCTGGTGGTTTCCATCGGGCACACGAACCAGCCGGGCCAGCCGTTGCTGGCCGGCAACACCACCAACAGCGTCACCGCCCGCCTGCTGCACTTCAACGGCCGGCTCTTCTTCGGCGGCATCGAGACTCGTTTCACCAGTCTGGCCAGCGATTCCGCCCCCGGAGCGCCGGGCGCGGGCTTCATCAACAGCACGCTGACCGTGAACAACAACAGCGGCTTCGTGGTCGGCAGCCCGTCGCACACCTACGGCAGCGGCGCTCCTCTGAGCGTGCGGTTGTATGCCAACGGCAACGCAGAACTCTCCGCCAGTTTCGTGGTGCTCAATGCGCCCGCGCCCGATGTCGGCACGGTGAACAACGTCAGCTTCACCCGCGGCCCGGTTTCGCTGACCACCTCGGGCGCCAACGCAAACCTGACCGCCAATCTGCCGACCGGGTTTGGCTACACCACCAACGCCGCCAGTCTGATGACGCTGCGCCGGCACACGGCCACGGTGAATTTTCCCAATGTGACCCTGAATCAGTCCTTGGCGCCCACGAGCGATCTCACCTTCACGCCTGGACCGCCGATTTATTCCTCCGAAGAATCCAAGCCGCTCTGGATCGCCTCCTGGACGTTGGATTGGAAAGTGTCGCAGGGCACCTTTTCGCCAGGAGGCACGAACGTGTGGCTGTTCCACACGCGCTTCTGGGAAAGCTATTTCCAGTTCATCAACAGTGAATTCACGGTCAACCCGGCAGCGATGTCCTTCAAACGGGACAACAGCGGATACTACCAGTTCATCAACACCAGCACGCTGACGAATCCCGTGGTCGTTTATGCCAACGCCCAAGGCGTGGCCGAAATGACCCTGACTGCCAACTTCAACAACGGGGAATTTCGCTCGTTTTTCCCCTATGACACCCGCGTCACCTGGACCAACGGCGGCACGATGGTGGTCGAGCGGGATCTGGTAGTGCCCGGCACGAACAGCGCGCTGCGCGGGGTGGCCTCGGTAAGCGTGCCCTATACCACCACCTGTCCCGGCTGCGACAGCGCGGCGCTGACGAATTTCCCGACTATGCTGCCCGCCAGCCAGCGCCTGCTGTTCACCCGCGACGGCGGTCTGGCGGCGGAAGGACCGCTCGCTCCGAGCCACACGCTGTCCTGGGGCTTTATTCCCGAGGCCGGCGATTTTGCGCAGCGCGTGCTTTCCTTCACCAACGCGGCGGTTCATGTGCCGGGCCATTTCGTGCGGGGCGACCAGAACCCGCAGCCGCGCGAGCAGGGTCCGGCGACGATTCTTTTGAGCGGCGTGGCGGCCACCAACGGCAACTACATCGAGCGACCCATTACCAGCACTTACCTGCTGGGGCTGGCGGATTACGCGGGGCTAAACTTCCGTGTTTATGTCAACAACGCGCGCCAGGCCATCAGCCGGCTGGCCGGCAAGGCCGCCGGTCCGTATGGGTTGAGCGGTTGCTCGAAGTACTACGCCCGCCTCAGCGGGGTGTCGGGTTTGCACGAGGCGTTCCCGGGCACGTTCCCCTCGCCCATTTACCTCCTGGGTTACGAGATGGATTTCAGCAACTACGGCGTGGCGTATCTGGACAGCCAGAATGTGGACTCGCGCACTGCCGGCCAGCTCAAGGTGCCGTATCCCTCGGACTTCACCCTGGATTTCGAGGAGATGAAATTCACGTGCGTTGGCGGGCTGCTGAACGCCAAGGTCGCGCCCGCCAGCCAGGTCTTCAAAAAACTGGCCTGGTGGAACGCCGACTTCGAACCGCTGTCCATCCAGTTCAAGAGCAACCCCGGCGAAACCTGTTCGCCCGGCAAAGGCTCGCTGGTCGTGGGCGTGCGCGGCTACGCCAGTCACATTGACCAGCCGCTCTCCGGCCTGCTCGGTTTCCAGACCAACGGCAATCTCATTGCGAAATCGTTCGGCCTGGAGGGGATTGATTCGCGCTTGAAAGCGCCCAGCAAGTTCAAACTCACCGGCCCGAACAGCACGGCCTACACCGTCAACCCGGTGGCCGACGCGTATTACAGTAGTTGGTCGAACACCGCACCGGCCAACCTGCCCGCGCAGGGGTTCATGAACATTGCCGGCAAGATCAAGGTGCCGTTCTTCGACGAACTCAAGGTGCATCTCCACACCAGCGCCCGCACCAACGGCGTCACTCCCGCGCCGAAAATCTGGCTGGCCGGCGGCTGGCCGCGGGCAGGCAGCAGCAATCCCAACTTCGGCTGGCGCGTCGGCAGCGACGATTTCTTCACCGCCGCGTATTTCGACCCGAACAACTTCGGGTTCCCGCCTGGGGTGACCCTGGACAACTACCGGAACAACGCCACCCAGCAGTATCATCCGCGCGCGCAACGGCTCTGGCTGGACGTGGTGGATTTCGATTATCCGCTCGCCTGGGCCGACAGCACGCGCACGTTCAAGTCGCTCCACGGCATCACCAACGACCTGATGGTGTTCAAGGTGCAGCACGAAATCACCCACCTCGATCCGGTGAACGCGTCGCTGGATTTCGGCATCCAGTATGACGGCCTGCCGAAGATCAGCCTGGCGAACATGGCGTTCAACGTCATTGACGAGCAGTTCGGCGTGGCCAAGGCGCTGGCCAACGCCGCCGGCAACGAGGTGCGCGACGTGTTGCTCGAAGGCAGCCAGAACCTCGACCGCATGTTGGCCAGCACGCTGGACGATTTCGTCGAGGACGTCTTCAAACGCACGCTGGATCCCACGGTGGACGCGCTCTACTCGCGGCTGCAAACCGAGTGGAACGCGCTGCCGCCCGCCGCCAAGGGCAATTTCCCCGATCAAGTCAGCCTGGTGTTGTCCAATTATCTCATCGGCACCGGCCCAACACCCGTGCTGACCAACATCACCCGCCAGTATTACATGCTGGCCGACGGCGCGGCACAGCCGTTGGGGTTGTTGAAGGAACTTTCCGACACGCTCGACGAGATCACCAACTCGATCGCGGCCATCACAGGCACGATTTCCAAGGGCACGAACGGCGTGCCGCTGGGCGTGGTCAAGGACGGTCTGCTCAAGATCACCGGCGGACAGCGCGGCATCGCCAAGCAACTGGTCGGCGAACTGGTCGGGCAACTGGCCTCGGATTTCCTCGGTTCGGTCACCGAGCCGCATGTCAGCAACCTGATGAAGGAGATCGAACCGTCCTTGCAGCAGATCACCTCGCTGCTGAACGACGTGCAGAAGGCCCTCGGCGAAGTGCGGGCCAAGGTCGCCCTCGGCCAGGAGTTCGCGCAGGAACTGGACACCAAGATCAAGTCCGGCGCGGCGCAACTCACCAACGCCACGTTCCAAGCCAGCCAGGAGATCCGGACCTTCTTCAACGGGATGAACTACGCGATTGACGATCCGTTCGTTCATTACTCGTCCACGGAAATCAAACAGATGGTGCGCTCGAAGGTTCGCGAGCGCTTTCAGGAAACCGCCGTTGCCGCCAGCCTCCAGGTTTCGCTCAAGCAGCGCGTGTATGACCTCGACAGCGTTTATCGCGAGGCGGTGGACAGCGTCTTCCAGCAGCTCAACCAGGTCCTGCGTCAGTTGATCGCGCAGACGCTGGCCGAGGTGGACAAGACCATCAACAGCGCGCTGGGCGACCTGAGTGACACGATCGGCGCGGGCCAGATTGACGGCCATGCGCTCATCAACGGCGATTCGCTGAAGATGCTGCGGTTGGACGCGCGCTTCCGCTGGCGCGTGCCCGATGACATGGAGTTCAACGCCTACCTCATCATCAAGGAACTGGACTCCTCGGCCACGCCGGGTTGCGGCTTCAGCGGCAGCAGCGCCACCGAAGTAACCTTGGGCGCCGAGGACGTGGACTTGAACTGGATCAGCCCCGACCTCCGGGCCAGCATCGCCACCAAGTTCAGTTTCCAGACCGGACCGTTCAAGCCGCTGGGCATGGCTGGCAGTTTCAACGTGACCGGCGGATTGAACTTCGAGTCGTTCGAGATTTACAAACTGGGCGCGGCGGTGGCGTTCGGGTTGAACGAGAATTATCTCGCCGCCATCGCCGGGGTGCGCATGAGGTCTTACGACCTTTCCGGCGGCATATACTTTGGGCGCACCTGCACGCTGGACCCGATCAAGCTGATTGATCCCGACGTGGCCTCGGTGCTGGGCGACCCGCCCTTCACGGGCGCGTACCTGTATGGCGAGGGCTGGATTCCGATTTCCGAGGCGGTACTGGGCATCCCGGCGTCGTGCCTGTTCAACATCTCGGCGGGCATCGGCGCGGGGGCGTTCTTCTTCATCGAAGGACCGACGTACGGCGGCATCATGAAAGCCGGCGTGCTGGGCGAGGCGTTGTGTCTGGTGACCATCCGGGGCGAGGTGAAAATGATCGGCGTGAAGAGCGGCGACAACCTCCGTTTCAAAGGCAAGGGCCGTCTCAGCGGCAAGGTGGGCGCCTGCCCATTCTGCGTCAAGTTTGGCAAGAACGTCGGCATCACCTACGAAAATGGCTCTTGGGACGTGGATTTCTAAGCGTATGAGAACCGCGATGCCTGATTTGAATCTCATGACGCTCCGGCCAGAATCCGGCGCGGCGACAGCGGGATTGGAGCGCGGACATTCCTGTCCGCAAGTTGGAGTATCGTTACACACGCGGACAAAAATGTCCGCGTTCCGATTCGCGGCACTCGCGGCGCTTGCGGCTTCGTTCCTTGTTCAGCCCACGACCGCTCAGGAAGGATTGGAGAATCTTGTTGGGACGGCCGGCACCACCATTCAGGATGGCGCGGGCCGGCAATGGGCTTATCTCCTCTGGCAGGGATCCAGTCCGGGACTGGTCTTGGGGCGCACTTACGCCATCTACGCCAAACCGGGCGACCCGTCCTCGCCCGCACTGTTCACGCGCGTCAGCATCGTCACCCAGCAATCCGACACGCGGAACATCGAGCCGCTGCTGCGCCGCTCCGAGAACGTCGGCCAGAATCCCGCCAAGCTGGAGCAGGACCTCCACAGCGTCTTTGAATCCCTGATGCCGGCCGGCTCGATTTCGCGCGCCGAGAAACTGTCCGCCGCCATCCGCGGTTCGCTGAACAATGAGGAGCACTTCCAGAATCTGGTGATGATGGCGCGCCTGCATCCCGGCGTCGCCATGGCGCTGGGCGTGGCGTATGCCGACGTGATCGCTCCGGGATTGACCACCTACGAAATCCGTTTGTTCGATCCCGCCCAGGAGCAGGACCTCGCGGTCGTCGGCCGCGTCACGCTGCAACCCGGGGCGCCGACGGACCTGCCCGCGCCCGGCCCGGCGGTGGAATTTGTGGACTCCTCGGCCCGGGGCGATGTGAACGTCAAGCTGCGCTGGGCCACACCCGACCCGCTGCGCCGGCTGGGTCTGTTGCACTATGGCTTCAACGTCTGGCGCGTGACCCGTGCGTACGCCGAAGCGCCGACCAACAACTGGCACGTCACGCCGCCCGCCAGCGCGTTGCTCGCCACCCGCGCGCTGCAGAGCGCCAACCACGTCAAGCGCTGCAACAACCTGCCCGTCCTGACGGACAAGGACTTCAGCGCCGCTGACGTCGCCAACTTCAGTCCGCCGCCCGCTGGCGATCCGGAGACATTTTTCTACTCCGACGACGATGGCCGTTTCCGCCCGGGTTACGTGAACCTCGGCTTCACCAACGGCGCGCGGTTCTACTACTTCGTCACGGCGCGCGACATTCTGGGCCGGGATGGACTGGTTTCCCCCGGAACGCTCCTGACGGTTTGCGACCGGATGCCGCCGCTGCCGCCGGACCAACTGAAAGTGGAGAATGATTATTCGTTCACCGGCGGTTCACCCCAACAGTTCCTGCGCGTCACCTGGAAGCAAGTCACGAATACCGTTGATACCGTGACGAACTATTGGGTTTACCGCTGGACGAACATCGCCCAAATCCAGGCCAGCGCCGGCAATCCCTCGAACAACCTCATCGCCATCGTGCGCCACACGAACAATGTGCCCACCGCGAGTTACCTGGACAGCGGTCCCGGCGCGCCGGGCGTGGCGGATGACTTGGGTAAGACCTACTGGTACACCGTGCGGGCGCAGGACGTTGGGGCGTGCGGTCCGAACCTCTCCGGCAACAGTGCGCCGGCGTTCGGGGTGTTGCGAGACCGCGAAGGACCGCCCGCGCCGACGGGTTTCATTGATGTCTTCTGTGTTGAACCAAGCATCACGCTGGTGGAAACCAACCGCCAGCAGCGGGGCGGCACGCTCGGCCGGTTCACTTTCCACTTCGACGGAGCGCGCACCAGTCCGCGAATCAGTTGGGTGGGTTTCCTGGTGCAAATCTTCGATGCACAACTCGGGGTGGTGGACACGCTCAATTCGGGATTCATGTTCTATTCGCCGGGCCAACAGACGCGGGCTTTTTCATTCGATCTGGGCAGCACCAACACCGGCCGGTTTCTGCTCATTCACCCCTACGCCGCCACGGTGGATGGCAAATTCACCCCCGTCCCGACGCCGATTCCGTTCTACCTCCTGGAATCCTACCTGGGCGATGTTTGGACTCTGAAGTTCGAGGCCGGGCTCAAAGGCCAGCGCACGCGGCTTTCCGACGTGTGCCGCCAGCACACACCGACCACCCCGGACGGCAGCAAGACCAACATCATCATCACGGGCACACCGTCGCCCGGCAGCAAGGAGTGGCGCATCTACCGCCGTGTGGATGACGGCCCCATGACCTTGCTTTGCCACGGGGCCGTGGGCGGACCGACCTTCACCTGCCAGGACGACGGCGCGCCGCCCAACGGGGCCAACATCTGTTATTACCTTCAGGTGCTGGACGAACACGGCAACCCCAGCCCCATGGTCAAGCTGGGTTGCGTGGACACCGCCCCGCACACTCCGCCGCCCGCGCCTTTGCTCTCGCCCTTGCTGGCCACCGGCGTCACCAACAATCCGGGCATGACCATGACTTGGTTCGCGCCGCCCCCGGGCCTGGAGCGGTTCCAAGTGTGGATCGCCGGCAAGCCGCTGGGGGTGAAGTCCAATCTCGCGCCCGGCTTTCTGGCGCCCCAGTTGCCCAACCCCATCCCGCAGACCCTCGTCCTTAACGGCGAAACCAATACCTACGATTTCTATTTGTTCCAGACCCCCCGCATCGGACCAGGCTTCGGTCCCGGACCGCAGTTTGCCGTGCCCACCAGCATCGAGTTGGGCAACACCTACACCGTCTTCGTGAAAGCCGTTGCCACCGACGGCACGGTCGGGGAGATGAGCAACATCGAACAGTTCGTCTGGAATCCGGCGAACACCAACTTCAGCCTCTGCACGATTCCCTGGCCGGCACGGGGTTTGCCGGCGTTGAACACGAACCTCCCGCCGGGACTCGGGGCGAGCTACGTGCAAAGTCAGAACGCGAATTTCACGGGGGCCGTGGTGAGTGTCGGCTTCAAACTCCTGACCTCCAGCAGCGCGGTCAACGTCGCGGACCGCCCTCAATTGATTTACAGCAACATCCCGCCGATGAGCCTGTTGTTCACCAATGCCGACGGCGATCCGATCTTCCCGCTGACCCTCTATCGTTTCCAGGTCACGAACGCCGCCTTCCCCAAGGTTTCGGGCGACGTGATCCAGGTATCGCCCATGATGGAAAACATCTCTTATCAGATCACCAACTACACCATCAACTTTGGCAACACGAACCTGCACTTGACCAACAGCATTCTGCGGGATTCCTACATTGTGTATGATCGCATCGTCGTCACGGACAACCTGATTTTCTTCTTCATGTATCTGCAGGACACGCAGCCGGTGATCTCCGGGGCGCGCTACCGCTATCTGCTGGTGCGCTTTCGCAAGAACGGAGAAATCGCCGAAGTTCTGCCGACCAACGAAATGGAGGTGCCATGAAGCGTGCCGGACTCGACCTCGGCCTGCGGACCCTTGGCAGCAGTTTGCTCGCGCTGCTGATGGCGGCCTCGGCGCCGGCTTTTGTGTATGAATCGCCCACCGAGTTTCAGGCAGCGGGCGATTTTGACGGCAATGGCCGCGCGGACCTCGTCCTCGTTGACAAAGCCAGCGGCGGCTACCGTATCGGCTACCAGCTTACCCCCGGCGTTTACACCTGGGCCGAGACTCGCGCCAGCGGCGTCCAAAACGTCTCGGGTCTGGGCGTGGGCCGGCTCACGGCCTTGACGCGTGATGCCTTGGCGTTCACCGCGCCTGACGCCAATCGCATCAATCTGCTCGACGCCTCCAGCCCCATCACGGCCGGCCTGCCGGCGCCCGGCTTCATAGCATCCTTGGGACCGAACCTGGTGGCCGCCGTGGACATCGGCGGCGCAGGGAACACGGCCTTTGACGACCTGTTCGTTGGTAGCAGGTATAACGGCATCTCCCCCTACCGCTATTCCACCGTGCGCAACACCAACGGCGCCGGCTTCAACATTCTCGCCGATGCGGCCGTGGCCTCCCTCATGGAGCGGGCCAACCGGGTGAGTTTGAAGACGGGCACCACCGACCGGGTGGGGGTGATCTTCCGCGCCGCGTCGGACACGTTCCGAGCTTATGACTTCAGTTCGGGCACCATCGTGCAAACCTTCTCCCAGAACTTGCCCGCCGCCAGTGAATACGTCGTGGGCCGTTTCAATCCGAGCGATGCCCTGAGCCAATTCCTGTTTTACCGGCCCGGCACGACGCAACTGACGCGGCATCAAGTGCAGGAGCCCGTGGCCGGCACGTTCAATCTGGCTGCGGGCGCCACGTTCAGTTTCAGCCAGCCCATTCTGCGGGTGTACGTCCTGACCGGCGCCGCCAACCTGCGTCTGCTGGTGCTGTTTGGCAGCGGCGAAACGGCGGCGGCGTTCAACTTCGACGGCATCAACGCGCCGGTCTTGTTGCAAAGCTTCACCGCCGATCCGGGCGAATCATTCACCGGCACGGGCGTGCTGGAAGGCGGCCACTTCATGATGTTTTCCGGCGCAGCGGGGTCGGGCCTGTCCGCCCGGTTCCAGACTTGGAACTTCAACGGCGTGAATTTCACGGCGGGCGCCGCCGGCACGCTGCCGTTTCAGAGCAGCCTCTCGGCGGGGGGCAATGTGTTGCTGTTCCGTTTCGAGCCGTTCGTCAACAACAACCCTGGTTTGGTGCGGATTCTCAACGCCGGCGATTGGACCTCGATGCTGGCCTACACCGGCGGGCCGCCCGTGGTGACCGTCACCGCGGAGCGTTACGGCGGCGCCACGCAAGGGCTGCGCAATCCCAGCGTGGCGGCCGTGGGATTGAACCCGCCGCTGGCCAACTTTGGACTGGTCAACCAATACTCGAACGCGATCTCGATTTTCAGCTTCCAACCGCCCGTGGGAGATGAAGTATCGGAGGTGAAGATCGCGCCAAACCCGGGTCATTACCAGGCGGCCATCGAGTTCACCCTCATCACCACCGACCCGGCGCATCTGGCGTTCTACCGTCTGGGCGCGGGCGCGTGGCAATCCTACACCGCGCCGGTGAAGCTGTTCACCAACGCCACGGTCCAGTATTACGCCAAGCCGCCCGCCGGAAACAATAAGTCGCCCATCCGCACTGCCAGCTACTCGTTCAAGTCGCCGCCTTCGGAACTCGACTCCGACGATGACGGCGTGCCGGATTTTGTCGAGGTGGGCAAGGGCCTTGACCCCAACGGTGGCGGCGACTCGGATGACGACGGCTACTCGGACCTCGAGGAACTGTTGCGCGGCACCGATCCACTGTCCGCCGCGAGTGCGCCCACCAACGCCCCGCGGCTGGAGTTGAACGCCGTCTTCGACCGCGCGGTCACACCGCGGCCTTTCGACGGGCCCAACAATCTGACCACATACGCCGCCACGGGAACAGCGTTGCGAGTTTACGCCCCGCAAGGGAGTCTCCTCGCGGCCTCCCTGGTCGTTTCCAACGTGGCGGTCAGCGGCGTGACGAATCCAGCCGGCCATCTCACCAATATTGTGGTTCTGCCCGAGGACCGCCTGCTCGTCGAAGCCACGGAACTGCACTACGACATCCTCACGACCCATCCGGACAAGCGCATTGGCCGCGAAGTGGTGGGCCTGCTGCCCATACCGAGATTCAATCCCGTGCAGGTGTCACACACCTTCGGCGGAGGAAACCTCGCCACGGAAGCCAATGCCTGGATTCAGTCCGCCTCGAATGCCTACGCCAGCGTCACGCGCGAAATTCTCAAGGGCGATCTTACCGTGCGCGACACCCTTTCGGCGGTGCTGGTCGAGCGGATGTTCGGCCAGATCCTGGTCGCGCGCGGTTTCAGTTGGGGCACAAACCTTACCCTGTTCCCCTTCCGGCCCAGCGACGCGGGTCGCACCAACCTCTCTCAAGCCGCCCTTTTGGCGCTGGAGAAAGAAACTACCAACGGCCTGCCCGCGTTCCGGTTGCAGACGGTTTATCAAACGATCAGCAACTTGGTGGAAACCTCCAACCTGGGTTCGATCGTCAACCTGCGCGCCGTCGCCCAGGAGATTTACGACATCTGCAGCACGCACAACAACGCCAACCCGGCCAGCCTGACGCCGCCGCTGGACCAGTTGCGACGGTTCCTGACGCAATGCAACTACGACGCGAATTATCTGCCTTACTCCACCCTCTCGGGGGTGTTTGCCAGCGCCTGCATCGGCGCCAACACCATCCTGGCCGCCGTCCCGCCGCGCCCCGTGACCAACATCACCGTAATCGCCACCGCCTCCGCGCCCGGGTTGCCGGCGGATGGTTTCGTGCTGCACGGCAGCACCACCCCGGTTGAACTGCTGAAGGATACCGGACGGCCTTATGATTTGCTGTATTCCTTCGGATTGTTGCCCGGCGCCCTGCTGCAGGTGCGCGGTTACGCCGACATGAGTGCGCCGCCCGGAACTCTTGGTGTGGAAGTTATTACCGCGAGCCTTACCAGCATCCCCATCGCCAGCGACTCCGATCTCGATGGCAACCTGCTGGTGGATTCCTGGGAGAAGCTGTTCTTCGGCGACAGCAAGAATCCGTCCGGCGACTGGGATGGGGACGGTTACACGAACCTCCAGGAGATGTTTGAGAATTCCGACCCGAACGACCCGCTGGGCATTCCCGCCGTGCCCATCGCGGCGCTGGGCCCGCCCTTCATGGTGTTGATTCCGGACGGCGCCCAGCTTCGGCTGAGATTCAACTGGCCCGCGGTTTACTTGAATCGCGTTCAGTTCGGCGTGAAGTCCTCCCCGGACCTCGGCACACCGTTCAGCACGGTGCCGGCGCTCGGCCCGCTGCCGGTACCCGGCCAACCCGACACTTTCGATCTGGTGACTTCGACCCCGCCATCGCCAAGCCACTTCTACTTCCTTTATTTGTCGCTGCTTTAAGCAGGGCGCATCAATCTGTGCGCGCCGTGGTGAGCCACCGCGTTTCTCCGAGTTTCATTCTGCCTTCGGCCTGCTTCCGTCTAATGTCAAATGGCTTTCTCCAACGGGCCGTGAATGTCGCGAGCCGGATCGCGGTGTGAAGGTTCACTTATCTATGTTCCGACGCACCCACGCCGCGTGGAAATTAAGGTAAAGCTGGTTCCGCCCGCCATTGTGTGCGGACCAGCCACCGGCGGGCGGCACGCTGGCACCGACGCTCCATTGGTCTTGGAAACCCGCCCACCACGGTTTCTCAAAGAACGGACTCATCATCCATTCTTCATCCGAGACACTGGCCTCCCGCGCGAGGGCGACGCTTTCCGGCGTTCGACTGCGAAGATAGCGGGCGGCATCGGGATTCAACTCGGCCAGCTTGTCGCTGATGTAACTGGCCCAGCCAAGCGAGGGAGCGTTGGTGCCATTCTCGCGCCAGGGGCCGAGAAAGTGCGACTGCCACTGGTTCGACAGGGCCACCGGCACCGGCGGAC
>JAANMV010001379.1_pt1 | contig 26864 bp, 30 predicted proteins | sample 7279661 | NCBI WGS metagenome assembly JAANMV01 (sample SAMN14094540, study PRJNA606508) | bioreactor metagenome | isolation source: A lab-scale SPAN reactor treating ammonium-rich wastewater day 121 | place: Ireland: Galway | collected 2017-05-16
GCGCTGCTGGCCGCCTGCGGCAGCGGCTTCGACCTGCGCCTTTTCGTCTCGTTCAACGCGCCGCCCGCGCGAATCGACCGGCCCACCGTCGTGCTCAGCGGCGTCGCCGCGCTCCCGTCGGGTTCGGTTCGCACCGGCGGCACGCCGTTCCAGCCGATCGTCACCTGCCAGCCGGGCACGTTCTCGATGACCTGGACGAACGACGCGAACGGTGCGCGCGGAGCGGTCTTCGCGCTGTGGGACTGCCCGGCCGATCACCTGAGCTGGAACAGCAGCGCGATTCCGCTCGCTGTCGGCGCGAACCGGATCACTGTAGCGATCGCCGACGCAGAAGGCAGCACTGCGAGCGCCGTGGTGGTGACCCGGCAGTAAGCGGCGCCCGAAGCAAGTCCCCAATCAGAGCGCCGCGCGCACCTCGCCGGCCGACAGCAGCTTCGCGAACGTCGCGCTCAGCGCAGCAACGAACGCGTTGTGCACGCTCGCCGCGGGAACCGTCTCGCCGCCGAACGACAGATCGCGCGTCGCGCACGCGTCGTGCACCAGCGTGCACGCGAAGCCGGCGTCCGCCGCCGCGCGCGTCGACGTATCGATGCACATGTGCGTCATCATCCCCATGACGACCAGCCGGCCGATGTCGCGTTCGCGCAGGTGCTCCATCAGCTTCGTCTCGCGAAACGCGTTCGGATCGTGCTTGACGATCACCGTCTCGCCTTCGCGCGGCTTCATGCTTTCGTGGATCTCCGCTCCCTTCGTGCCGGGCAGGAAGAACGTCGCTCCGGGGCGCGTGGAGACGTGCCGGACGTGCACGATCGGCAGCGCTTTCTCGCGGAACGTTTCGAGTACGCCCGTCGCGCGACGTGCCGCCTCGACGCTGCCGACGAGTTCCTCGACCGCTACGACTCGGATCCGCGCAGACGCGCAAGCGCCGACATGAACCGAAGGCTCGGCGATGCGGCCGCGCTCCGACTGAACGTGATGGCCGAGGACAGCGGCATCGCGGGGCGCGACGTGGCCGCGCAACGCAGCTACCGGATCGATCCGGCGATCACCGTCGCCGGCGGCATCCAGCATGTCGGCAGCTCGTACCTCGGCAGGCCCGACACCGTCGACCGCGTGATCCCGAACGGCCGCTTCGGCAAGCTGCCGGGCTTCACGGTGGTGAACCTGATGGCGTCGTACGCGGTGAACCGGAACCTGAGCGTGCGCCTGAACATCGACAACGTCTTCGACAAGCTGTACGCGACGTCGGCGAACTGGCCGGGTACGCGGGTATTTCTCGGCCCGCCGCGCAGCTTCATGGTGAGTGCGGATCCGGCTTTCTGATGGTACTGGGTGGCCGTGCCGAGGAATACGAAAGCTCGAGGGGCACCAATTAGCCAGACCAGGATCGGTCCCGGTTCCTCACGAGCACCACGACGTCTCGCATGCAAAGGCGCGGGCCGCCCGGCGTGGGCGCTGGCTGACGGCAAAGGCGCGGGCCCTGTGCGGCGGGTGCGCCTGTGCGCAGCCGAGAAGCGGACCCGCGCCGGCGCGCGCGCGAAGCGCGCGTCGTCTTCATTCTCGCCGCGATTGTTCGAACGGAGCGAGCGAAGCTCGCGCAGTGAGTTTCGCGGCGCCAGCCGGCGCGGGGAGCATCGCAGGGCACCGCCGCGCAGCGGCGGCAAGCACCGCGCGCACCCGCCGCACAGGGCCCGCGCCTTTGCCGTCAGCCAGCGCCCACGCCGGGCGGCCCGCGCCTTTGCACGCACAGACCGTCGCGGCGCGGCAGCCACCCTACCCCTCGAACGCAAACTCCCCGTCGACGTAATCCACCCGGACCACGTCCTCCGGCCCGAAGCGCCCTTCCAGCACCAGCCGCGAAACCGGGTTCTCGATCTTCTGCTGGATCGCGCGCTTGAGCGGGCGCGCTCCGTACAGCGGATCGAAGCCGACCTTCGCGACCTCGTCGAGCGCGGCCTGCGAGACCTCGAGTCCCATGTCGCGATCGGCGAGCCGCTTGCGCAGGCTCTCGAGCTGAATCCTCGCGATCGAGGCGATCTGTCCGGCTCCCAGCGCATGGAATACGACGATCTCGTCGATGCGGTTGACGAACTCGGGGCGGAAGTGCTGACGCACCTCGACCATCACCGCGTCCTTGATGATCTCCGGGTCGTTCATGTTCGGGTCGGCGCCCAGTCGCTGGATTTCGTGCGAACCGAGATTCGAGGTCATGACGATCACCGTGTTGCGGAAGTCCACGGTGCGCCCCTGGCCGTCGGTGAGACGCCCGTCGTCGAGCACCTGCAACAGCACGCCGAACACGTCCTGGTGCGCTTTCTCCACTTCGTCGAACAGGATCACGCTGTAGGGCTTGCGGCGCACCGCCTCGGTGAGATAGCCGCCCTCCTCGTAGCCCACGTACCCCGGGGGTGCGCCGATCAGCCGCGCCACCGAGTGCTTCTCCATGAACTCGCTCATGTCGATGCGGATCAGGTGGTCTTCGCTGTCGAACAGGAACTCGGCCAGCGCCTTGCACAACTCGGTCTTGCCCACGCCGGTGGGGCCGAGGAACAGGAACGAGCCGTACGGGCGACGCGGATCGGACAGGCCCGCGCGCGAACGCCGGATCGCGTCGGACACCAGCCGCACCGCTTCGTCCTGGCCGACCACGCGCCGGTGCAGGTGGTCCTCCATCTTCAGCAGCTTGTCGCGCTCGCCCTGCATCATCTTGCTCACCGGAATGCCGGTGGCGCGCGAGACGACCTCGGCGATCTCCTCGGCACCCACCTGGGTACGCAGCAGCTTCGGCTTGCCGGCGCCGGCGCCGGCGCCGGTGCCGGTGCCGCCCGCCTCGGCTTCGCTGGCGCGCTTCAGGCGACCTTCGAGCTCGGGCAGCTTGCCGTACTGGATCTCGGCCAGCTTGTCGAACTGGCCCTTGCGCTGCAGCTCGGCCATCTGCGCGCGCAGCTGGTCGATCTCGGCCTTGATCTGCGCCGAACCCTGCACCGCGGCCTTCTCGGCGCGCAGGACTTCGTCGAGGTCGGCGTACTCGCGTTCGAGCTTCGCGATCTCGGCCTCGATCAGTTCGAGGCGCTTCTTCGAGGCTTCGTCGGTTTCCTTCTTCACCGCCTCGCGCTCGATCTTGAGCTGGATGATGCGGCGATCGAGCCGGTCCATCGACTCGGGCTTGCTGTCGATCTCCATCTTGATGCGCGCCGCCGCCTCGTCGATCAGGTCGATCGCCTTGTCGGGCAGGAAGCGGTCGGTGATGTAGCGGTGGCTCAACTCGGCCGCGGCGACGATCGCCGGGTCGGTGATCTCCACGCCGTGGTGCAGTTCGTAGCGCTCCTGCAGTCCGCGCAGGATTGCGATCGTGTCCTCGACGCTGGGCTCGCCGATCAGCACCTTCTGGAAGCGGCGCTCGAGCGCGGCATCCTTCTCGATGTACTTGCGATATTCGTCCAGCGTGGTGGCACCCACGCAGTGCAGTTCGCCGCGGGCCAGCGCCGGCTTGAGCATGTTGCCGGCGTCCATCGCGCCCTCGGCCTTGCCGGCGCCGACCATCGTGTGCAGCTCGTCGATGAAGACGATCGTGCGGCCTTCCTCGGCGGCGAGTTCCTTGAGCACCGCCTTCAGGCGCTCCTCGAACTCGCCGCGGTACTTGGCCCCGGCAATCAGCGCGGCCATGTCGAGCGACAACACGCGCTTTTCCTTCAGCGTCTCGGGCACCTCGCCATCGACGATGCGTTGCGCCAGGCCCTCGACGATCGCGGTCTTGCCCACGCCCGGCTCGCCGATCAGCACCGGATTGTTCTTGGTGCGCCGCTGCAGGATCTGGATCGTGCGGCGGATCTCTTCGTCGCGGCCGATCACCGGGTCGAGCTTGCCCTGGCGGGCGCGCTCGGTGAGGTCGATGGTGTACTTCTTCAGCGCCTCGCGCTGGCCCTCGGCCTCGGGGTTGTCGACGCCGGCGCCACCGCGCACCGCGTCGATCGCAGCCTCGAGCGCCTTGCGCGCGAGGCCGGCCTCCTTCGCGATGCGCCCGGCCTCGCCCTTGTCCTCGGTGAGCGCGAGCAGAAACATCTCGGTCGCGACGAACTGGTCGCCGCGCTTCAGCGCCTCCTTCTCGGAGAGGTTCAACAGGTTGACGAGTTCGCGTCCGACCTGCACCTCCCCGCCGGTGCCCGACACCTGCGGCAGCCGCTTGATCGCCGCATCCGCGGCGGCCTTCAGCGCCGGGGCGCGCACGCCGGCACGCTCGAGCAGCGTGCGCCCCGAGCCTTCGGCCTGGCCGGCGATCGCCGCCAGCAGGTGCAGCGGCTCGATGTACTGGTTGTCGTTGGCCAGCGCGAGGCTGTGCGCGTCCTGCAATGCCTGCAGGAACTGGGTGGTGAACTTGTCCTGGCGCATGGGTTCTCCTGCAATGGCGGGCCGGCGGGCCGCGCCCGCGTGACTGTCGGCAATTTGCGGGCCCCGGCGGGGGTTTTCAAGGGCGGCCCGTCCCGACGTCAGTCGGGCGAGGCTTCGGCATGCCGGGTACGGCTGCACACCTTGCGAGGTCTGGGATTCCTGCTCGCACCGCAGTTCATGGCGACCCTGTACGGCACGCCGATCGAGCCGCATCCTCTGATGCTCGCGCGCTTCTTCGGCTCGGGGCTGCTGTCACTCTCGGTCATGGGGTGGCAGGCACGCCACGTGCACGACGAGACGGCAATTCACGCGATCCTGATCGGCCTGGCCGCCGGTTTCGCAGTCGGCGCCCTGCTCAGTGCCTGGTCCACCCTGTCCGGCCTGCACCTGGCAGCAATCGGCTGGTCGACCTTCGTGCTCTATCTGCTGCTGTTGTCTGGCGCGCTGTATTGCCTCGCACCGTCGCACAGAGCCGTGGCAGCGTAGCCTGCAGCCGCTTTCTCTCGCGCCCGACACGCCGGGCGGACGATGTCGGCGGATCGTCTTCAACCGTTCCGGATCGACCCGCGCCCCGAACAAGCGTTGTCCCGCCGCCATGACACAATCATGGCATGTCGCAGCTCTTTACTCCCCTTCCCCTGCGCTCCCTCACCGTCCCCAACCGCATCGTCGTCTCCCCGATGTGCCAGTATTCGGCCGTCGAGGGCCGTGCGCAGCCCTGGCACACGGTGCACCTCGGGCGGCTCGCACTCAGCGGCGCCGGACTGGTTCTGATCGAGGCCACCGGCGTCGAGCCGGCCGGCCGGATCTCCCCGGGCTGCCTGGGCCTGTACGACGACGCGACCGAGGAGGCGCTGGCGGGCGTGCTGCGCACCGTGCGCAGCGTGGGCGGCGCGACGATCGGCATCCAGCTCGGGCACGCGGGCCGCAAGGCATCGACCGCCCGGCCGTGGGAAGGTGGCGCGCAGATTCCGGCCGCGGCCGGCGGCTGGACGACAGTGGCGCCCAGCGCGGTGCCGATGAACGAGGGCGAGGCGGCCCCGCACGCGCTCGGCCATGACGAGTTGCAGGCGCTGAAGGCGCGTTTCGTCGATGCGGTGCTGCGCGCCGACCGACTCGGGCTCGACGCGATCGAGGTTCACGCGGCGCACGGCTACCTGCTGCACCAGTTCCTGTCGCCGATCGCCAACCGCCGCGAGGACGAGTACGGCGCTTCGCCCGAGAACCGGATGCGCTGGCCGCTCGAGGTGATCGCCGCGATGCGCGCCGCCTGGCCGGCACACAAGCCGCTCGGCGTGCGGCTGTCGGCTACCGACTGGCTCGTGCACCTGCCTGCCGCCGAGCGCTTCGACCTGCCCGATGCGATCGAATTCGCACGGCGCTGCGCCGCGCTCGGTGTCGACTGGATCGACGCGTCCAGCGGCGGCCTCTCGCCGCTACAGGAAGTGAAGGCCGGCCCGGGCTACCAGGTGCCGTTTGCCGAGGCGATCCGGCGCGAGACGAAGCTGCCGGTGATCGCGGTGGGGCTGATCACCGAGCCGCAGCAGGCCGAGGAGATCGTCGCCTCCGGCAAGGCCGACATGGTGGCGCTGGCACGCGGCCTGCTCTACGACCCGCACTGGCCGTGGCACGCGGCGGCGGCGCTCGGCGCAAGTGTCGAGGCGCCGCGCCAGTATCTGCGCGCCCAGCCGCGCGAGCATCCGCAACTGTTCGGGCCGGGCGACTCCGGCCGACGATGAGGCCGCCGATGAGGCCGGCGAGTCAGACGGGCGCCGGGGATACCGTGTGAGCGCACACCGGGCGGTGGTCTTCGACCTGGACGGCCTGATGGTCGACACCGAGCGCATCGCGCTGGAGTGCTGGCTGGAGTCGGCGCGCGTGATGGGCTGGGAGATCTCGCGCGAGACCTGCCTGGCGCTGGTCGGGCTGGGCCAGCGCGAGTCGCGGCAGGCGCTGCTCGACCGGATGGGCGGAAAGTTCCCGCTGACCGAGGTTTCGGCACGCGGGCGCGAGCGCTACCTGCAGCGGCTGCGCGGCGAAGGGGTCGGGCTCAAGCCCGGGCTCGTCGAACTGCTCGACTGGCTCGCGGGGCGCGCGGTACCCACGGCGGTGGCCACGTCGACGCAGCACGCGCTGGCGATGGAGAAGCTCGCGCTGGCGGGCCTCGCCGAGCGCTTCACGATCGTCGTCGGCGGCGACCAGGTGCCCCAAGGCAAGCCCGCGCCGGACGTCTATCGCGAGGCGGTCACGCGGATCGCGCTCGAACCGGCGCAGTGCATCGCACTGGAGGATTCGGAGATCGGCCTGCGGGCTGCGCACGCGGCCGGGCTCGCCTGCATCGTCGTGCCCGACCTGCTGCCGCCATCGCCCGAGTTCGAGCGGCTGGCCCACGCGATCGTGCCGACGCTGCGCGACGCGCAGCGCCTGGTCGCGCAGATGCTCGGCGGCTGAGCTACGGCCCGGCGACCAGCAGCCAGAGCAGCCCGCCCACCATCAACGCCATGCCGATCGCCTCGCGCGCCGTGGCGCCCTGCGCGAAGAGCCGCTGCGACACCGCCTGCGCGAACAGGATCTCCACCAGCCCCACGGTGCGCACCGCAGCCGCCGCCTGCAGCGAAAACGCGAGGAACCACAGTTGCGACGCGAGCGCACCGGCGGCACCGGCCAGCAGCGACGGCCGCCACAGGCGGAAGATCCCGCGCAACACGTGCCGGTCGCGCCAGAGCAGCCAGCCGGTGAGCAGCGCGGTCTGCATTGCCAGCGAGGTGGCGAGCGTGGCGGTGGCGCGCAGGTAGAACGGGCCGTCGCCGAGCGCGAGGATCGCGCCGCGAAAACCCACCGCCGACAGCGCGAACATCGCGCCCGACAGCACGCCGGACAGCGCGGCGCACGGCACGCGGCCACCTCCGGGCCGGCGAGCGGCCGCAGCCTCGCCCGGTGCGCCCGCCATGTCGGAGCCTGCCGCACCGGCCGGCATCGACATCAGCAGCACCCCGGCGGTGGCCACCAGCACCGCCGCGCTCGCCTGCAGGCTCAGCCGCTCGCCGAGGAAGACCAGCCCGAACAGCGCAATCTGCATCGGCTCGGTCTTCACGTAGGCGATCGACACGACGAACGAGCGCTCGCGCATCGCGGCGAGCATCAGCGCGGTGCCGAGGATCTGGAACACCGCGCCCATCAGCGCCCAGCCGGCGTACGACCACGACGGCCGCAGCGATGCGAGGCCGGTGACGGCGGCCAGGCCCGCGAGGAACAGCAGGCCGAACGGCAGGCCGAACAGGAAGCGCACGTGCGTGGCGCCGACCGTGCCGAGCCGGCCCGTGAGGCTGCGCTGCGCGGCGTTGCGCGCAGTCTGCACGCCCGCGGCGGCAACCGTGCAGGCGATCCAGAGCCAGGCCGGGGGATCGGTGGCCAGGCTCACCGTCACGTCGCCATGCAGACCATGCAGGGAAAGCCTGAACTCACGTCAGCAGGCTGACGCCATCGATTTTCGAGGCAGCTTTGTCGAAGGTTCACAGCGGGTGCGCTCCTGCTCTTGCGGCCAGCGCCGCGCGGACGCAGTCCGGGTAGTCTGCGGACGCCTGCCGGTAAAGCAGCAGCGCCTGCTCCAGGGCATCTTCCGATTCGAACGCAAGCTCGACCGAGGAGAGCAACTGCGACAGGATCTGGACGACCTCTTCCTTGCCGAAACCGAAGTTCACGCGCAGCACCCACTCCGGTTCCAGCGATACCGAGACCGGGATGTAGAGCGTTTGCCCTTCTTCGACGCATGTGCGGATCGGTCGCCTGGCCAATGCAAGCCGGGTTGCGTCGTCCCGCACGAGATCGCGCACGAGGACGTTGGTATCGAGGGCAGCCATCAGCGCCAGGCGTTCATCGCTTTGACCGGCACGTGCTTGCCTCTGGGGGATTTCAGGATGCCCGCGGGATCCAGAACGAATTCCGCCTTGGCGCGCACGATGACGCTACCGTCCCGCATCACATGCCATACGAGGCGCGTACCCGGCACCGTCCCGATCTGTTCGCGCACTTGCGCCGGCACGGTCGTCTGCCCCTTTGCGGTGATGGTGGATTCGGCCACGGTGATTCCTTACATTCCATGGAATTGGAATGCCGACAAAGGCAGGCGGCAAGCGCTGCTCGCCACCGCGTCTCACCAGCGCGCCGCAGCCGCGTCGTCGGTGTCGCGCGCCTCGACCCAGCGCTCGCCGTGCGGCGTGCGCTCCTTCTTCCAGAACGGCGCCTGGGTCTTCAGGTAGTCCATGATGAATTCGCAGGCTGCAAAGGCCTCGCCGCGGTGCGTCGCGGTGACCGCCACCAGCACGATCTGGTCGCCGGGCGCGAGCGGCCCGTGGCGATGGATGACCAGCGCATCGAGGAGGTTCCAGCGGGCACGCGCCTGCGCACAGATGTCTTCGAGCGCGCGCTCGGTCATGCCGGGGTAGTGCTCGAGCGTCATCGCCGAGACGCCGGCACCTTCGTTCAGGTCGCGCACGGTGCCGATGAAGGCGGCCACCGCACCGACGTTCAGGTTGCCGGCGCGCAGCGTGGCGATCTCGGCGCCGGCGTCGAAGTCGTGGGGCTGGACCCGGACGGGCATCGTCAGACTCCGGTGAAGAGCACGTCGAGCGCCGCCACGATCTCGTGGCGATGCGCGGCGAGCGAGCCGATGCGGGCGCCGATGACCTTGCGCGGCACGCCCGCGATTTCGGGCGTGCGCATGACGACGCGCTTGCCGCGCACCTCGAAGACCGGCATCAGCCGCGCGATCGGCGTGGCGTCGTCGCCGGCGGCCGCGAGCGGCACGACCACTCGCGTGGCCAGCGATTCGAGAAGACCGGACTGGATCTCGAGCAGGAACGGAAAGCGCGCCCGCGTCGCGGCATCGGGATTGCGGTAGACGTCGAACTGCGGCACGGCACGACTGCGGCTAGAAACCGCGCAGCGAATCGGCAAAACAGCCGTTGCACTCGACGTCGCGGTTGTAGGCGTCGATCGCGCTGCGGTTCTCGGCCAGCCACCGCTGGCGGGCGCGCTCGGCCACTTCGACCACCAGCGCGGATTCGAGCGTCTGCGAGAGATTGACGTCGAGTTCTCGCGCGCGCCGCAGCAGGTCGACGTTGACGGTGACGTTGGCGGCGCGCTTCGGCGCGCTGACGTCGTACAGCACGCTGCGTTCACGGACGACATGTTTCATGCGCATAATCTATGCGCATCAGCGCGAGCCGTCAACCCCCCGTCACCGGCGGAAAGAACGCCACCTCCGCTCCCGCGGCGAGCGGCGTGTCCGGGCGCGCCATCGCCTGGTCGATGGAGACGCGGATCGCGCGGCCTTCATCGAGCGTCTCGGCCCAGGTGCCACCGCGCGCGCGCAGCCACGTGCGCAGTTGTCCGGCGGTGCCGACACCGGCCGGCAGGTCGATCGTCTCGCGGTGGGTGCCGAGCGCCTCGCGCAGCCCGGCGAAATAGAGGATCGTGATCGTCATTTCGTCAGCTCCGAAAACGGCAGGAAATGCACGACGTCGCCCCGCGCAATCGGGTGCTGTGGCGGATTGTCGATCAGGCCGTCAGCCCAGACGGTGGAGGTGAGCACCGCGGAACTCTGGTTCGGGAACAGGTCGAGCCCGCCGTTGGCGTTGATGCGCGCCCTCAGGAACTCGCGGCGGCGATCCGGCTTCGGCCAGTCGAAGTCGGCGCGCATCGACAGCGCGCGCGGCGCCACCTCCGTGATCCCCTGCAGACGTTGCAGAAATGGTCGCACCAGCAGCAGGAACGTGACGAAGCTCGACACCGGGTTGCCGGGCAGACCGATGAAGTGAGCGAAGCCCGCGGCAGCGCCGCGGCGCACGCGCCCGTAGGCGAGCGGCTTGCCGGGCTTGATCGCGATCTGCCACATCCGCAACTCGCCTTCGGCCTCGACCGCCGGTTTCACGTGGTCTTCCTCGCCGACCGACACGCCGCCGGAAGTCACGATCAGGTCGTTGCCCTGCGCGGCCCGACGCAGCGCGTCGCGCGTGGCCGCCAGCGTGTCGGGCACGTTGCCCAGGTCGACCAGTTCGCAGCCCATGGCGCGAATCAGGGCACCCAGCACGTAGCGGTTGCTGTTGTAGATCGCGCCGGGGCGCAGCGGCTCGCCGGGCATCGCCAGTTCGTCGCCGGTGAAAAAGCACCCCACGCGCACCGGCCGGCGCACCGGCAGGCTGGCCAATCCCACCGAGGCGGCCAGGCCGGTGGCCTGCGCCGTCAGGCGCACCCCGGCAGCGAGGATCACGCTGCCGCTGCGGATGTCTTCGCCGGCGCGGCGGATCCACTCGCCCGGTGCCGGGCAATGCGCGAACGACACCGTGTCGCCTTCGACCGCGGCCATCTCCTGCATCACGATCGCGTCGGCGCCTTCAGGGATCAGGCCGCCGGTGAAGATGCGTGCCGCCTCGCCCGCCGCGAGCGGCCGGCCCACGTGCCCGGCCGCAATGCGCTGCGTGACCGGCAGGCGCACCGGGCGATCGGGCGTGGCCTGCAGCAGGTCGGCGCGGCGCACCGCATAGCCGTCCATCTGCGTGTTGTCGCGCGGTGGCACGTCGAGCGCCGAGCGGATGTCGGCCGCCAGCACGCGGCCGCCGGCCGCCGCGATGTCGATGCGTTCGTCGCCGGCCGCCGGCGACGCCTGCGCGAGCAGCGATACCAGCGCCTCATCGAACGGCAGCAATGCGGGTTTCATGGATGCGATCCAGGTGATCGATGATGAAGTCGACGATGTCGTCGGGCCGATTCAGGTCGAGCAGCGGCAGTCGCGTCTCGACCGGCGCGTCGGCGGCGACCGCGACGATGCCGGGGTCGGACGGATGCAGCAGCGGCCTGCCGAGCCGCGGGCGACACACCTCGAGCTTGGGGATCGGCGCGTGCTTGTAGCCTTCGACCAGCACCAGGTCGCACGGTGAAAAGCGCCGCAACTGCTCGTCGAGCGACGGCTCGGGCTCGTTGCGCAACTCGTGCATCAGCACCCAGCGCTGGTCGGAGGTGATCAGCACCTCCGACGCCCCGGCCTCGCGATGGCGATAGGAATCCTTGCCCGGCTTGTCGATGTCGAACAGGTGATGCGCGTGCTTGATCAGCGACACGCGCAGGCCGCGCAGGACCAGGCGCGGGATCAACTGCTCGATCAGCGTGGTCTTGCCCGAGCCCGAATAGCCTGCGAAGCCGAATACTCTCATGGCGCACCCAGCGTACCCGATGCAGTGTAGCGCGGCGCCAGCAACCTGCCGCGGCCAGGGGATCGGCGGCTGGCGCGGCTTGCCGGCGCGCGCGGGACGCCACCGGCCCCCTCAGCCCGCGCAGCGTTGCGCGATGAAGCGCTTCAGCGCGTCGACGTCGGTGGCCATCCGGTGAAAGCGTTGCGGCCTGGCTTCCAGGTCTTCCAGACCGGGCGGACGCGGCGCTTCCCCGCCGAGCGCCTCGCGGATCGCGTCGGCGAACTTCGCCGCCTGCGCGGTTTCGAGGCAGAGCATCGGCACGCCGGGTTCGCGCCAGGACTGCGCCACGTGGTAACCGTCGGCGGTGTGCGTGTCGATCGTCACGCCGAAGCGCGCGCGCACCGCGCGGATCGTCGCGAGACGGTCGGCGTGGCGGCTGCAACCCGAGACGAGGCCGAACTCGCGCAGCCGCGCGAACTCGGGCGTGCCGGCGAGATCGAATTCGCCGCGCTCGTCGAGCGCGCGCCACAGGGCGGCCACGCGCGCCGCGTCGGCCCCGACCAGGTCGAAGACGAAGCGCTCGAAATTCGACGCCTTCGAGATGTCCATCGACGGGCTGCTGGTGTGGCGGGTCTCGGCGGTGCTGCGCGGCCGGTAACGGCCGGTACGGAAGAACTCGTCGAGCACGTCGTTCTCGTTGGTGGCCACCACCAGCCGCGAGATCGGCAGGCCCATCATGCGCGCGATGTGGCCGGCGAGCACGTTGCCGAAGTTGCCCGAGGGCACCGCGAACGACACCGGCTGCGAGTCGTGCGCGGTGGCGGCGAAGAAACCCTTGAAGTAGTAGACCACCTGCGCGACCACGCGCGCCCAGTTGATCGAATTGACGGTGCCGATCGCGTGGCGCTCCTTGAACGCGAGATCGTTCGAGACCGCCTTCACCATGTCCTGGCAGTCGTCGAAGACGCCGTCGACCGCGATGTTGAAGATGTTCGGATCGTCGAGCGAGAACATCTGCGCGGTCTGGAACGGGCTCATGCGCCCGTGCGGCGACAGCATGAACACGCGGATGCCACGCCGGCCGCGCATCGCGTATTCGGCGGCGCTGCCGGTGTCGCCCGAAGTGGCGCCGAGGATGTTCAGCTGCCTGCCCTCTTTCGCCAGCACGTACTCGAACAACTGGCCGAGCAGTTGCATCGCCACGTCCTTGAAGGCGAGCGTGGGACCGTTGGAGAGCCTGAGCAGGTGCAGGCCGGGTTCGAGCGTGAGCAGCGGCGTGATCTCGGCCGAACCGAAGGCCTGCGCCGTGTAGGTGCGATCGACCAGCGCGCGCAGGTCGGCCTCGGGCAGGTCGTCGGCGTACAGCCGCAGGACCTCGAAGGCGAGCGCCGGATACGACAGCTTGCGCCAGCGCGCGAGCGTGGCCGCGTCGATGCGCGGATAGCGCTCGGGCACGACCAGCCCGCCGTCGGGCGCGAGCCCTCCGAGCAGGATGCCGGTGAAGCGCACCGGCGGCATGCCGCCGCGGGTCGACAGGTAATGCATCGGGGGTCCGGAAACGATCAGTCGAGGTCTTCGAGGCGGATGCGGATCGCCTGCGACAGCACCGTAGGCAGCGCCTCGATGCGCCGAATCGCGGTGATGATCTGGCGCTCGACCGTGCGATGCGTGAGCAGGATGATGTCGGTCTGGTTCTCACCTTCGGCCGGCTCACGCTGCAGCACCGCGTCGATCGAGATGCGCGCGTCGGCCAGGATGCGTGTGATGTCGGCGAGCACGCCCGGCTCGTCGGCCACGCGCAGGCGCAGGTAATAGGCGGTCTGCACCGCCTCGATCGGCAGGATCGGCTCGTCGGAGAGTGCCTCGGCCTGGAACGCCAGGTGCGGCACCCGGTTCTCGGGATCGGCCGTGAACGTGCGCGCGACGTCGACGAGGTCGGCGACGACGGCGCTCGCAGTGGGCTCGGCGCCGGCGCCCTTGCCGTAATACATCGTGTGGCCGACCGCGTCGCCCTTGACCCAGACCGCGTTCATCGCGCCCTCGACGTTGGCGATCAGCCGGCGCGAAGGGATCAGCGTGGGGTGCACGCGCAGTTCGATGCCCGCGGGCTCGCCGTCGGTGCCGTCGCGGCGCCGCGTGATGCCGAGCAGCTTGATCCGGTAGCCGAGCTGCTCGGCGTAGCGGATGTCTTCGGCCTGCAGCTGCGTGATGCCCTCGACGTAGCACTTGTCGAACTGCATCGGGATGCCGAAGGCGATCGCCGACAGGATGGTGGCCTTGTGCGCGGCGTCGACGCCCTCGATGTCGAACGTGGGGTCGGCCTCGGCGTAGCCCAGCCGCTGCGCCTCCTTCAGCACCGTGTCGAACGGCAGGCCCTTGTCGCGCATCTCGGACAGGATGAAATTGGTGGTGCCGTTGATGATTCCGGCGATCCACTCGATGCGGTTCGCGGTGAGCCCCTCGCGCAGCGCCTTGATGATCGGGATGCCGCCGGCCACCGCCGCCTCGAACGCGACCATCACGCCCTTCTTCGAGGCCGCGAGGAAGATCTCGTTGCCGTGCACCGCCAGCAGCGCCTTGTTCGCGGTGACCACGTGCTTGCCGCGTTCGATCGCCTCGAGCACCAGCGTGCGCGCGATGCCGCAGCCGCCGATGAGCTCGACCACCACGTCGATCTGCGGGTCGTTCACCACCTCGCGCGCGTCGCCCACCACGCACACCGGGCCGCCGACGATCGCGCGCGCGCGCGCCACGTCGAGGTCGGCCACCGTGGTGATCTCGATGCTGCGCCCGGCGCGCCGCCTGATTTCGTCCTGGTTGCGCCTGAGCACCTCGAAGGTGCCGCCGCCGACCGTGCCGATTCCCAGCAAGCCGACCCGGACCGGCCCGAATTTTCCGTTGCTCATGTCAGGCCGCGATCCGGATGAGACCGTCCTTGCGGAACATCTCCTTGATGCCGCGCACCGCCTGGCGGATGCGCTGCTCGTTCTCGATCAGCGCGAAGCGCACGTGATCGTCGCCGTATTCGCCGAACCCGATTCCCGGCGACACGGCGACCTTCGCGTCGACCAGCAGTTTCCTGGCGAACCCGAGCGAGCCCATCGCGCGGTACGGTTCCGGGATGCGCGCCCAGATGTACATCGACGCGCGCGGCACCTCGACGTCCCAGCCGGCCTCCTGCAGGCCCCGGGCCAGCACGTTGCGGCGCAGCTGGTATTTCTGGCGCGCCTCCTCGACGCAGTCCTGCGGGCCGTCGAGCGCGGCGATTGCCGCCACCTGGATCGGCGTGAAGGTGCCGTAGTCGTGATAGCTCTTCATGCGCGCGAGCGCGGCCACCAGCTCGGCGTTGCCCACCATGAAGCCGATGCGCCAGCCGGCCATGTTGTAGCTCTTGCTCATCGTGAAGAACTCGACGGCGACCTCGCTCGCGCCCGGCACCTGCATGATCGACGGCGCGTGATAGTCGTCGAAGACGATGTCGGCGTAGGCGAGGTCGTGCACGGCGATGATGTCGTGCTCGCGCGCGAGCGCGACCACGCGCTCGAAAAAGCCCATGTCGACGCACTTGGCCGTGGGGTTGCTCGGGAAACCGAGGATCATCATCTTCGGTTTCGGCGAGGTTTCGCGCACCGCGCGCTCGAGCTCTTCGAGGAAGTCGACGCCGGGCGTCATGCGCACCGGGCGCGTCTCGGCGCCGGCGATCACCGCGCCGTAGATGTGGATCGGATAGCTCGGATTCGGAACGAGCACGACGTCGCCGCGATCGAGCGTGGCCAGCATCAGGTGTGCGATGCCCTCTTTCGAGCCGATGGTGACGATGGCCTCGGTCTCGGGGTCGATGTCGACCCGGTAGCGCCGCTTGTACCAGTCGGCAATCGCCTTGCGCAGCCGCGGAATGCCTTTGGAGACCGAGTAGCCGTGCGTGTGCGGGCGCTGCGAAGCCTCGACCAGTTTGTCGATGATGTGTTGCGGAGCCGGCCCGTCGGGGTTGCCCATGCTCATGTCGACGATGTCCTCGCCGCGACGGCGCTCGGCCATCTTCAGTTCGGCGGTGATGTTGAAAACGTAGGGCGGAAGACGCTTGATGCGCGAGAACTCGCGGGGCGAACTCATGGGTGGACTCCGTTCAGATCATCAATGTAGCATTTTCAATGGCTTGGCACCCTTCTCGAAGTGCGGCAACCTTCCGGAACGCGAAGCCACGAACGGAGAGCCGATGAAGCTTCACGCCGCTGCGCCGACCACGCTGAACACCGTCACCGCCTACGGGCCCGGCTACGTCGAAATCAACCGGCGGCGCTACGCGCATTCGCTGCTGGTCGCCCCCGAGGGCGAGATCGTCGCGTGGGACGTCGACGCTTTCGAATCGCTCGCACCCGGGCACTTCGAGGCGCTGCTCGCACGCGGGCCCGAACTGGTGCTGCTCGGCACCGGCGAGCGGCAACGCTTTCCGCCTGCACGGCTCACGGCATCGCTGGCGCAGGCGCGCATCGGCCTGGACGTGATGGACACGCAGGCCGCGTGCCGCACCTACAACATCCTAATGATGGAGGGGCGGCGCGTGCTGGTGGCGCTGCTGATGCGCTGACGACGCCCTGACGGGGTCTGTGCTATGTTGCAGACAGGTTCACCGTTCGGGCTGCAGAGGGTTCGTTGAGCGTCGCGATCGGCAGGAAGATTCCCGGTTTCAGCGCTGCCTCCACCGGCGGCGACATCGGCTCGTCGGACCTGAAGGGTCGCAGGGTCGTGCTGTTCTTCTATCCGAAGGACCACACCCCCGGTTGCACGGCCGAAGCCGGCGGCTTTCGCGACCACCATCCGGCGTTCGTCGCGGCAGGCGTGGTCGTGCTCGGCGTGTCGCGCGACAGCATGAAGTCGCACGCCGGCTTCAAGGCGAAGCTCGGCCTGCCCTACGAACTGATTTCCGACCCCGACGAAGCGCTGTGCGAGCTCTTCGGCGTGATGAAGCAGAAGACGATGTACGGCAGGCCGGTGCGCGGCATCGAGCGCAGCACCTTCGTCATCGACACCCTGGGCAGGCTCGCGCACGAATGGCGCGGCGTGAAGGTGCCCGGCCACGTTCCCGAAGTGCTGGAGGTCGTGCGATCGGTCTCCTGACGAACCCCTCCTGATCGATCCCGCCATGCCGCTCCCCAAGCCACCGGGCAAACCCGCCACTCTGCTCGACCTCTCCGGTGTGGTCGAAGCGCGCGCTGCGCGACCGGCCGGCGCGAGACCGCCGGGCCCGGAACGTGCGACCGCGCACGAAGTCGTGCCGATGCGTGCCGCGCGCGGCGCCAGCGCGAAAGCGGCGCGCACCGCGGTGGCCACGCGCGAGCCGCGCCGCCAGCCCGCGCGCCCGCCCCGGCTCTTCGTGCTCGACACCAACGTGCTGATGCACGACCCGAGCAGCCTGTTCCGCTTCGCCGAACACGACGTCTTCCTGCCGATGATGACGCTCGAGGAACTGGACAACCACAAGAAGGGCATGTCGGAGGTGTCGCGCAATGCGCGGCAGGTGAGCCGCTCGCTCGACGCGCTGATCGCCGCCGGCGGCGACATCGAACAGGGACTCGCGCTCTCGGCACTGGGCAACCGCGACGCACAGGGGCGGCTGTTCTTCCAGACACAGGCGATCGCGCCGATGCTGCCGTCGACGTTGCCGATGGGCAAGGCCGACAACCAGATCCTCGGCGTGGTGCGCGTGATGCAGGACCAGTTGCCCGGGCGGCAGGTCGTGCTGGTGTCGAAGGACATCAACATGCGGATCAAGGCCCGCACGATGGGCCTGCCCGCCGAGGATTACTTCAACGACCAGGTTCTGGCAGACACCGACCTGCTCTACACCGGCGTGATGTCGCTGCCGGCCGATTTCTGGGAGAAGCACGGCAAGGGCGTCGAGTCGTGGCAGCAGGGCGGGCAGACCTTCTACCGGATCGGCGGGCCGCTGGTGTCGTCGCTGCTGCTCAACCAGTTCGTGTACCACGAAGGCGAGATGCCGCTGGTGGCGCAGGTGCGCGAGATCGCCGGGCGCACGGCGGTGCTGCAGACGCTGCGCGACTACGCACACCACAAGAACGCGGTCTGGGGCATCACCGCACGCAACCGCGAGCAGAATTTCGCGCTGAACCTCCTGATGAACCCGGAGATCGACTTCGTGTCGCTGCTGGGCCAGGCCGGCACCGGCAAGACGCTGCTCACGCTTGCCGCGGGACTGGTGCAGGTGCTCGAGACCAAGCGTTTCAGCGAGATCATCATGACCCGCGCCACCGTACCGGTGGGCGAGGACATCGGCTACCTGCCGGGCACCGAAGAAGAAAAGATGCAGCCGTGGATGGGTGCGCTCGAGGACAACCTCGAAGTGCTCAACCAGAGCGATCCGTCGGCCGGCGAATGGGGCCGCGCGGCCGCGATCGACCTGATCCGCGGCCGGGTGAAAGTGAAGGCGCTGTCGTTCATGCGCGGACGCACCTTCAGCAACAAGTTCCTGATCATCGACGAGGCGCAGAACCTCACGCCCAAGCAGATGAAGACGCTGGTCACGCGCGCCGGTCCGGGAACGAAGGTGGTGTGCCTGGGCAACATCGCGCAGATCGACACGCCGTATCTCACCGAGGGGTCGTCCGGGCTCACCTACGTGGTGGATCGCTTCAAGGGGTGGGCGCACGCGGGGCACGTGGCACTGCAGCGCGGGGAACGCTCGCGACTGGCCGACTTCGCCACCGACGCGCTCTGAGCGCGTCGGTTCTGCCGATTGATGGGAAGAGAGCGAGGCGACGTGCGCAGGCGTTCAGAACGTCGAGTCGATCCGCGGCGCGCTCCGGGGCCGCGTCGATTGGTTCACGGCTTCTCAAACGCCGGCAGTGAAGTTCTCGAACCGGGTGTGCTGCCCGACGAAGGTCAGCCGCACCGTGCCGATCGGACCGTTGCGCTGCTTGCCGATGATGATCTCGGCCACGCCCTTGTCGGCGGAGTCGGGGTTGTAGACCTCGTCGCGATAGATGAAGACGATCACGTCCGCATCCTGCTCGATCGCGCCCGAATTATGACTCACGATGCCGTCGGCCAGCCACGATGCTGGCCCCGGAACGGTGAGGTCGAACACTTCCTCTTCGCCGTCGGGCTCGATGGCGACGACCCGATCCCAGAAGAGATCGGACTGCGCCCAGGTTCGTAGCGATTCGTCGTCGAGCCGCTCCGCGAAGCCGGCGAGCGTGCGACGGGATGGTGCGAAACGGAAATGGGACGAACCGCCATATGCGGTGCCGCGCATCGACGCCATCGTCCGCTGCGAGATGCCGCGCTCGCCCATCGCGGCGCGAACGCCTGCGAAAACCTCCCTCGGGAGCGTGTCGACGTTGACGTTGGCACGTTCGATGATCGAATCGAGATGCTCGGAGAGGCGCTGCGCCGCCGCGCTTCGCGGCCCGAACGCCCCGACACGATCCAGGAAGACCCGCTGCTGATCGGCGCCCGATACGTCGACGCTCCACACAGGCCGGCCATTCGCCGGCCTCGACGCGCGAATCCGGCCGACGATTCCCACGCGAAGCAGCAGCGCCGCGACGTCGCGTGCGAGCCCCTCGCTGCAGGTGGAAAAATGGACGCGCGCACCGCCCCGCTGTCCTTCGGTGCGCAGGTGAATCGACCCGTCGGTCGCCCAGAGGTGGCGCAACAGAAGCGCGATTCGGTCGTCGGCAAGCCTGAAGGCATCGACCGGCACCCGCTTCTCGTGCGAACGCTGTCCGAAAATGCCGAGACCGCGCAGCCAGGCGTTGACCGCCTTCGGATGCCAGCGATCCCCATTGCCCGAGAGCAACAGCTGATGCCAGTTTCCACGCCCGTCGTGACGCGTCACCGTGCACCCCAGCACCTCGGCCGCTCGCCTCACCGCCTGCGAATTCTCCTCCGAAGCGGTCGTGTAGCGCATCGGCTGCCCGCTGAGGTAGCTGCCGTCGCCGATCAGGTGTCCCAGCAGAACGATCTCTGCATCGGTCCAGCGCACCAGCTGGGCCGGTTGCGGCAGCGCACGCGCCATGGCGATCCGATCGCCGAACCCGATATCGGCAATCGTGCGCCATCCCTTTCCGGTGAAGATCCGGTGTTCCGCGGTAGCCCGCAGCACCCTGCCGCTGGCGAGCGACAGACGCACGATCGCGCGCCTGCCGACCGGCCACACGCAATCGCTGCGCGCCGCGACGATCTTCTGCGTCGCGTCCATCGCGAAAACATCGGGCTCGGTGCCCACCAGGTCGGCAATCGGAGTCCGCCGGCCGTCGGCGAGCGTAACCAGCGTGTCGCCGGTCACGCACTCGCGCAGATCCGACATCACCGGCCGCTTGTTCGGGCGTTGCTCGAGCGAGCGGTTGAGCTGCGACAACGCGATGACCGGGCAGTCGAGCTCCTTGGCGAGCGCCTTGAGCGCGCGCGAGATTTCCGAGATCTCGGTGGCGCGGTTCTCGCCGGTCGAGGTCGACGACATCAACTGCAGGTAGTCGACGACGATCAGGCCGAGCTTGCCGCACTGCCGCGACAGGCGCCGCGCGCGCGCGCGCAGTTCCAGCGCGTTCAGTGCCGGCGTCTCGTCGATGAAGAGCTGCGCGTCCTGCATCTTCTGGATCGCGCTGGTCAAGCGCGGCCAGTCGTCGTCGACCAACCGACCGGTGCGCAGCCGCTGCTGGTCGAGCCGCCCCACCGAACACACCAGACGCATCGCGAGCTGCGTGGCGCCCATCTCCATCGAGAACACCGCCACCGGCAGGCCCTGGTCGACCGCAACGTGCTCGGCGATGTTCAAGGCGAGGCTGGTCTTGCCCATCGAAGGCCTTCCGGCCACGATCACCAGGTCGCCCGGTTGCAGCCCGGAGGTCATCCGGTCGACGTCGACGTAGCCGGTGGGCACGCCGGTAACGTCGTTGGGGTGATCCTGGTGGTAGAGCTCGTCGATGCGCTCGACCACTCTGCCCAGCAGATCGGGCAGCAGCTGGAAGCCGGCCTGTCCACGCGCACCGTCTTCGGAGATCTGGAAGACCTTCGACTCGGCTTCGTCGAGCAGCTGTCGCGTGTCCCTGCCCTGCGGATTGAGCGCCGAGGTGGAGATCTCGTCGGAGGTGGAGATCAGCCTGCGCAGGATCGAACGGTCGCGGACGATCTCGCCGTAGCGGCGGATGTTGGCGGCCGACGGCGTTTCCTGTGCGAGCGAGTTCAGGTAGACCAGCCCGCCGGCATCGTCGGCCTTGCCGGCGGTCTGCAGCGCCTCGTAGACGGTGACCACGTCGGCCGGCTGTGCGCGCTCGATCAGCCGCGCAACCTGACGCCAGATCAGCCGATGGTCGTGGCGGTAGAAGTCCTCTTCGCGCAGCACGTCGGCGACGCGATCGAACGCGGCATTGTCGAGCAGCAGGCCGCCCAGCACGGCCTGCTCGGCCTCGATCGAATGCGGCGGCACGCGCAGCGCGGCGACCTGCGGATCGTCGCCTGGCAAGAAGCCGGGAACGGCCGACATCGGGGCTCGCGAACAGCGGCTGCGTGCCCGGGCCTGCCTCTATGCGGCCTCCGCGATCACCGTCACCGTGACCTGCACCACCACGTCGGCATGCAGCGCGACATCGACGACGGCGTCGCCGATCGACTTCAACGGTCCGGCAGGCATGCGCACCATGCCCTTTTCGACCTCGAAGCCCAGCTTCTTCAGGCCTTCGGCGATGTCGAAGTTGTTGACCGAGCCGAACAGCCGGCCGTCGACACCGGCCTTCTCGGTGATGCGCACCGTGGTGCCGTCGAGCTTCCCGCCCAGCGTCCGCGCGGCCGCCAGGCGGTCGGCCTGCACTTTCTCGAGTTCGGCACGACGCACCTGGAACTCCTCGATGGCGGCGTCGGTGGCGCGGCGCGCCTTGCCCTTCGGGATCAGGAAGTTGCGCGCGTAGCCGTCGCGCACCTTCACGACGTCGCCGAGTTCACCCAGGTTGACGAGTTTTTCGAGCAGGATGACTTGCATCTGGAGATTCCCCGGCTCAGTGGTTGTCGGTGTACGGCAGCAGCGCGAGGAAGCGCGCGCGCTTGATCGCATCCTGCAACTGGCGCTGGTAGCGCGCCTTGGTGCCGGTGAGGCGCGCCGGGATGATCTTGCCGGTGTCGGTGATGAACTCCTTCAGCAGATCGACGTCCTTGTAGTCGATCCACTCGATCTTCTCGGCCGTGAAGCGGCAGAACTTCTTGCGTTTGAACAGCGCGCTCTGCGACGGGCGGCGGGGTTTCTTGTCCTTCGAACCGCGGCGGAAGGTAGCCATGGTGTTCTCTCTTTCGTGTGAATTCAGTTCGTTGATCGGCCCGACGACGCGAAGTCGGTGACGTGCAGCACGAGCGACTTCGACTGGCGGCGGCGCGGCGCGAGAAAACCGGTGACCAGCAGCTGTTCGCCGAGCGCGAGCCGGTCGGCGCGCGCCGCGATCGCCCCGGCAAAGCGCACCGGCAGCTCGAATTCGAGCTGCCGCGGCTGGCCGGCCTCGATCGCTTCGCAGGCGTGGCTCAGCCGCGCGTTCAGCATCGCGATACCGGCCGGCGTGTAGCGCAGCGCCTCGCGCTCGACGAGCACGCCGGACAACTCGACGCGATTGGCGGCACGGTGGTCCGCACGGCAGGCCGCGATGGCAGCTTCGGTTCGCACCGTGCCGGTTGCTCAGGCCTGCGGTGCCTCGGAAGCCGCCTTGCGGGCCTCTTCCCTCTGGATCTGCCGCCACATCGGCGAGGCCCCCGTTTCGGCCTTCTTCATCGCGACGATCAGGTGGCGCAGCACCGCGTCGTTGAAGCGGAAGGCGTGCCCGAGCTCGTCGAGCGTGGGCTTGCCGCATTCGACGTTGACCAGCACGTAGTGGGCCTTGGCCACCTTCTGGATCGGATAGGTGAGCTGGCGCCGGCCCCAGTCCTCGATCCGGTGGATCCTGCCCTGCTGGGACTCGATCATCGTCTTGTACCGCTCGATCATCGCGGGCACCTGTTCGCTCTGGTCGGGGTGCACGATCAGCACGATTTCGTAGTGACGCATCGGTTCTCCTGGTGTGGACGGCCCGGCGACGACGCCACGCACCCTCGCCGCCTGCGTGCGGCCGGCTGTCGTGACGCGTGCCCGTCGAGCGGGCCTGCCTTGTGGACGAAGGCCGCCGGCGTGATTGCGTCAATGCGCCGTGCGGCAAGGAACCGGGGATTATAGCCGCGCCGCAGGCTGCACTCAAGCTGAAGCGGGAGCTGAAGCGGGCGGTGGCGCGGCCGGTGGCACCGGCGCCTCGCCCCAGCCGGCCCGCGCGCCCGCGTAGAGCGCCTCGAGGATCGCGCGCTCGCGCGCTTCGATGCGCGCAAGAAACGCGGAAGCGCCGCCGATCACGCGAAACGCCTCGAAGCCACGCACCAGGAAGTCGTGCATCTGCGCCAGCCCGGCGACGCGCGCCGGGCCACCCATCGCCTTCAGCAGCCGGCCCAGCAGCGGATGGCGCACCAGCCGGTCGAGCGAGCGGCCGATGGCAGCGATCAATTCGATCTGGCGCTCGCGATCGTCGCGCGAGCCGGTGCGCCGGTATGCGTCGGCGTAGGCGGCTTCGTCGATCGCCATCGGATCGTCGGCGCGCAACTGCGTGGCGACCCCGAGATCGAGGCGCTCGGACAAGGCGTCCATCTCGATCGCGTCGGCGATCGTGGCCAGCGCGGCTTCGGGCAGCAGGCGCACGAGCATCGGCACCAGGCGCGCAAGCTCGGCATCGCGCTGCGAGAAATCCTTCGCACCGTAGAGATCCTGCAGGAAGAAGCGCGCCGCCGGCCCGTGGCGGGGTTCGCCCAGCAGGTCGACGTGGGTGCGCGCGAGCCGGCGCGCCTGCCAGTTCTTCAGCGCGTGGGTCCACGCGCGCGTCTGCGCGTCGGCAGCGATCGAGGTGCGCAGCCGTGCGACTTCGCCCGCGAGCTGCTGCAGCCGTTCTCCGTGATCCATGAACGGCGAGTCTGCCGCATGCGGCACGCGACTCCAAGCGGGACCTGCACGCCGGCCCCGCTTTAGAGATGGACCTCTACCGGGCCCGTCTAGAATCGACCCATGGTTCGACGGCGCACATTCCTGAAGTTCGGGCTGGGCGGTGGCGCATTGCTGGTCGCCGCGGGAGCCGCATCGTGGCTCGCCGTGCGCGATCCGCGGGCCGATCGGCGCGAAGCGCTCGCGGGCGTGATCCCGGCAATCCTCGACACGGCGTTGCCTGCGGACGCGGTGCAGCGCGCGCGGGCGGTCGCGCAGGCCAGCGCCGCGGTCGAAGTCGCGATCGGCGCGCTGTCTGCGCCCGCGCAGGACGAGCTCGCGCAACTGTTCGCGCTGATGGCGCTCGCACCGACGCGCCTCGCGCTCGCCGGCCTTGCGCGGCCGTGGCACGAGGCGGATGTCGCCGAAGTGTCGGCGGTGCTGCAGCGCTGGCGCACACACCGCCTCGAACTGCTGCAGAGCGCCTATCACGCGCTGCACGACCTGGTCACCGGCAGCTGGTACGCCGAGCCCGCGCACTGGGCGGCGATCGGCTACGACGGGCCGCCGCAACTGTGAGGCGCCAGCCCGCCATGCGTGCGGCACGTCGCAGCGCCACGGTTTTCGACGGAGCAGGCAGGCGATGAGCCGTTTTCCGGATCCGGTGGCCGAAGGCCTCGCGCGCGGCTGGAAAGTGATCGACGCCACTGCGGCGGCGCTGCCCGGGCAGTTCGACTGCGACGTGGCGATCGTGGGCACCGGCGCCGGCGGCGGCGTGACCGCGGAGATCCTGGCGCGCGCGGGGCTGCGCGTGCTGATGATCGAGGAAGGCCCGCTGAAGAGCTCACGCGACTTCCGCATGCGCGAGGCCGACGCCTATCCGCAGCTGTACCAGGAGTCGGCGGCGCGCAAGACGAAGGACAAGGCGATCAACATCATGCAGGGGCGCTGTGTCGGCGGCTCGACGACGGTCAACTGGACGTCGAGCTTTCGCACGCCCACTGCGACGCTCGCCTGGTGGCGCGAGCACTACGGGCTCTCCGACTTCACGCCCGAGGCGCTGTTCCCGTGGTTCGAGCGCGCCGAACGCCGCCTGTCGATCGCGCCGTGGCTCGCGCCGCCGAACGAGAACAACGAGTTGCTGCGCCGTGGCGCCGGACGACTGGGCATTCCAGCGCCCGCGATCCAGCGCAACGTGCGCGGTTGCCTGAACCTCGGCTATTGCGGCGTGGGCTGCCCGACCAACGCCAAGCAGTCGATGCTGGTGACCACGGTGCCTGCCGCGCTCGACGCGGGGGCTACGCTGTTCACGCGGGCGCGCGCCGCCCGGCTCGAACTCGCCGGCGGGCGTGTCGAGGCGCTCGAGGTGCACTGGCTCGATGCCGACGGGCTGCGACCGGGCGGGCCGCGCACCCGCGTGCGGGCGACGCACTTCGTGCTCGCGGGCGGCGCGATCAACAGCCCCGCCCTGCTGCTGCGCTCGCAGGCGCCGGATCCGCAGCGCCTGACCGGCACGCGCACGTTCCTGCACCCGGTCGTGGTCTCGTCCGCGACGCTCGATCACCGCGTTGACGGTTTCTCCGGTGCGCCGCAGACGGTCTACAGCGACCATTTCCTCGACGGCGGGCCGATCGACGGACCGATCGGCTACAAGCTGGAGGCGCCGCCGATCCACCCGGTGCTGTTCGCGACCACGCTGCCCGGGTTCGGCCCGGCGCACGCGCAACAGATGACCGGTTTCAGTCGCACGCACGCGCTGATTGCGCTGCTGCGCGACGGTTTTCATCCGCAGGCCGCCGGCGGACGCGTCGAGCTGCGCGGCGACGGCTCGCCGGTGCTCGACTACCCGCTCACCGAATACCTCTTCGACGGAGCGCGCCGCGCGCTGCTGTCGATGGCGCAGATCCAGTTCGAGGCCGGTGCGCAAACCGTCTACCCGGTGCACGAACTGGCGCAGCCCTATCGCAGCTGGCCCGAGGCGCGTGCCGCGATCGGCGCGCTGCCGATGAAACCGTTGCTGCTGCGCGTGGTCTCGGCGCACGTGATGGGAGGCTGCGCGATCGCCGCCGACGCGCCGCGCGGCGTAGTCGGGCCCACCGGCGTGCACTGGCAGCTGGCCAACCTGTCGGTGCACGACGGCTCGATCTTTCCAACCTCCATCGGCGCCAATCCGCAACTGTCGATCTACGGCATCGTCGCGCGGCTGGCCAGCGGCCTGGCCACACGCCTGACCGGGCGCGCCGCGCCCGGCTTCGGCGAGCTCGCCGCCTGAGCATCGATGATCCAGCGCCTGCTGGCGGGACTCGCAGCGGCGATCGTCTTCGGCGTCATCGAGCTCGCGCTGTGGCTGCACCGCGCGCACGGCTGGAGCGCCGGCGGTGCGCTCGCGGCGGCAGCCGGCGTGCCGCTGCTCGCGCACGCCACGCTCCTCGGGCAGCAGTTCGCGATCGGCGCCTGGCTGCGCCGGCGCAGCCGCCCCGACCTGCGCCCCGGGCTGGTCGAGGCGCTGCGGGCCTGGGCCGGGGAGATCGCCGCTTCGCTGCGCACTTTCGGCTACGCGCAGATCCGCTACGGCGCGCAGCCGCTGCCCAGCGGCACCGACGCCGGCCGCGCACCGGTGCTGCTGGTGCACGGCTACCTCTGCAATCGCGGCATCTGGCACGCGTTCGCGCGGCGGCTCGCCGCGCGCGGCCATCCAACGGAGGCGGTGAACCTCGAACCGGTGTTCGGATCGATCGACGCGTACACGCCGGTCATCGCCGCCGGCATCGAGCGATTGCGCGCACGCACCGGCGCCACGCGCGTCGCGGTGGTGGCGCACAGCATGGGCGGCCTGGCGGTGCGCGCGTTCATCGCGGCACGCGGTGGCGCAGCGATCGGCGCGGTGGTGACCCTCGGCACACCGCACCGCGGGACCTGGCTGGCGCGCCACGGCTTCGGGCGCAACGTCGCGCAGATGCGACTGGACAGCGACTGGCTGCGCGCGCTCGCCGCACGCGAAGGCACGCGCTCGGGCGTGCCGTTCACCGTGATCCTCTCGCTGCACGACAACATCGTCGCGCCGCAGACCATCCAGACGCTCGACGGGGCGCACACCATCGAGATCGCGGGCTGCGGACACGTCGAACTGGCCTATGACCGCCGCGCCCAGGCGCGCGCGATCGAGGCGATCGACACGGTCGCGCCACGCTGAGCGCGGCGGCTGGCGGCTGGCGGCTGGCGGCTGGCGGCTGGCGGCTGGCGGCTGGCGGCTGGCGGCTGGCGGCTGGCGGCTGGCGGCTGGCGGCTGG
>JAANMV010001386.1_pt1 | contig 26776 bp, 23 predicted proteins | sample 7279661 | NCBI WGS metagenome assembly JAANMV01 (sample SAMN14094540, study PRJNA606508) | bioreactor metagenome | isolation source: A lab-scale SPAN reactor treating ammonium-rich wastewater day 121 | place: Ireland: Galway | collected 2017-05-16
TGACTGGTTCAAGCATCATCTCAAGGTCGGCTGGACTTTGCCTGTTCGCTTCGATTTACCTCCCGAGCTAATCCTTCATGAAAATGTCCGGTAGAGAACCCCTGGTTTCGCTGGGTGTTCGACCAGCTGACCGCCATCCCCCCGCGGGCGCGCGTGCTGGAAGTGGGCTGCGGCCCTGCCTGGCTGTGGCAGGAGAACGCCGAGCGCATCCCCGCCGGCTGGCAGATCCTCCTCTCCGACCTCTCGCCCGGCATGGCGGCCAGGGCGCGGGCCAACCTCAGCGCGGGCGGGCGCGCCATCCACTTCTGCCAGATCGACGCCCAAGCCCTGCCCCTGGCCAGCGGCGATTGCGATCTGCTGATCGCCAACCACATGCTCTATCACGTGCCGGACCGGGCGCGGGCGCTGGCCGAGATGCGCCGCGTGCTCAAACCGGATGGCGTGCTGATAGCTGCGCTGAGCGGGGATGGGCACATGGCAGAACTGGATGAGCTGCTGTACCGGTGCGTTCCCCATCTCGGCCACCCCCGCAACGAGCGGGAGCTGAGCGGGATCACCCTGGAAACCGCGGCGGCCGAGTTCGCGCCCTGGTTTGGCGAGACGACGGTGCATTTCTACACGCCCAATGACCTGGTCGTCACCGAGATCGAGCCGATCATGGCCTACATCCGCTCCATGCATGCGACCAGCCGGGCCAGCGCCGCGGATCTGGCGCGGCTGCACGATCAGATCGCCGCGATCATCGCCAGTCGCGGGGCCATGCACATCACCCGGGTTTCCGGCCTGGTCATCGCCCGCATCTGAAGGGGCTACGGTTGGGCGCAGCGCGCCGCCGTGGTGTAGAATGGCGGGGCGCGTTACACGTTTTTCGTCTCTGCACACACGCCACCCGCCCCCGGAGACCCTCATGTCCCTGTTCGCTGCTGACCCACTCGATCAGATTCGCCGGGAACGGGCGCGCTGGGAGGAAGAGACACGCCGCCAGCGCCCCGAACGACAGCAGGCCTTCATCACCACCTCCTCCACGCCTGTGCGCCGGCTCTACACCCCGCTGGATGTGGCCGATCTCGATTATGGGCGCGATCTGGGCCTGCCGGGCGAGTATCCGTACACGCGCGGGGTGCATCACACCATGTACCGGGGCAAACTGTGGACGATGCGCATGTTCGCCGGCTTTGGCTCGGCCGAAGAGACCAACCAGCGCTACAAATACTTGCTGGCCGAGGGCAACATGGGCCTCTCCGTGGCCTTCGACATGCCCACCCTCTATGGCTACGACAGCGACGCGCCGGAAGCCCTGGGCGAATTTGGCAAATGCGGCGTGGCCATCTCCTCCCTGGCCGATATGGAGATCCTCTTCGACGGCATCCCCATGGGCGAGGTCAGCACCAGCATGACGATCAACTCGCCGGCGGCGATCCTGTGGGCCATGTACATCGCCGCCGCCGAGAAGCAGGGCTACCCGCGCGGCCAACTGCGCGGCACCATCCAGAACGACATTCTCAAAGAGTACATCGCCCAGAAGGAATTCCTCTTCCCGCCCGCGCCCTCCATGCGTCTGGTCGCCGACACCATCGAGTTCGGCAGCCAGGAACTGCCGCAGTGGAATACGATCAGCATCAGCGGCTACCACATCCGCGAGGCGGGCAGCACCGCGGTGCAGGAATTGGCCTTCACCCTGGCCGATGGCTTCGCGTACGTGGAGGCGGCGCTGGAACGGGGCCTGGCTATCGACGACTTCGCGCCCCGGCTCTCCTTTTTCTTCAACGCGCACAACGATCTGTTCGAAGAGATCGCCAAATTCCGGGCGGCGCGGCGCATCTGGGCCAAGGCCATGCGCGAGCACTATGGCGCCCAAGACCCCCGCTCCTGGCTGTTGCGCACCCACGCCCAGACCGCGGGCGTCAGCCTGACCGCCCAGCAGCCGGACAACAACATCGTGCGCGTGGCCATCCAGGCCCTGGCCGCGGTGCTGGGCGGCACGCAATCGCTGCACACCAACAGCATGGATGAGGCGCTGGCCCTGCCCTCGGAAAAAGCGGTGACCATCGCCCTGCGCACCCAGCAGATCCTGGCGCACGAATCGGGCGTGGCCAACACCATCGACCCGCTGGCCGGCAGTTATTATGTCGAGCAATTGACCGAGCAGATGGAGGCCGAGGCCAACGCCTATTTCCGCCGCATCGCGGCCTTCGGCGGCGTTCTCCCCGCCATCGAAGCCGGCTTTTTCCAGCGCGAGATCGCCGAGGCCGCCTACCGCTACCAGATGGAGATCGACACCGGCGCCCGCACCATCGTCGGCGTCAACGATTTCGTAGCCGCCGAGCCGATCGCCATCCCCATCCTGCAGATGGACCCCGCCGGGTATGATCGCCAGATCGCGCGCTTGCAGCGCCTGCGGGCCGGGCGGGACAACGTCGCGGTGCAGAAGGCGCTGGCCGCGCTGGCCGATTGCGCCCGCGGCCCCGACAACCTCATGCCCCCGATCCTCGACGCGGTCAAAGCCTACGCCACCCTCGGCGAGATCACCGACGTCTTCCGCCACGTATTCGGCATCTACCACGAACCAGTGCATTTTTAGTTGGATATTGAATATTAGATATTAGATATTTGATATTAGGTATTAATCGTAAATACCCAATAACCAATACCCAATATCTAATATCTACTAAAAAACCACCCAAAGGAACAAACACCGTATGGATCGTAAAATCCGTATTCTCGTTGCCAAGCCGGGGCTGGACGGCCATGACCGCGGGGCCAAAGTGGTGGCCCGGGCCCTGCGCGATGCCGGCTTCGAGGTCATCTACACCGGCATCCGCCAGACCCCCGACATGATCGCCGAGGCGGCGCTGCAAGAAGATGTCGATGTCGTCGGCCTCAGCATCCTCTCCGGCGCGCACATGGCCCTGGTGCCCAAAGTCAGAGAGGCGCTGACCACAGCAGGGCTGGAGGATGTCCCGCTCCTGCTCGGCGGCATCGTCCCCGACGAAGACATCCCGGTGCTGCATCAGATGGGCGTGCGTGGCGTGTTTGGCCCCGGCACCCCCACCGGGGTCATTGTCGATTTCATTCACAACGAATTGCGGGAGCCGCTTTAAAACGTGGTGCGTGGTGCGTGATGCGTGAAACGTAAAACGTAAAACGTAAAACGCATCACGCATCACGCATCACGCATCACGCATCACGCATCACGCATCACGCATCACGCACCCATGCCCGATCTCAGCACTGCCTCAGGCCTTGTCGCCGCCTTGAATGAGGGCAACCGCCGCGCCCTGGCCCGCGTGATCAGCCATATCGAGAACAACGACGCTCTGGCCCAGCCCCTGCTGGCGGCCCTCTACCCGCAAGCCGGCGCCGCCCATCTCATCGGCGTCACCGGCGCGCCCGGCACCGGCAAATCCACCCTGGTCAATGGCATGGCCCTGGCCTTTCGTCAGCAGGGGTTGACGGTGGGCATCGTCGCCGTCGATCCCACCAGCCCTTTCAGCGGCGGCGCCCTGCTCGGCGACCGGGTGCGGATGCGCGACCTGGCCGGCGACCCCGGCATCTTCATCCGCTCGATGGCCACCCGCGGCAGCCTGGGCGGGCTGGCCCAAACCACCGCCGACGTGGTCATGACCCTCGACGCCGCCGGCTTCGCACGGGTGATCATCGAAACGGTCGGCGTCGGCCAGAGCGAGGTGGAGATCGCCAGCACCGCCCACACCACCATCGTGGTCGAAGCCCCCGGCCTGGGAGATGAGGTACAGGCGATCAAGGCCGGCATCCTGGAGATCGCCGACATCTTCGCCGTGAACAAGGCCGACCGCGAAGGCGCCGACCGCACCGTCATGGCCTTGCAAATGATGTTGGCCCTGGGCGGGACGGGCCACCAGCAGATCCTGCACCACGGACGCATGCTGCCGGTGGACCTGCCCCCTGCCCCCCCCGCCGATGGCTGGACCCCGCCCATCCATAAGACCGTGGCCACGCAAAACCAGGGCATCGCCGCCTTGGTCGAGGCAATCGAGGCCCACCGCGGCTATTTGCAGCACAGCGGCCTGCGCCAGACCCGCGACCGCCTGCGCGCCGCTACCGAGCTGCGCATGATCCTGCGCGACCTGCTCTTGCAACGCACCCTGGCCGCCATCCCCGCGGCAGACATCGCGGCGCTGGTGCACGCTGTCGCCGCCCGTGAGATCGACCCGTATAGCGCGGCCCAGCGCCTGGTCGCGCGCACCACATCCTGAGGGAGGAACCGATGTCTGAAGGTTTGTACGGCGAACTGGCAGTGGTGGGAGGCTCTTGCCATCCCCAACTCACCGCCGAGATCTGCGACCACCTGCGCGTGAAGCCCACGCCGGTGACGACCAAAACCTTTGCCAATCGCAACATCTTCGTGCGCCTGGGACAGAGCGTACGCGCCAAAGATGTCTTCCTGGTGCAGACGCTGGGCCAGCCGGTGAACGACATGGTGATGGAATTGCTGATCACCATCGACGCGCTGCGCCGCGACAGCGCCGGGCGCATCACTGCCGTGGTGCCCTACTATGCCTATGGCCGCACCGATAAAAAAGACCAGCCACGCGTGCCCATCACCGCCCGCCTGCTGGCCGATATGATCACCGTGGCCGGGGCCGATCGCTTCCTCACCCTCGATCTGCACGCCGGCCAGATCCAGGGCTTCTTCACCATCCCCAACGACGAACTGACCGCGCACCACATTTTCATCAAGACGGTGCAAGATCAGGGCCTGCTCAGGGACGCCGTGATCGTCTCTCCCGACATCGGCGGGGTGCGGCGGGCGCGCAATCTGGCCAATGACCTGCGGCTGCCCCTGGCCATCGTCGAAAAACGCCGCCACCCGGAAGATGGCGAAGCCGAAATCTACCAGTTGATCGGCGAAGTCGCGGGCAAACGTTGCCTGCTGATCGATGATGAGATCGACACCGCCGGCACCATCAGCAAAGCCGCCAACCTGCTCAAAAAAGAGGGCGCCGGAGAGATCTACGCCCTGGCCACGCACGCGGTCTTCTCGGAGAACGCGGCGCAGACCCTGGCGGACGCGCCCTTCACGAAGGTGCTGGTCACCAACAGCTTGCCCATATCCCCCGCGGCCCGCCAGGTCTTGGGCGAGCGTTTGCAGGAGTTGAAAGTGGGCGGCATACTGGGCGAGGCGATCCGGCGCATCCATCACGGCATCAGCGTCGGCGCCATGTACGAGGAGTGAGAACAGGGATGGCGGCGCTGGCCCCGCGCATCCTGATCCAACCGGGCGCGCTGGCCGCGTCGCCGGGGCACGTGCAGGAGTTGTTTCCCACGGCCGCGGCGGCGATGGCGGCCATGGCCGCGCGGCTGCGCCCCCTGCCCCCGCCCCTGATCGGGCGCTGGCTGGGCGGGCCGGGCGGCTACATCCTGCTCAACGCTGCCCGGCATGGCTTCGTCCCTGGCCCCACGCCCTATCGCCGGCGCACCCTGCACGATGTGGCCTGGGTGCAGTTGCGGCGCTGGCGCGACTGCGCCGACGCGCTGCAACCTGTGGCCGCGCTGCTGCTGCACCTGGCCGCAAGGCCATCGCTGGAACCGGACGCGGACGCCCCACCTGCCTGGGCGCAGTTTCTGGCCGGCGCGCACAGTTGCTTCGCCGCCGGCTATGGCCGCAGCCCCGCGGCGCGGGCCGATCTGCGCAGCTATCTGATCGAAGGCATCGCCGCCTTCCTCTGCGACCGCCCGGCCCTGAACGTGGCCGACCCCCGCTTGGAAAAACTGCTGGCCGCCACCCTCTTTCACAGCGATTTCACCGCTTATCCAGCGCAATAATTGTCAATTGACAATTGACAATTGACAATTGACAATTGACAATTATTAATGATTAATGATTAATTGACGAACCTTCATGCCGCCGAATGAATTCGGCGACTGATACAAAAAACCCATTTTTGTCATTGCGAAGGACAATAACCCCGAAGCAATCCCCAACGCTGCTTTACACGCCCAAAATCGACGAGCCACCTTGGAGATTGCTTCGCTGCGCTCGCAATGACACATTAGGTGAACTTTTATTACCAATTTACCAATTTACCAATCTACCAACTTACCTTATTTTGTCATTGCGAGGGACGATAGTCCCGAAGCAATCCCCAACGCTACTTTACACGCCCAAAATCGACGAGCCACCTTGGAGATTGCTTCGCTGCGCTCGCAATGACAAATCAGGTGAACTATTACAATTGATAATTGATAATTGACAATTGTCAATTGTCAATTGACAATTATTGAGCGGCCCCGACAATGGTTGATCTGGGTGATTGGTTGTACAATCGGGGTCGCCCTCCCACCCCTTTCAGCGAGTGTGTTCGCATGCGTCCTCTCTTCCTCTTTCTAAGCCTCCTCCTCCTGCTCGCCTGCACGCCTCTGCCGCCGGTCACCCCCACGCCCCAGCCCACGCCCGCGTCCCTGCCCGTGGACGCGCTGGTCACGCCCTTGCGCTTCACCCGCAGCGGCGGCATCGCCGGCACACAAATGCAGCTCGATCTGGCAGTGGATGGCAGCTACACCGTGCAAACGATGGGCGTCGAGAGCGGTTCAGGCCAGATCAGCGACGATGACTTCGGTCAGATCGCCGCCGCCCTCGCCGCCAGCAACCTGTTCGACGCGGATCACGACTTCCCCGCGGTCGGCGCCGATCTCTTCACCTACACCCTCGCCTACAACGGCTACACCCTCACCGCCCAGGATGGCGCCCTGCCTGACGCGCTCTTGCCCCTGCTCGCACGCCTTCTCCCCCTGCTCGACCGCGGCTAAGCACATGCCTCCACCCACCCTGCACTACCTCGGCCACGCCACCCTGCGCCTGGAGATGGATGGCCTGAACCTGCTCACCGACCCGGTGTTCGGCGACCGCGTGCTGCACTTGCGCCGGCGCGGGCCATCCGCCCGGCAATGGCGCGACCAACAGCCCGCGCCCGACCTCATCCTCCTCTCGCACCTGCATCTCGATCACCTGCACCTGCCCACGCTGCGACGTCTGCCCGGCCGCGCGCCTATGATCGCCCCCCGCGGCGCCGGCCCCTGGCTGCGGGCCTTGCTCCGCCGCCCCATCATCGAACTCAGCCCCGGCGAGCAGACCCTCTTCCACGGCCTGCGCATCACCGCCACCCACGCCGAACATGGCCGCCGCCTGCCCGATCCCTTCGATCTGGCCCAGGGCTATCTGGTGCAGGGCAGCCGCAGCATCTACTTTCCCGGCGACACCGACCTCTTTGCCCAGATGGCCGACCTGGGCCGGCAGGGGCTGGATGTGGCCCTGCTGCCGATCGGCGGGTGGGGGCCGCGGCTGGGCAAGGGACATCTCGACCCACGGCGGGCGGCGCTGGCCCTGCAATTGCTGCGCCCGCGCGTGGCCATCCCCATCCACTGGGACACCTTCCGGCCCATCGGCCGCGTCTGGGAGCACATGGCCTACCTGCATCGCCCCGGCCCCGACTTCCAACGCCACGCCGCCCGCCACGCGCCCGAAACCGCCGTGCATCTCCTCGCGCCCGGCGCCCACTTCACCCTGACCTGAGCTCATCGCCGTGCCCGCCACTGATACGCTGCGCCATTTCTTCCGTCCTCGCGGGGTCGCCGTGATCGGGGCCTCGGCCACGCCTGGCAAACTGGGGTACGGCGTCTTGCACAACCTCCTCCGTCACGGCTACACCGGCGCGGTCTACCCCGTCAATCCCGGCGCGACCGAGATGCTGGGCCTGCCCTGCTATCCCGACATCAGCGCCGTGCCCGATCCGGTGGATCTGGCTGTGCTGATCATCCCCGCTGCGGCCGCGGTCGCGGCCCTGCGCGGCTGCGGCGAACGGGGCATCCGCGCCGCCGCCATCCTCTCCGGCGGCTTTGCCGAAAGCGGCCCCGAAGGCGCCCAACGCCAGCAGGAGCTGCTGGACATCGCCCGCAGCTTCGATATGCGCCTGATCGGCCCCAACTGCGTGGGCGTGCTCGACGCCTACAGCCGTCTCAACGCCACTTTCGTCGAGCACATGCCCAGCCCCGGCGCCATTGCCTTCCTTTCGCAATCGGGCGCCATGGGCGGGGCCATGATCGACTGGGCCAAAGGCCAGGGCATCGGCCTCTCACACTTTGCCAGCCTGGGCAACACCGCGGATGTGGACGAAGCGGATCTGATGGCGTATCTGGCCGCGGATGAACACGCCGGCGCCATCGCCCTCTACATCGAGGGCCTGAACGATGGCCGTCGTTTCATGGAGATAGCGGCCCGCGCCAGCCGCCGCAAGCCGATCCTCGCCCTGAAAGCGGGGGGCACCGCGGCCGGGGCCCGCGCCGTTGCCTCGCACACGGCCCATCTGGCCGGATCGGCGCAGGGCTACGCGGCCGCGTTCCGGCAAAGCGGCGTCTATCAGGTGCACACCGCGGCCGAGCTTTTTGCCGCGGCCCTGGGGCTGGCCTACCAACCTCCGCCCGCGGGCGACAACGTCGCCATCCTCACCAACGCCGGGGGGCCGGGCGCGCTGGCCGCGGACGCGCTGGCCCGCGCCGGACTGGCCGCGCCGCAGCCGGACGCGGCCACCCGCGCCGCGCTGCGCCAGGCCCTCGGCCCTGCCGCCCAACTGGCCAATCCCATCGACATGCTGGGCGCAGCCTCCACCCCCCAATATGAGGCTGCCGGCCAGGTGCTGCTGGCCAGCCCGACCTACGACGCCCTCCTCGTCCTGCTGGTGCCCAACACTGCCACCGACCCGGTGGGCATTGCCGACGCCCTGCACCGCCTGCAAACCGAGCAGCCGGGCCGCAAACCGATCTACGTCTGCACCATGGGCGGGGTCAGCATTGCCGCGGGCATGCGCCGCCTGCACCGCCACCGCATCCCTCCCTTCGCCTTCCCCGAGACCGCGGCCCGTGCCCTGGCCGCGGCCCGCGGCTGGCAGCGTTGGCGCGTCTCCCCGCCCGCAACGCCGCCGCCGCCGCCCCCCCTGCCCGCGCCCCTGCGTCAGGCCCTGCAAGATCACCGGCGCCGCGGCCGCGCCGCTCTGGGCGAGAGCGACCTGATCGAGTGGTTGCGGCCCTTGGGGATTCCCTTCCCGCCCGGCTGTCTGGCTCCCACCCCCGCCGCGGCCGCGGCCTGCGCCGCGCAGATGCGCGGCCCCGTGGCCCTCAAGATCGTCTCGCCCGATCTGCTGCACAAGACGGACGCGGGGGGCGTGCGCCTGCACGTGACCCCGGCCGCGGTGGAGAGCGCGTGCGCGGATCTGCTGGCCGCGGTGGCGCGAGCGCGGCCGCAGGCGCAGATCGGCGGCGTGCTGGTGCAGGCCATGGCCCCGCCGGGCATCGAGGTGATCGTGGGCATGCGCCGCGACCCCACCTTTGGCCCCCTCATCCTTTTTGGCGGCGGCGGCGTCTACGTCGAGGCCCTGGCGGATGTGGCGGTGCGCGTGGCCCCCATCGACCGGGAGCAGGCCGCGGCCATGATCGCGGAGACGGTGGTGGGGGGGCTTTTGGCCGGCGCCCGCGGCCGCTCCCCCGCCGACATCCCTGCCCTCACCGATCTGATCGTGCGCGTCAGCGATCTGGCTTGCGCCGCGCCCGAACTGGCGGAATTCGAGCTCAACCCCGTGCTGGTGCACCCGGCCACAGAAGGCGTCACCGCGGTCGACGCCCGCGCCGTGCTTGGGTAGTCGATCGTTATTGGGTATTGGGTATTGGATATTGGGTATTGAGAAAAAGCAACGATAATGCGCTATCCATCGTCTATCGTCTATCGTCTATCGTCTATCGTCTATCGTCCTTCGTCCAACCGCTAATACCTAATAACCAATACCTACCCCATGCACTACACCCTGATCACTTTTGCCCGTATCGATTCCACGCAGCGCTGGGCGCGGGGATGGGCAGAGTTGGGCGCGGGCGAGGGCCTGGCCGTGCAGGCGGACGAGCAAACCGCGGGACGGGGGCGGTTGCAACGGTCATGGTGGTCGCCGCCCGACAGCGGCCTCTACCTCTCCGTGCTACTGCGGCCCCGCATCCCCCTGACCCAGGCGCCGCGGCTGACCATGCTGGCCGCCCTGGCCGCGGCGGACGCCTGCGCACAGATCGCCGGCATCCGCCCCCAGGCCAAATGGCCCAACGACCTGATCTGGCAGGGGCGCAAGCTGGCCGGCATCCTCACCGAATTGGGGCAGGCAGAGGGCCAACTGCGCTACGCGGTCATCGGCCTGGGCCTGAATGTGAACACCCACTTCCAGGGCGATCTGGCGGGCACGGCCATCAGTCTGGCCGCCATCACTGCCAGACGCACGGCCCTGCCCACGGCCCGCGACGCCTTTCTGGCCGCCCTGGCCCGGCGCTACGACCGTTTCCTGGCCGGCGAATCGCCGCACACAGCCTGGCAGCAAGATCTGGCGCCGCTGGGCCGCCGCGTACGGGTGGAACAGCCCAATCGCCCCGATCTGGTGGGCCAAGCTGTGGGCGTCCATCCTGACGGCGCCCTGCTTGTGTGCGATGATAGGGGCATCCTGCACACGGTCTGGGCCGGCGATCTGCACCCGCTCTGACCTGCTTCTCACTCACCTGCCCCTGCTTTGTCACCACGAGTCGATTTCGAATGGCGCGAAGGGGAACAGATCTTCCCTGTCCCCCCGGATCCGCCGCCCGCGCCGCCCACCGCCCCACAGACCGCGGCCCCGCCAGACACACATCCGGCGTTTCCCGGCAATCTCACCCTGCTGATCATCGGTCTGGTGCTGGGCGTAGGCGTCGGCTTCCTGCTGCTGGGCGCGCAGGGCCAGGGCAACGCCCGCCGCGACCTCACCCCCCTGTTCGAATTGCAACAGCGGGCCCTGGCGCAGGGCGACGCCGAACTGTTCGCCCGCCTGCTCGATGACAGCGACGCGGCCTGGCGCGATCAGCACGTGGCCGCGCTGGCCCCGCTGGCGCAGTTGTATGACCTGGACGCGCCCCCGCGGGTGCGCCGCGTCCATCTCGAGGGGCAGCAGGCAGAGGTGGAGATCGCATATCGCTATCAGGGCCAGCGCTACCGGCAACTGCAATGGACGCGGCAGACGGCCAACGGCTGGCAATTGAGCGGGGCCAGCCTGGGCGACTGGGGCGAGATCGAACACTTCAGCGGCGAGGCTGTGCAGCTACACGTGCGCAGCCGCGACGCCTTTCTGGCCGCCGACCTGGCGCGGATCGACGCGGTGGTCGCCGAGTTCTGCCGGCGCTATGCCCCGCCCCCGCCCTGCCGCATCGACCTGCACATCCTCCCCGACCCGGATCTCCTGCCCTTCCGGCCCGGCCAGGGCGCCGCGCCCAACCCGCCCTTCACCCGCTACCGCATCATGGGCCAGGGCAGCGACGCCGGCGATACACCGTATGTCACCTTGAACGGGACCGGCAACGAGACTCACGACCCCCTCTTCCAGCAGAACCTGCTGCTAACCCTGGCCGAGGTCAACGATATCCACCGCGTCTACGCCGCGCACGCGGCCACGCCAGAGGCGCAGCGCATCTCCGCCCAGCGCTTGCAGGGCGAGAGCATCCCGGTGTTTCTGCCCTCGCCCCGGCTGGTGGGGCTGCACGGGCAGACGCCGCACCCCCTGTGGCAGTTGGCGCTGGTCGAAGCCATCGGCGACGCCATCCTCCGCCGCAGCGTGGGGCCGATCACCGCCGAGGAAGAGGCGGCGCTGACCCTGTGGGCCGCAGCCCGCGGGGATGTGGCGCTGTGGGCCGAACGGTTCAGCGGCGTGCGCCTGCCTGCGCTTGCCGCCATCTCCCCCGACCCGGCAGCTGCTGGCAAAGCCCTGCTCTTCCACGACCCGGAGCAGCGGGCCGCGGCGCGCAGCTTTGCCCTTTTCCTGCACGCGGCCTTTGGCGAGGAACAGACGCTGGCCCTGCTGCGTCAGGCAAGGCAGCAGATGTCTACGCCAGCGCTCTTCGCTCCCCTCGCCAGCGAGCCGCAGCAGCTGGCTACGGCGTGGGCGGCATGGTTGGCGCAGCACCCGCCGCCCCCGCCGCCGGCTACCAATTGATGTTCGGGGTCGTGTGCTGCGGCTCCGTCTCCTCCAGCAGAGCCAGATCCGCATCGACCATCAGTCGCACCAGTTCCTCGAAGCTGACCGTGTGCTCCCACCCCAGCGCCTGCTTGGCCTTGGCAGGGTCGCCGACCAGCAGATCGACCTCCGCCGGGCGATAGTATTTGGGGTCGATGACCACATGCTTTTGCCAGTCCAGACCCACATGATCGAAGGCGATACGCACGAACTCGCCCACCGAGTGCGTTTCGCCGGTGGCCAGCACAAAATCGTCGGGCGCGTCCTGCTGCAACATCAGCCACATGCCCTTGACATAGTCGGGCGCGTAGCCCCAGTCGCGCCGCGACTCCAGGTTGCCCAGCCGCAACTCGCTGGCAAAGCCAGCCCTGATGCGGGCCACGCCATGCGAGACCTTGCGCGGGAGGAATTCCAGCCCGCGGCGGGGCGATTCGTGGTTGAAAAGGATACCGGACACGGCAAACAGGTCGTAACTCTCGCGGTAGTTGACCGTGATCCAGTGGCCGTAGACCTTGGCCACGCCGTAGGGGCTGCGGGGATAGAAGGGCGTGGACTCGCGCTGCGGCACCTCGCGCACCTTGCCGAACATCTCGCTGCTGGACGCCTGATAAAAGCGAATAGAGCGATCGACGATACGGATGGCGTCGAGCATGCGGGTGACGCCCAGCGCCGTCACCTCGCCGGTGAGCAGGGGCTGGCTCCACGAGGTGGGCACGAAGGACTGGGCCGCCAGATTGTAGACCTCGCGCGGCCGGTGCTCTTCCAGCAGTGAGATCAGGCTGGTCAGATCGACCAGATCGCCCTGTACGATCTGGACGCGTTCCTGGATGTGCTCCAGCCGGCTGAAATTGCCGGTGCTGCTGCGGCGAACGACGCCGACGACGTCGTAGCCCTTGTCGAGCAAAAACTCAGCCAGATACGACCCGTCCTGGCCGGTGATGCCGGTGATCAATGCAGTTGGCATGGGTAGTGTCCTTTTTATTGGGTATTCGGTGTTCAGTGTTCAGTATTCAGTGTTCAGTGTTCAGTATTCAGTGTTCAGTGTTCAGTATTCAGTCTTCAGTATTCGGTATTAGTTATTAGTTATTGAGTATTCCGTGCTATATATCGAAAATTGATTATTTGCGATCAATATCCAATACCCAATACCCAATACCCAATACCTACACTTGAATACGCTGGCGCCAGTCGTCGAGGATGTCGGCCAGGGTTTGGGGCAGGGGGATGGCGGGCGTCCAGCCGGTGGCCTGATGCAGCCGGGCCGCGTCACAGACGATGCGGGGGATGTCGGAGGGGCGCATGCGATGCGGGTCGGGGGCCAGGCTGATCGGCACGCGGGCCAGATCGAGGAACGTCTTCAGCACCTGCTGAATGCTGACAGGCCGGCCGCTGCCAACGTTGTAGACCTGGCCCGGCTCCCCCCGATTCAGGATCAGCCAATACGCGGCGACGATGTCGCGCACGTCGGTGAAATCTCGCTCGGCGTCGAGGTTGCCGTGGCGCAGCGGCCCCAGTTGCCGGCCCGACTCGATGCCGGCCACCTGTTTGGCAAAGCTGGAGGTGACGAACATCTCGTTTTGGCCGGGGCCGATGTGATTGAAGGGCCGCACCCGCACCGTGTGCAAGTGGTGGCTGAGATGGTATTGCCAGCCCAACAAGTCCTGGGCCACCTTGCTGACGCCGTAGGGCGAGGAGGGGCGCAGCGGCGTCTCCTCATCCAGGGGCAGGTCGGCGGGGTCGAACATGCCGTAGACTTCGCCAGAACTGACGACCAGCAGTTTGGCGGCCAGATTGGCGGCCAGCACGCCCTTGAAAATGTTGATCTGGCTGAGCACATTTTGCTCGAACGTGGGCCAGGGGTGCTCCCAGGAGATGGGCACGAAAGATTGGGCGGCGAGATGGAGGATGAAATCGGGCTGCCAGCGGGCCAGCACCTCGGCCACGGCTGCCTCTTCACGCAAATCAATTCGTTCGAGACGCACACGCACAGACGGGAAAGATGGTTCGGGCTGGCGGCGGTAGATCGTGCCGATGATCTCCAGGTCGGTCTCGGCCAGCAGGTAGCGGATGAGATGCCCGCCCACAAACCCGGCGGCGCCGGTGACAAGTGCTCGCATGATCACAAGTTAATTTTCAATAATGCCGCCGGTAGGTAAGTTGTCATGACGACGTCACAGGCGAATCGGGCAAAGGAACGGGACGCCCGCGCCAACGCAGTAGCGCGGCCGCATGCGCCTTGCGCAGAGCAAAACGATCAGCTTCGGTTCGCAAATGTTCAAGTTCGGCGCGTTCACTGGCGCTCAGTTCTGCATTTGCGTTTTTATCCAACAGAAGTTGGTATCTCTGCCAATCCAATTCGGTTTGTATCCCCCAAGCCATTTGCCACAACGTTTCATCATCAAGTCGATCCAAAGCCGCCAGATCTGCTTGAAAGATGGCAGGGACTTCATCCCAACCGGGGGGACTGCCCACTTCCAAAGCCCGGCGCAGCACCGCTTGAAAAGGCTGTTTCATGCCCTGGGCCGCGTTCTGCAGGCGATAATAAAGATAATCTGGCAAATCGAGGGTAATGGTTTGCAAGCTCATGGGCCTACTCCTGTCGAAAAAGAGGGTGACAACCCCATCGTAGCACAAAAGAAGGGACTGTGCTACCCCAACCTTTTTTATCTTACGCAAGGGCGCAGAGCCGCCAAGCTCTTTAGGGTTTCTTGGCGTCTTAACGGCTTTGTGTGAGCCAGTTTGGGGATAACATGAACTCTTACACCAGGGGCAAAGACAGTCAAAAAAAGGTGCGACGCGCCCGGCGAGCGCGTCGCACCTTGAACTTGATCGCGTTGGATCAACCAAAAACCGGTTCGACCAACCCCGCGGCCTCTTGCAGCGCTTCGGCCCGGTTGGTCTCCTCCCAGGGCAGGAAGATGTCATCCCGGCCAAAATGCCCGTAGGCCGCCGTCTGGCGGTAGATGGGCCGGCGCAGGTTCAGGTCGCGAATGATGGCGCCGGGGCGCAGGTCGAAATGCTCCTGCACCAGCGCGGCCAGACGGTCATCGCCGATCTTGCCGGTGCCAAAGGTCTCGACATTGATGCTGAGGGGCCGGGCCATGCCGATGGCGTAGGCGATCTGGATCTCGCAGCGGTCGGCCAGGCCGGCGGCGACGATGTTCTTGGCCACCCAACGGGCGGCGTAGGCGGCGCTGCGGTCCACCTTGGTGCAGTCCTTGCCGCTGAACGCGCCGCCGCCATGCCGGCCCATGCCGCCGTAGGTGTCGACGATGATCTTGCGCCCGGTCAGCCCGGCGTCGCCCATCGGGCCGCCCACCACGAAGCGGCCGGTGGGGTTGGTGTAGATCAACAGATCCTCATCCACCAGCCCGGCAGGCAGCACCGGGCGGATGGCGTGCTCGATCAGGGCTGCGCGGATCTCTTCCTGGCTGATGTCGGGGCTGTGCTGGGTGCTGATCAGCACGGTGTGGATGCGTTTGGGCTTGCCGTAGGCATATTCGACTGTGACCTGGCTCTTGCTATCGGGGCGCAGCCAGGGCAGGATTGCGGCCCGCCGCAACTCGGCCAGCCGCCGCACCAGCTTGTGCGCCAGATAGATCGGCAGCGGCATCAGGGTGGCGGTTTCGTTGCAGGCGAATCCGAACATCATGCCCTGATCGCCGGCGCCGACCGCTTCGATGTCTGCGTCGCTCATCCCGCCCTCTTTCACTTCCTTGGCCTTGTCCACGCCCAGGGCGATATCGGGGCTTTGGGCGGCGATGGCTACCTGCACGGCGCAGGTGTCGGCGTCGAAGCCGATCCGGCTATCGGTGTAGCCGATCTCGCGGATCACATTGCGCACCAATTCATCATAATTGACATTGGCCGCGGTCGTGATCTCGCCCAGCAGCATGACGAAACCGGTCTTGGTGGCCGTTTCGCAGGCCACGCGGGCGTGCGGATCCTGGGCGAAGATGGCATCGAGCACGGCGTCGCTGATCTGATCGCACATTTTGTCGGGATGCCCCTCGGAAACCGACTCACTGGTGAAAAGCAAACGAGGGGAGGTCATAAAAGTAGTCATGTTCGTTCTCCGTTTGAATTGCTAATGGCCAATTGCTAATGGCCAATTGACAATTGCTAATTGACAATTGCTAATTGACAATTGCTGATTGACAATTGCTAATGGCTGATTGACAATTGCTAATTGACAATTGCTAATGGCTGATTGACAATTGCTAATGGCCAATTGCTAATGGCCAATTGCTAATGGCCAATTGACAATTGCTAATTGACAATTGCTAATTGACAATTGACAATTGACAATTGACAATTAATGCCCTGTACCCAACGCCCATTCGTTGAGATAGGATTGCTGCTGCGGTGTGAGCACGTCGATCTCGACGCCCATGGCCTTGAGCTTGAGCGCGGCGATCTGGCGGTCGATCGCTTCCGGCACGTCGTAGACCTGGCCGGTCATGCTTTCGCCATGCTGCAGCATGTATTCCGCGGCCAGGGCCTGGTTGGCAAAGCTCATGTCCATCACCGCGCTGGGGTGGCCTTCCGCCGCCGCCAGATTGACCAGACGGCCTTCTCCCGCCACATACAGGCGGCGGCCATCCTCCAAAACATACTCATCCAGGAAGTCGCGCACGCGCGTCACCTCCACCGCCATCTGGCGCAGGCCCTTCATGTTGATCTCCACATCGAAATGGCCGCTGTTGGCAAGAATGGCGCCATCGCGCATCACCGCCATGTCGTGGGTGTCGATCACATTGATATCGCCGGTGGAGGTGCAGAACACATGCCCGACTTTGGCCGCTTCCAGCATGGGCATCACCCGGAAGCCATCCATCACCGCCTCCAGCGCCCGCAGGGGATCGATCTCGGTGACGATGACATTGGCGCCCATGCCGCTGGCGCGCATGGCAATGCCCTTGGAGCACCAGCCATAGCCGCCGACCACGAAGTTCTTGCCGGCCAGCAGGATGTTGGTGGCGCGGATGATGCCATCCACCGTGCTCTGGCCGGTGCCGTAGCGGTTGTCGAAGAAGTGTTTGGTCATGGCGTCGTTGACCGCGATCACCGGGAAGCGGAGTTTGCCCTGCGCGGCCATGGCCCGCAGGCGGATGACGCCGGTGGTGGTCTCTTCGGTGCCGCCGATCACGTGTTCCAGCAATTCCGAGCGGCTGGTGTGCAGCGCCGCCACCAGATCCATGCCATCATCCATGGTGATGTTGGGTTTGATGTCGAGCACGCTCTGCATGTGCTGATGATATTGCTCGTTGGTCTCGCCTTTGATGGCGTAGACCGGCATTTCGTAGTGGGCCACCAGGGCGGCGGCCACATCATCTTGCGTGCTGAGGGGGTTGCTGGCGCAGAGCGCGACTTCGGCGCCGCCGGCCAGCAGCACACGCATGAGGTTGGCCGTCTCGGTGGTGACGTGCATGGCCGCGGCCATGCGGATGCCCTTGAACGGCTGTTCGACTTTGAAACGGGCCTCGATCAGGTCGAGGACGGGCATTTCTTTGGCGGCCCATTTCATGCGGAACCGCCCGCGCTCGGCCAGGCCAATGTCGCGAATGTCGTGGTGGGTAGTCATGGGTAGGTTTATCTCCAGTGTAGTTTGGGTATTGGGTATTGGGTATTAGATATTAGGTATTAGGTATTGATGTATTGAAAATTAATCCTTAATCTTCAAAAATATCCAATATCTAATACGTACGATTGAAATCTTCAAGAATGGGGTCATCGCCGTATGTGGCGCGGTAGCGGGCGCTGAATTCGGCGGGGGTGTAATAGTGGTTTTGGGTGCCCATCTGCTCGATCACATAGACCGCGGTGAGATTGGCCAGGCGCAGGATGGTGGGCCAGGCATAGCCGCGGGAAAGGCCGATCAACAGGCCGGCGCGGAAGGCGTCGCCCACGCCGGTCGGCTCGACCAGGGCAGCCGCGGCAGCCGCGGGCGCGTGGTGCGTTTCGGAGCGGGTGTACACGCTGGCGCCCTCCGGCCCACGGGTGACGACCAGCGCCTGCGTGTGGCGCAGCAGGCCCTGCTCATCCAGCCCGCTCAGGCGCTTGGCCATCTGCAACTCATAATCGTTGACGGTGAGCGCGGCCGCGCCCTCCAGCCCGGCCATAAATTCCTCGCGATCGATGCGGGCGAGCTGCTGGCTGGGATCGTATACAAAGCGGATGCCCAGCTCGCGGCACTCCTGGGCGTGATTGCACATGGCCAGGGGGTCATTGGGGGCGATGATCACCCAGTCGATCTCCTCACGCGGGAGGGCGCGGAAGCTCAGTTCACGCGCCCGCGCCATGGCCCCGGTGTGAAAAGAGGCGATCTGGTTGTGGTCGCGGTCGGTGATCACGGTAAAAGTGGCGGTGAACTCGTCATCGTAGACCCGCGTCAGCGAAGTATCCACGCCCGCATCCTCCAGCCAGGCCCGATAGTCGCCGAAATCGAGGCCGGCAGTGGCCATCAAGCGGGGCCGGATGCCGAGCAGGGCCAGGCTGTAGGCGATGTTGGGCGCACAGCCCCCGCGGTGCCGCTGTTTGTCATCGACCAGAAAGCTGACCGAAAGCCGCCCGATCTGCTCAGGCAGGATGCTGTCTTTGAAATAGCCGGGGAAGCGCATCAAGTAATCCCAGGCGATGGAGCCGGTGACGATGATGGACATCAGAGAGAGATAGAGGGGGGAGAGAGAGGGGGGGCGTGGGGCGTGTGGCTATTGGGTATTGGGTATTGATCACGCGTGGGGCAGCATTCGCACTATCAAATATCCAATATCCAGTATCCAATACCTGATGGCTAGCGAATGCGGGTTTCGGCGCGGGCTTTGGCCGCGGCCAGGCTCTCGGTAAAGGGGGGGTAGCAGATGCCCTCTTCGGTGATGATGCCGGTGAGGTAGCGGTGCGGGGTGACGTCGAAAGCAGGGTTATAAACCGGCACATCATCCGGCGCGATCTGCGTTTCCCCGACCATGGCCACCTCCTCCCAGCCGCGCTCTTCGATGGGGATGTGGTCGCCGTCGGGCAGGGCGAGGTCGATGGTGGAGGTGGGGACAACGGAATAGCAGGGGATGCCATTCTCTTTGGCCAGCACAGCCAGCTTGTAGCTGCCGATCTTGTTGGCCACATCGCCGTTGGCGGCCACGCGGTCGGCTCCGAACAGCACCACATCCACCCTGCCCGTGCGCATCAGCATGCCGGCGGCGTTGTCTGCGATCAGGTGCATGGGGATGCCATCCCGCATCAGCTCCCAGGCGGTGAGGCGGGCGCCCTGCAAGCGGGGCCGCGTCTCGTCCACCCAGACATGGACATTCTTGCCGGCCTCGTGCGCGGCGCGCACCACGCCCAGGGCCGTGCCATAATCGACCGTGGCCAGCGAGCCGGTGTTGCAGTGGTGCAGGATGTGCGCGCCTGGCGGCACCACTTCGGCCCCGTGGCGGCCCATGCGCCGGTTGATCTCCACATCCTGGTCGGCCAGGCGCTCCGCTTCGGCCAGCAATGCTGCTGGCATGGCCGCCACATCGCCGCCCTGCGCGGCCAACGCTGTGGCCACACTCAGCAGCCGGGCCGTGGCCCAGGTGAGGTTGACGGCCGTGGGGCGGGCGGCGTCGAGCGTGGCCTGCGCCCGGCGCAGATCGGCCAGCAACTCGGCCGGGTCGGCGGCGGCGCTGTGGTGCGCGGCCAGCGCCATGCCATAGCCTGCCGCCGCGCCGATGGCGGGCGCGCCGCGCACCACCATATCGCTGATCGCGTGGGCCACGCCCGCCACATCGCTAAAATCGACGATCTCGAACTGTAAGGGCAGCAGGCGCTGGTCGATCATGCGAACCTTGTCCGCCTCCCACCACAGGGTGCGTGTGGTCATGAGCTGCTCCGAGTGAATAGGGAAAAACCCTAAAGGTTTTGGAAACCTTTAGGGTTTGGGGCTTTCACCCCAAATTATTGAGTAGATACGTTTTTTTTGCAATTGCGCATAAAAAAACGCGCCCTGGGGCGCGTTAGAAAGAATTGAGCGGGTGCTCTCTCATCTTCCAGGTGTCTAAAAACGCCACCTGACGGAATTGGCACCTGTTTCAGTGATCAGTATTCAGTATTCAGTATTCAGTATTCAGTATTCAGTATTCAGTTCGATTGCGACTGAATACTGAATACTGACCACTGAATACTGATCCGAATGGTTGCCGGGGGGTCATCAGGCCGATCCCTCGCCCCCTCTGGATGAGAATCCAGATTGTTTCGATTGTAAAATGCGAAGCCGGAGTCTAGCACAACGGCGGGAAGGGTGTCAAAAAAGCTGCGAAATCGCGGGCGCTGCCTGTTCAGACGCGGGTGACGTAGGCGCCGGACTCGGTGTTGATGCGGATGACATCGCCGACTTCCACGAACAGCGGCGCCTGCACCCGCATGCCGGTCTCCACCGTCACCTGCTTGGTGGGCGCGTTGGCCGTGTCGCCGGCAAAGCCCGGCTCTGCCTCGGTCACTTCCAGGTCGATGGTGGTGGGCAGTTCCACGCTGATCGGTTCGCCCTGATAGCTTTCCAGCTTGATCTCCAGGCCATCGCGCAGATAGTTGACGCCTTCGCCCAGTTGATCTGCCTTGAGCATGGTCTGGTCGAAGGTTTCATTGTTCATGAAGTAATAGAACTGCTCGTCGTGGTAGAGGTATTGGTATTTGGCGTGGTCGAGCCGCACATCCTGCACCTTCTGGCCGTTGGGGAAGGTTCTTTCCGTGGTGGATCCACTGCGCAGGTTGCGCACCTTGACGCGGATGGTGGCGCCGCCGCGGGCCATTTTGCGGTGTTCGTAGTCGAGCACACGATAAAGTTCATCATCTTGCGTGAAGATCACGCCTTTACGAAGTTGTTCAACGCCGATCATGGGTCATGCTCCTTGGCAAAAATCGACCGCGCCTGGGGCGGCACGGCCAGGGGCTATTGTATTGCATTCAGCCGCGGCGGTCAATTATTCCCACCAGTCTGGTGGGGGCGGCTCCGGCATGTAGTTTTCATAGCCCTGGAAGATCAAGGAACCCGCGGGCGGGGGCGGATCTGCCGGCAGAGATGGGGCTGCGGCAGCGGCCGGGGACGGGGGCGCGGGCGCGGGTGCGGGCGGGCGATCGCCGGCCAGCCAGCGCCGGGCCGCATCGCCCAGCGCGGACAGCGGCCCCCGTTGCACCGTGCATGCAGGCAGCGATTCCAGGAAGAGGCTGCCATATTTCTTGCTGGTGAGGCGGCGGTCGAGGACGACGCACACGCCGCGGTCGCTGTTGGCCCGGATCAGGCGGCCAAAGCCCTGCCGCAGCCCCAGGATCGCCTCTGGCACGCTGTATTGGAAGAAGGCGGAGTCGAACGTCTCGGAACGGGCGGCGACAATGGGGTCGGTGGGCACGGCAAAGGGCAGCCGGCAGATGACCAGAGCGCTGAGCGCCTCCCCCTGCACGTCCACGCCCTCCCAAAAACTACGCGTCCCGAACAGCACCGCCCGCTCGGATCGGCGGAAATCTTGCAAGATCTGCTGCCGCGAGCCGCCCTCCCCCTGCACCAACAGGGTCAGGCCCCGCTCCGCCAACAGGGGGCGCAGCACCTCTGCCGTGGCCTTCAACTGCGTGTAGCTGGTGAAGAGGGCCAGCAGCCGGCCCTGCGAGGCCAGGCTCAGATGCAGGATCGCCTCCTCCACCCTGGCCTGGTAGCCGGGCTGGTTCGGTTCGGGCATATCGGTGGGCAGGTAGATCAGCGCGGCCTGGCGATAGTCGAAGGGGCTGTCCAGCGCGATCTCCTCTGCCTCGCCCGCGCCCAGGCGACGGCGCATGTAATCGAAGCTGTTGGCGGTGCGCAGGGTGGCCGAGGTCAGCACCACCGTGTCCTTTTTCAGAAAGATGTGGCGCTCGATCAGGTCGCCGACGTGCAGGGGAGCGCTGTTCAGGGCCAGCAGCCCCTGCCGCTGCGAGCGTTGTAGCCAGTAGATGGTGTTGCGGTCGGCCTTGAGGATGCCGGCCTCGCACACGGCGAAGGTCTCTTGCAGGGCCTGCAACACGCCCTGCAGGTCGGCCAGCAGATCTTCCCGGCCTTCGATTTTGTAATTGCTGAGATCGAGCAAGCCGCCGCAAAGCCCGGCCAGGGCCTGATTGAACCGTTTGAAGATCAGGGCGGTATTGTCCCAGGTGATCTCGACATTGACCCAGGCCGGCTGCACCCGTTCGGCGTCGGTCAGGCGCTGGCGGATGTCGTAGGTGTTGTTTTCGTTGCCGCGCGGCTGCCTGTCCCACAGGAAGCGGTCGATGGCGTCGAAACAGGCGCTCATGCGGTCGGCCAGCAGGGGGGCGTCGGCGGCCAGGGCCTGGGTGATTTGCAGGATCTGCCCGGTCTTGTCCGCGGGGATGCGGGCATTGCGCACCGCGGTGGCCACATCAGAGAGCAGGCCCGCGCCCTTGCCCGTCTCGCTGAGGGGGGCCAATTCGCGCAATCGCGCCGCAAAACTGGCGTAATCGACGCGAAAAGTGAGGGCGTTGGTGGTGGCGTCCTCCAGATGGTGGGCCTCGTCGATGATCAAATGGTTGTAGGCCGGCAGCACATTGCCTTCGACGGCGATATCGGCCAGGAGCAGGGCGTGGTTGATGATGATCACATGGGCGGCTTCGGCCTGCTGGCGGGCGCGGTAAAAAAAGTCGGGGTGCGCTGTACCCGTCCCGCAGCGCGCCGGCGCGCAGCCATTGCTCTCGGAGCAGACCCGCTGCCACACCGCCCATTCGGCGGCGTTGGCCAGGGTGATCTCGTTGACATCGCCGGTGGTGGTACGTTGCAGCCACACCAGGATGCGGGCGATGACGCTGATCTCGGCAGCGTTGAGGTTGCCCCGCTGCAGCAGGGCGTGCAGCCGCCGCCGGCAGAGATAGTTGCTCCGCCCTTTCAGCACCGCGGCCCGGAAGGGGAAGGGCAGCAGGTCTTGCAAGTCGGGCAGATCTTTCTGGAAGAGCTGGTCTTGCAGGTTGATGGTGTTGCTGCTGACGACCACCCGCTGCCCGGTTTGCGTTGCCCAGGCCAGGGCGGGGATGAGATAGGCGACCGATTTGCCGGTGCCGGTGCCCGCTTCCACCAGGACGTGCCGGTTGTAGTTGAAGGCCTCGGCCACGGTTTGCAGCATCTGCACCTGGGGGGGGCGGTGCTCGTAGGCGGCGAAGCGGTTGGCAAACAGCCCGCCCGGCTGCAACATGGCGGTCAGCGCCGCCACATTCAGGGGCTGGGGATGCTCGACCGGCTGCAAGGCCAGGGCGGGGCCGAACAGAGGCTCCTGATCGGAGGCGGCGGCCGCGGGGGCAGGGCGCCGCGACCAGCGCAGGGCCGCGTCCCGTTCGGCCTCGGCGAAAAAGTCACGCAGCGCCCAGTCGGAGCGGGCCGCGATCTGATTGATCTGCTGCAACACTTCTGGGGGCAAGTCCAGGGCCGCCCCTCGCAGCGCCTCGAACACCTGCATCGTGGCGGTGGCGTCGGCCAGGGCGCGGTGCGCGTCCTCCAGATCCATGGCGAAATGCTCGGCCAGCCGGCCCAGCTTGTAGCTGGAGAGGCCGGGAGCCAGGATCAGGGCCAGTTCCCAGGTGTCGAGCAGGGGGTTGAAGAGGTAGAGATCGTGCGAGCGCAGGAACCCGGCATCGAAGCCGCTGTTGTGGCCGACCAGAGGGTGATCGCCGATGAAGCGGCGGAAGGCTGCGGCCACCCGCGCCAGGGGCGGGGCGGCATCGGCCTCGGCCTGGCTGATGCCGGTGAGTTGTTGGATGCCGCGGGGGATGGGGCAGCCGGGGTTGACGACTTGGGCGAAGGTGTCGAGCACCTGGCCATCGCGGCATCGCACCGCGCCCAACTCGAGGATCGTATCTTTTTGGGGGTCAAGGCCGGTGGTTTCCAGATCCACGGCCACATAAACTCGGCCCATGTGCGCTCGCTGGGGTGTTGAAGCGAAATTGGTTGGGAAGGGGTGGGGGAATCGGCGCCGGGAGTATAGCACAGATGTGCGAATGAAGGCGAAGGGGGCATGTCGGGATTTTGACAACATGGCGCTGCCTTGACCGGATCGCTGAAACAGCAGAAGCTGTGAAAGCAACCTCAAAAAGTATTGATAATTACATGGGGGGGGGGCAAAACCTGCTATAGTGTCAGATGTAGCAACAATCTGTCTCGCTGTTACATCTGGTTATCCCCCATCACACGGTTTTTGCCCCTCTCGCACTCAGGGCGCTGTGTGAACCGAATCTCTCTTCTCGCCACAATCTTCTAGTTGTCCGTCTGTCTGCTGTATTCAGGTGGCAGAATGCTCGAACAGTGCAATTTGCTAAATTGGAATCTGGATCGCATCGAAGACACCAACGGCAACGTCGTCACCCTTGCCTATGAGGTTGAAAACAACTACTACGACGCCCGCACCTTCCTGCGCCGAGAATATGTACGGGCCGGACATCCGCATCTCATCGAATAGGGTAAGCGGGATGGGCAAAGCGTGCAGCCGGTCACGTGACCGCCGCCTATGGCAACAGCTACAGTTACGACAGCGGCGGTAGCGCACTACCGCTGACAACATGACCGGCCGCACCATCGGCGGTACGACGTACACCCTCAGCTATGACGCCGAGAACCGCTTGACCGGCGTGAGCGGCAGCAAGACGGCCACCTTCACTTATGATGGTGACGGTAAGCTGGTGAAGACGCAGGTAGGCAGCGTCTATGTAGCCATCCCCGGCCCGCACTATCAATACAGCGGCACGACTGTAACCAAGCACTATTACGCTGATGGCGTGCGTCTGGCAGAGCGGGTGGCAGACGTTCCCTACTTCCTGTTGACCGACCATCTGGGCTCCACGGCTATCACGACAGATGGCGCTGGCAATCGTTACACCGAACTGCGTTACTACCCCTATGGCAAACCCCGCTACTTTGGCGCAAACAACCAGACCACCGATTACCGTTTCACCGGCCAGCGCTGGCAGGGGGACATCGGTTTGTACTATTACAATGCCCGCTGGTATGATCATCTCATCGGCCGATTCACCTCTCCCGACACTATCGTCCCCAACCCCGGCAACCCCGGCAGCCTGAACCGGTACAGTTATGTCCTGAACAATCCGCTCAGATATCGTGATCCATCGGGGCATGCGCCGCAATACCCAGGCGATCCAGACCCCGATAACGCCCCGTGTTCGACCTCGTGGTGTTGGCAGAATCGTTGGTATCGGGCACACGGATTTGACTGGAATGAAAACACAAATCATTGGTCGACCCCAACAGCAGCTATAGAATTCTATGATGAAGGTATTGCCCAAGAGTTTTTTACCGAGTTTGATATTGCCCTCTCTGGGCCTTGGGCGCTTTCACAGTTGAACCTTGTTGGGCAAGGTATGGTTGATTTCTATCGCAAGATTGGATCGGCAGGGCGTCTTGTGCAGCTAATAGGCAGGGGAAATCGCTTTATTCGTTCAGGAAATGGCGCGGGACCGTGTTCTGTTACACATGCAGCTTGTACCTGGTTCAGTACGGTATGGTTTTATGACGAATTATTCACTCATAGCGACAGCTTTGTTAAAGGAACTGTTGTACATGAATTGGCGCATGTCATCGATTTCATTAGTGTAATTCCTTCACACGCGTCAAGAGGGGAGCAGGACATCTGGTTTTTCTCTGTCTTTTGGATTCCCCCAAATGGATACGATAACCAAGTATGGGCAAAGTGGGCGGGCGGAATACTGGGCTGAAGCTGTTGCGGACTGGGTTTATGGGGCGGTTTATTTAGGTGAGGAATCAACGCAAACCCGTCAAGCCATTAGCGCATTGCAGGCTAACCTGATTGAGCATTGGTTAGGAGGAAGATGATGTTCTATCACACTTCCGGCAGATTGCTGTTTGGCGTATCCTGTCTTGCTATCCTGCTTTCTGGCATACTAACAGCGTGCGCCCCTTCAACAACTCCGCCCAGAAGTATTGATCGGCCGTGCGACTGGTTGCGGGAAGCGCACCTGCAGGCGCTGCCGTTTGGCGCGATGACGATGGAAGAATTCGAGAATTGGATTCGGGATAATTATGGGATTGCCCAAGTAGAATACAATAATGCTCATCCGGAGGAGGTCAGAAGAACCTTGTGGCAGGCGGGCGAGAAAAAATACGCTGCGAATTTTTACGAAGAACGCCTCATTCGGATAGACATCTATTGGGAGGAGCCTTTTCCCACAGCTAAGAGCTTTATCGACTGCTTTGGCGTCCCTGATTCCTATCATGTTCTCTACCAACAAGAAATCGAAGCCAGATCATTGAGCCTAACGCTATGGTATCCAAAATTTGGCATAGAAACGAGTATATATCTACTTTGTCGGGCTAATTGCCCTCCGTCGATCGATGAACAAAGTGGATTAAGTTTGATGAGTTTTTTCGCCTCTGGTGAATCGGTTGAAGATGTTTTGCCTTTCCTGTATAGTAGCCCTGTGGCAAGAAGAAACCTACTTGAGACACTACATCCCTGGCCAGGAAATTGGTCGGCAATAGTTGTGGACGAGCAACCAAAGCTGCAATAATGGTATCAAGCCCAGACGCGCAATTACCCGTTTGGCAAGCCCGGCTACAACATGAACAACCAGCAGACGGACTATCGTTACACGGGTCAGCGGGCTAACGCTCAGCAGAACGACCTGGGCATATACTGGTACAACAGCCGCTGGTACGACCAGTTGACCGGCCGCTTCCTCCAGCCCGACACCATCGTGCC
>JAANMV010001387.1_pt1 | contig 26760 bp, 22 predicted proteins | sample 7279661 | NCBI WGS metagenome assembly JAANMV01 (sample SAMN14094540, study PRJNA606508) | bioreactor metagenome | isolation source: A lab-scale SPAN reactor treating ammonium-rich wastewater day 121 | place: Ireland: Galway | collected 2017-05-16
ATTGTTAAATCTGGTGTTTAATCTATTATCTAACCCCGGCAGAATATAATGTCCGTTTGACTCAAAAACATAGTCCCTGATATATCCTTCTGAGGGTCCTGATATATCCTGATATTTCAGACTTATTACACAAGTTGAATCAAGATACGCATAATTTTGGTCAACGCTCCCGATCAGAGTAGAAATATCTCCCTCATTGGAATGTTCAGCACTTTCAATTTGCAGAGAAGTCTTTGTATATCCATAATACATTACCGGCACAACCGTAAAATATGTCATTTCATAATCATTGTCAAATTCAACAGTAGTGTATACTACCTCATCATCTAAGTTCCCCACAGGTATTAAAATATCAGAAGCTTGTTCACGCCGGGCAAATTGTAATTCAGTAGATGTATTATCTCCGAAGAATACACCTATTGTGCCTGCCCAATCTTTTACCGCCGGGTATCTTACATAATCATTATCAGGATTGTGTCCCAGCCGACCAAGCAAAGCTAAACTGTCGATCTGAGTGCCTGATCCATTCCTTAATTTTTTATTCTTCAAAAGTTTTTTAATTTTTTGCTGTGCAGTTGAATCAAAATGAGCATATACTGAATCTGTGTTCACTCCTTTTACAATTTTTTCACCGTTATAATTATATTGAATATTTTCTGTAATATTATTGCCCTCATTTAAGGTAGCATTATCAGGCGAACTCACATCATCGGAATAATAAAGTACAATATCTCCGTTTTCAGTTATCCCGACTTTTGTTCCTACAGGATGATCAACAGCATTGAGTTTTAGCTGATCAAAGTAAGTAATATCATTTACTGATTCTGTAAACTGAATATTTATATTACCATTTGAATCAATCATAGGTTTATTCTGTAACAAATAAAGATCCGTAATATCGTTCCCGTAAAATTCAGAAAATTCTGATTTATAGAATACATTGTTTTCAGGTACTAATTGCGAGTCATTTTGAACCCATAACCAGGGACAGCCGCCGATTTGAGTACTTGAAAATTGAATTGGTATAGATGTAGAAGTTTGCTGCATGCAACCACCAGTATTACCCATTGTTAATTTTTCACTAATTGTAAATCCTTGTGGAGCAATAAGATCACCATCGCAACCTGATCCATCAAAATTATAGTTATAAATTCTAAAATAATACATATTATTAGGGGTTAATGATTTTACACCATGTTCGTCCCATGGTAACTGCAAACAATTTGGATTGCTACACTTTAACAAACACCACTGATAACAATTAACATTCGTTCTATTTTCTGGATAAACATCACCATAAGAATTTTTTGTTAAAATATAATTACCTGTTGAGTTATCTATGGGCATATTTGATTTGAAGACTATTTGTGGAATAGTTTTGCATATTCTATATCTAATATGAGACTGTTGCGGTTCACAAGGTCGCCAAAACCAAGTATAATGGTTGTCCAAATGAAAAACGAAAGTTCTAAGGTGTAATGTAGTAGCTGTCTGTGATACTACGTAAGCGTATGTACATTGATCTTGACTAAAACGTTCTGAATCCCAACCAAGAGTATTGTTTAGATCAAACTCAATAGTCGCATTTGCGAAGTCACCTGTTTCGTAAAAATCGCACGTCCGTATAGACATGTCATAATTAGCACTCGATAGATCTCCACAACCAATGTTCACTATCGAGCCCGCTCCATATGTAAAAACCTCAGTGTTATCCGGTCCACCTGTATCCAACCAGGAAACACATTGAGATAATGTATTATTTACCCACAAAATGGATAAAAATAACATTGCAATTAATAGAATTTTGTTTTTCATTGCATTATTAATTTTAGTTTTAAAGAGAGTCCTGCTATCAGGATAAAAAATTCGCTTTAAATATCTATTTAAAATTCCACTGGAATTTCCATAATTTTTGCTCCGTCTACATCGTATAAAACCCACCACCATCTGTCATCATGAAATTCCATTACCCAATTATCATTTTCAATTAAGTTAATAGAAATTTCAGTTGCTTGTTTTATTGGTTGAGATGGATTGAAAGCAGGGATGCAAAAATAAAGAAATGAAACTAAAATCGTAAGAATCTTCAGTAAGTTCATAATACCCTCGAATTTCTGTAAAAGTTTAATCAACAATAATGTTTAATATTATGAATCTAAAGCAAACTTTTATTCAATTGTTGAGGGTTTTAAGCAAACACTTGTGAAGTTAATTTATTTAACATTGTGTTTATACCAAATTTAAATTAATTTACTTTAAATAAATCAACTAGATTGTTGAGGATTCATTGTGAAAAATGAAATTTTTTCAATACTTAAAAATTTGGTTCCTAAACAACGTATTCGTTTAAAAGAGTTTTTAAGTAGTTCCCAATATACCCATAATAAAAATCTTACGATTTTTTATAATCTTCTTATAAAATTTTATCCTGACTTTAACATTTCTTTAAAGCAAAAAAAAGAAATGTTTGCATTTATTTATGGGAACAAAGAATATAATGATTCTACTTACAGAAGCTTAATTCACTTATTACGAAATAGAATTGAAGATTTTTTGGTATTTGAACAGGCACTTAACAATCAAAAAAACAGAACCCTTTCGTTATTGAAATTTTATTATGATTCAAATATTAATGGGGCATTTGATAAATCCATTCAACATCTTGAAAAAACCTTTTATAAAAACTATTCAGAATTTTCATCTGATGACTTATTGCAGATATATCATATGGAGGTCTTGAAATACAACTTCAATAAAACAAATATAAAAACTCTGCACAATAAAAGCATACTTTCTAAATCAATAAACATAAATGTTAGCGGTATTACTTTGACGCTGCATTATTTCATTGAAATGGTAAGTGATTTCGTAATACAAGTTACCTTAATGAATAGCTTTGAGTACAAATCACTTACAAACTACAATCTGGAAAGCATTTTCAATATAGAATTATTGAAATCAATGTTTAAAAATGATGTTGAAAAGAAGGTATTCAGCTTGTATCTTTTACTTTATAGATTATTTTCAAAACCTAATAATGAATCTAATTACAGCAAATATAAAAAATCTGTAGAAGAACATATAAAGAGAATGAAATCCGAAGATGCCGCTTTTCACTATTCATGTTTGGTATCTTACAGTTTAATAAAGAAAAATCTGGGGAAGAATCAAAAGTACGAAGTTGAACTTTGGTATTTATATCAGCAAATTTTAGAAAAAAAGCTATATTCTAATAGTAAGAATAAATATTTAGATATTTCCCTTTATAGGGCAATCCTTTTTCTGGGACTTAAACTAAAATTATTTGAACATGTAAAAATATTTATAGATAATTATTATACAAAAGTAATCCCAAAGGTAGTAAAGAATATCTTTCATCTTAGTTATGCTTACTATTGTTATGAAAAAAATCAATTAGACGATGCGCTTAATCATGCTAAATATATTAGATTATCAGATTTCATTTTCAAGTATGATGTTAAAAATTTGCTTGTAAAATTATACTATGAACTTAAATATTGGGATAGTTTGGAAAGCGTTATCCATAGTTATCGGGAATTCTTAAGAAACGATAAAATCCTTAACGCAAACAACAAACTTAAGTTACTAAATTTTTTGACTTTTGTTGAAAATCTTATAAAAATTTCCGAGAGCAAGGATAAGTTAGATTACGATTATCTAAAAACACGATTAACGAAGACAGAGAATGTTTACGCAAAGGTATGGCTTCTTGAAAAGTTAATACAAATTTCCTGAACAATCTGAGATTTTAGTACAACGAAAGTATTTGCTCTTAAACTATGTTTAAATACAATTAAATTAAAGTAAGGTCTAATATGAATTAAGAAAAAATGAAAAAACTCAAAACATTTTACAGGGATTTGGCGTATCACTCAACCAGCAGCTCAGGTCTGTATTCAAAATGCATAGTATCGTAGTGATACCATTTACCGCCCCAGATGAAGCCGTGTTTTTCGAATATCTCAACTATTTCCATGGGAATCTGGTTCTTCCAAACCATATTTCCATCCCACTGCCAGTAATTGCTGTACTTTGTGTTAATATCAATTGATGTTCCGAAGGCATGTGTGCTCAGGCGGTTAGTTCCGGCAATCTTGCGCCAGTTGAATGTGCCGGCTGTTTTATTTATATACTTGTGGAATTCTTTTCCCAGCGATGCCTCAATTTCATCAGATACTTTCTGCAATTGAACTGCTGCGCCGTTAATATTATTAAACTGCACTGTGCAGCCGCAGATAGATGGCAGCCAGCTTACACTTACCAGGCTGCGCTGCACTTCGCCTGACGACGAACCGTACATTTTTGTAAAAAATGGTTCATAACGTATCCTTCCCGGTTCAAAATTTTCGGCGGGGGGCGAATCCCAGTTACTCCCCTTAACATATTTCTGCGACATCATGTCTTCAAGATCAGGGTTATCAAGCTTTTCATCATGTGTTTTGTTCTGAATTCCGTCATCCCACTGCATTTTTGTTCCGTCTTTCCAGTAAAGGAAATTCTCATCAGCACGTTCAAGGAAATCGGGATAAGCTTTCAGCAGCTTGCGCAGCCCTTCGGGGATATTATTGTTATCCTTTACACTATCCGCGTGGATTTTCTTATTATTTATTTCAGAATTTGTGTAATTTGACCTGTTTTCAGAGTAATTTTCAGTTTTGTTTTCATTGCATGAAAACAGGCTGAAGAAAGTTAATATGTAGATAAGTAAATTCATATTGTTGACCTCACCCCCAGCCCCTCTCCTAAGAGGAGAGGGGAGAGAAAATTTTTAATTTGGTTTATGGATGAATGGTAAATTTAAATTTTGTAAATATACTTTATTGTTCAGTTTACTTTAATGCAAAAAGGAAATCTTTATTTAATACCGAACACGCTTGGAAATGATAATGTTTCAATGGTTATTCCGGCTGGAGTTACTGAAATAATCAATTCAACTGATTTTTACATAGTTGAAAACATACAAACTGCCGCAAAGTTTCTGAAACTGGCGGGATTAAAAAAGCCGCTGCGCCGGCTTACATTTTATGTGCTGAACGTGAATACTACCGAAGCAGAAGTAAGCTCATACCTTGATGAAGCAGATAACGGCAATAATACCGGGCTGATTTCAGAAGCAGGGCTGCCCTGTATTGCTGACCCGGGTAATGTAATTGTTAAAATGGCTCACGCCAAAGGTATACGGGTAATACCGCTGAGCGGACCTTCATCAATCACACTGGCATTAATGGCATCGGGATTCAACGGACAGAATTTTGCTTTTAACGGTTACCTGCCGATAGAAAAAACCAATCGTATCCGGAAGCTTAAAGAGCTTGAAAATAAAGTAAAGTCAGGTAACCAGGCACAAATATTCATAGAAGCGCCGCACAGGAATGACAGGCTGCTTGATGATATCATCAAAAACTGCTCCGGTGATATTATGCTGTGCATTGCAAAAGAGCTGACAGGCGAAAATGAAGAGATTATTGTGAAACCAATCAGCAGCTGGCGCGAAGAAAAAATAACATTGGGCAAAGTGCCGGTAATATTTATATTGGGAAATTAAACAGAAAATAAAATAATACATTAATAATGCTGAATAAAATAAAATTTTATGCCCCGCTTGTTTTTTTTGCTGCAATTCTGATCGTCTGCGGAAAGTCAGAAAAAACTGAAACTACTGAAAAAGAAAAGACAACTACACAGGATACTAAACAGCAAACAGAAAGCAGCACCCGGAATAAAGATGAAACCGGTACATCCGGCAAAACCGAAAACACAAAGCCCGGCAAACCTGAGCTTAAGTGGGAGTTCAAACGGGTCGGAACTGGAGAGTACGATACACCGATAAACGATGTTAACATAATTGTGAACGGCAAAAAATATTTTATTGCTAAAGAGTATTACAGCTTCAGTGATATGCCGGTATCGGATTATAAATCATATGAAATTCCAAAAGATGCAATTATAGCAACCCGGGGCTGGTGGGCTGGCGGGGGAATTGATTACTGGGCAATTCAGAAAGATAATGAAATAATTGTAATGAAAAGGGAAATAGGTGAAACCACTGATGAAAACGGGGAGCCCGGAGATTTTACAGGAAAGCCTGAAAAAGTTATATCAATAAAAATCGAATAAACATGATTCATCCCAGCTGAGTCCTCTTTCTTAGAGACTCTGCGGAAACAAGGTGCCTGAATATAAAAAAGGACGGTTAAAAACCGTCCTTTCTGCAGCTTTAAAAATACAAAAAATTATTTGCCGTTTACAGTATCTGAAAGACCTTTACCTGCTTTAAATTTAGCAACTTTTCTTGCCGGAATATTAATTGTTGCACCGGTCTGCGGGTTTCTGCCTGTTCTTGCACCGCGTTTTGAAACTGAAAATGTTCCGAAGCCAACCAGTGATACCCTGCCGCCTTTTTTGAGTGTTTTTGTTACTGATGATAAAAATGAATCCAAAGCTGCGCGTGCTGATACTTTTGTTGTTTCAGCATCTTCAGCCATTTTTGCAATGATCTCTTCTCTTGTCATTTTTTATGAAAGTTAAATTGTTATTAAATATTTATTGGAAGTTTCACAAAGATAACTATTTATTAACAAAATAAAAAATAGTTAAATACGTCTTAGAGTCTGTATATATAAGGGTTTCGCCTTATATGACCTCACCCCCTTCCCCTCTCTTAAAAGGAGAGGGGAGAATATATTGTAGATTAATGAATATGGAAGGTTATACTGAATAAACTCACCTCCCTGCCGTAACAATAGTAAATTGGGAGATTAAATGTTTATGCCCTCACCCCCAGTCCCCTCTCCCAAAGGGAGAGGGGGGAGAATACCCGTAACAATAGTAAATTGGGAGATTAAATGTTTATACCCTCACCCCCAGTCCCCTCTCCCAAAGGGAGAGGGGGGCTATAATTCTGAAATATTTTATATAGATAGATTAACGTGTAATACCTTTTTTGATAAAATTAAATTAATTAAACTTGCAGGCTAATTAACAACCGGATGAAATTATTATTTAATTATTTAAAGAATTACCGCGGATTTATAATCCTTGCCCTCGTATTGGCAGCAATAAACCAGATGTTTTCCATGATGGACCCGCTGATAGTGAGGTATATTATCGATGATTATGCTACAAAATTCGATAAATACACATCAGACCAGTTTTTTAAGGGGGTGGGACTCCTGCTCGGTCTTGGCATAGGCGCAGCATTTGTTTCAAGGGTAGCCAAGAATTTTCAGGATTATTATATAAATCTGATAACCCAGAAGCTTGGCGCCAGAATGTACGCCGACGGCATTAAGCACTCGCTTGAGCTTCCCTACCAGGTTTTTGAAGATAAACGCAGCGGAGAGACCCTTGGAGTACTTCAGAAAGTAAGAACTGATGTCGAAAAGCTGATAGCGCTGGCAATAAATATTGTTTACACAACTTTAATAGGTCTCATTTTTGTAACTATTTATTCATTTTCAATTCACTGGGTTATTTTCCCGGTTTATGCTGTTACTGCTCCTTTGATAGCATTCATAAGCTCAAAGCTAAGCAAAAGAATTAAGGTAATACAGAAAAAAATTGTAGGTGAAACAACTGCGCTGGCAGGCACAACAACGGAATCGCTGAGGAACATAGAGCTTGTTAAGAGTCTGGGGCTGGCCGGGCAGGAAATAAACCGGCTTAATACTACAACGGAAAAAATTCTTGGCTTAGAATTAAAAAAAGTACGGTTTGTAAGAAGCCTGAGCTTTATTCAGGGTACAATTGTTAATTTTTTAAGAACATCAATTTTGTTTCTGATGATGTACCTGATATTTTCAAGGGTAATAACAGCGGGTGAGTTCTTTTCGCTCTATATATATTCATTTTTTATATTCGGGCCGCTGCAGGAGCTTGGAAATATAATTAATGTGTACAGGGAAACCGAGGTATCACTTAAAAATTTCAAGGATATAATAGAAACACCGCTTGAAAAGAAACCTGAAAATCCGGTTAAGATAGGAAAGATAGAAACATTTGAATTTGAGAACGTAACATTCAAACATCAAAGCGCGTCAACACATGCGCTTGAGGATATTTCATTCAAAACAAGCGTGGGGCAGACGGTTGCATTTGTGGGTCCATCGGGCGCCGGTAAAACAACACTGGTTAAGCTGCTTGTTGGTCTGTACACGCCGCAAAGCGGCACTGTGTATTATAACGGTGTCCCGGGCAGTGAAATAGAATTCGATAACCTGCGCAATCAAATTGGTTTTGTAACACAGGATACACAGCTGTTTGCGGGAACGATAAAGGAAAACCTGCTATTTGTAAATCCAAATGCTACTGATGAGGAGATACTGGATGCACTGAACAAAGCTGCATGCCAGAATCTTTTAGCGCGGGCTGATAAAGGAATAGATACAGTTATTGGTGAAGGCGGTGTTAAGGTATCGGGCGGTGAAAAACAAAGGCTTTCCATTGCTCGTGCTTTGCTCAGACATCCAAGGCTGCTTGTATTTGATGAGGCAACATCTGCTTTGGATTCACTTACAGAAGAAGAGATAAGCCAGACTATACGTGATGTATCTGCAAAGACGGATCATATAACAATACTGATAGCGCACAGGCTTTCAACCATTATGCATGCAGACAGGATATTTGTACTTGAAAAAGGATTAATGGTTGAAGAAGGCAGGCATGAAGAACTGCTTGAAATGAAGGGATTGTATTATGCAATGTGGCGCCAGCAGATTGGTGAACGCCACAGGCGTGAAGAAAATGTTTTGAAAAGTGCGGAAATATTACAAAAAACAGTATAAAATTATCCGGGATAAAGTATTCTGAAAAAATTTAATTTTCTTCATAAATATTTTATCCAAAAATTTGTCACTCTTAACAAACCCATTGATTATATCCAAATATTGTATTAAAATTACATATGCAAAATGTTACCGTATCCCGTCAGACAGGTTCTGATGCAACCACAGAAGGAGTGAGGGTTCAGGTTTTTCCTGAATATATCCCGGAGCAGTCAAGCCCCGAAGCAAACCGTTATGCTTTCGGGTACAGGGTTATAATCACCAATAACTCAGAAGAAAAAGTAAAGCTTCTTTACCGCCACTGGATAATTATTAATGCCGAAGGCGACCTGGATAAGGTTGAAGGTCCGGGAGTAGTTGGCTATACACCTGAGCTTGAGCCGGGCGAACAGTTTGAATACCAGAGCCAGTGCCCGCTTAATACAAACTGGGGAACGATGGAAGGCAGCTATACTATGATAAGGCCCGACGGCACAAGGTTTGAAGCAATGATAGACCGGTTTTATCTTGTGAGCGATGAAGTGCTTGCATAAATTTTATAATTTAATCAAAAGGCAGACATAGTCTGCCTTTTTTTTTGAGACTAACACGGAGACAACTTTCAAAAAACGAAAGTCAGGCAAAAACACGGAAATATATATTCAATTAATGATACAATTAAACCTAATGAAACAGTGAAACCAAAGGAAGCAAAAAAACCAAAAGCAGGTCAGGAATCGGTTTGGGATTACCCCAGACCGCCGCGGATAGAAGATTTCAGCGGGCATATCAAAATAATTTTTAACGGTGAAGTTATCGCAGAAACAAACCGCGCAAAGCGGGTGCTGGAAACCTCGCATCCGCCTGTTTATTATATCCCCCCGGAAGATGTAAAAGAAGAGTTTCTGGAGCCTGCAAACAATCATTCATTTTGTGAATGGAAGGGTGAAGCTTCATATTATCATCTGAATGTTAAAGGAAAACAGGTAAGATATGCATGCTGGTACTACCCTGAACCGGTAAAGGGATTTGCAGAACTGAAGTACCATATGGCATTTTATGCGCAGAAAATGGATGCCTGTTTTGTAAATGACGAAAAAGTAACGCCGCAGCCCGGGAAATTCTACGGCGGCTGGATCACAAAAAATATTACCGGACCGTTTAAAGGTGAAGAAGGCTCTGAAGGCTGGTAAACTATATATAATATGAAAATTGTATTCTTAAGTAAACTTAGCAAAGACTGGGAACAATATGTAAATCAGCTGAGGGATGAATTTCCCGGTGTTGAATTTATTGAAAACCATGACCCGGAAAACAGGATAAATGTTTTAAAAGATAGTGATGCAGCAATAGCTGGTAAGATCACAACCGAAGAACTTGAAAACGCTGCAAAGCTTAAAGCAGTTATAGTGCCGTTTACCGGTTTAAACAACTTTCCAACAGAATTACTTAAAGAGCGGAACATAAAAATTTACAATACTCATGCAAATGCCCGTTATGTTGCTGAGCATGCTGTAACACTTGCATTTGCGCTACTTGGAAAAGTTATACCTTTTCATAACGATCTTAAAAAAGGCATATGGAGCAGAACCAAAGAAACCGATGATATGTGGAATTCTATTATAAATAAGAATGCCGGGATAATGGGTTACGGGCATATCGGCAGGTACATTGCCAAATATCTTAAACCATTTGGTGTGCATATTACCGGTTTCAGAAGAAATCCGGAAACTTCAAGTGATGAGTATGCAGATGTTATTACCGGAAATTTTGATGATTTAATAAAAAATTCTGAAATAATTTTTAATGTTTTACCCTTAAATCCGGAAACAAAGCATATAATAAATCCGGGAAATGTTGACAAATTTAAAGGAAAATACATTATTACTGTTGGCAGGGGTGAAACAATTCACGAAGAAGCGCTGTATAACGGATTAACAAACGGTATCATTAAAGGGGCGGCAATTGATGTATGGTATAATTACCCGGGCAGGAATCCGGAACCGGTTATGCCGGCAAAATTCCCGTTTTGGGAGCTGCCTAATGTTGTGATGTCTCCCCATAAATCAAGCCACACCGCCGGTGCGGTTACTGCAATGATAGATGATACCTGCGAAAATATCAGGAAGTTCATTAAAACACATACAGTATGAAAAAAATAATTTTCTTTTTAGTTCTGTTAATAATTTCAGTTCCTTCACAGCATCTTGATGTAATAATTTATGCAAATAAAACAGAAATCGGGAAATCAATTTATAAACGGGGTAACAATGATCTATTAAAGATCAGCTCTGTGCTTTATAACAGGTCTGTTGATACAGTTACAGTAAAATTTGACCGTTATTTTGAGCTGGACTATACCGGTGAAGAACCGGCATACTCAAACTGCTTCAGGCTGTATGAAATTGACAGTGCAGGTAAGTATTTATACTATCCGTTCGATACATATGAAGCATTTGTAACAATTGCTCCGGGTGATTCAATTGTTAATGAAGGCTATTATACAGTTTCCTGGCCCTGCCGTGGCGCGCCGCCTGCAGGTGACTGGAGCCTGGATCTGAAGTTTTACAAAGAAATTACTGAAGAGGATAATTATTATATTGTTAAAAGCAGGTACACAGATTTTGCCAGCAAAGAAATGAAAAAAGCATGGACGGGGATTTTAAGCTCTAATACCCTTAAGCTTAAAATTAAACGTTAGACTCACGAAAAAGATGTTAAACTTAAGGATTTAATGTAAATGAGTCCATTGAGCTTTTAGAATATTTAAATTTATTTTTCAGATACAGTTCTTCAAAATCAAGTATCTCAGTTTCATTCAGTAATCTTAGCCTGTAATTAGTTATTTTATTATCTGTGAATACCGGGTATAAGATAAATTCAGTTCCCGTATCAGGAAAAATCATTTTAAGCATTAATCCGTACGGTTTTGCATCTGCAGCAGAATACCTGCCCGGCGCATTGAAGATAAAATTCCCGATACCGTAGAAAATATATTTATTCCTGTACAGCTCAATTTGCTGAACAGTGTGAGAGCCGTGTCCAATTACAGCATCAGCCCCGGCATTTATCCAGCTGTGAGCAAAATTTATCTGCCTTTCATTTACCTCACCGTAATTGCTGCCCCAGTGCGGGAAAATAATTATTTTTGAGCCGGGATATAAATTTTTGTAATAAATAATTCTTTCATTAAGTACTATGGTATCAAGCATATTTATACCGGGAGAATTTTCACCGGCATAAAAGTGATACAAAGTATCATAGTTGGGGCGGTATTCAAATCCCCCGAAAATTATTATCCGTGTGCCGCCTTTATTCAGTATCAGAGGTTTTATTGATTCTTCTGTGTTACTTCCTGCCCCGAAAAAATTAATGTTACCCCTGTTTAATGAAGCTGTTGTTTGCTCAAATCCTGCTGTACCCATATCAAAAACATGATTATTGCCCAGGTTTACATACCCGATATTGTATTTATTAAAATATTTAACGGCACTATCGGGGTCTGCTGTATGAATATAAGGTTTCCTGCTGCTTATTATACGGGTTTTTTCAGTCAGGGGGGTTTCAAGATTGCAGATAACAGCACCTGAACCAAAAAGGATGCCGGCAACATTTTCAAAAAACCTGTCATAACTAAGTGAGCTGTCATATAAAGGACTGGTGCGGTAACTGAATGTACTTTTTTGTGTGCTCCCGAAGAAAGTATCACCAAGGAACAATACTGATACAGAATCAGAATAACACAGGCTGCAGAATAAAAAATATACTATAGCAGAAAGTTTAAACACTATACAAATACCAGGAAAATAAATGTAATAAACAGCATAAAATGGATAAAGCCTGATAAAGCATTTGTTTCGCCGTCTTTGCAGGAAAGAATTCCAACTACCAGCGAAGTAACAACCATAACAGACTGCATTGGGCTTAAAGCAAGGATAATATTCTGATTAATGATTAGGCTTACAATAAGCACTGCGGGAATTGTAAGGCTGAGAGTTGAAAGCATAGAGCCGAGCGAAATATTCACAACACGCTGCATATCGTCTTTTAATCCCGCCCTTACAGCAGTTAAGCCTTCAGGTGAAACAATTATCAGCGCAATTATTAAACCTGCAAAGCCGGCAGGCATATGAAGCTTTTCGATGCCGTCATCAACAAAAACGGAAAGGCTTTCAGCCATTACAGATATAGCAGCAATAGTAGCTGCCAGCATGATGAAATTATAAACAGTACTTATCTTTTCTTTAGGGGGCAGGTGTTCGTGCCGGCTGTCAATATCTTTCTTCCTGCCTTCGAATTTAAAGTAATAATTGTGTTCTTTTGACTGCATCCTCAGGAAAAATATATACAGCAGAAGGCAGGAAATAACCAGGAATTTTTCATACAAAGCATAGCTTTGCGCCGGAATTATATGCGGCAGAAAAAGTCCTATTCCTGTAATTCCGATTATCATCGATAAAAATGAATTCGTACTTTTTAAATTATACTTCTGTTCGCCGTATTTAATTCCGCCAAGCAGCATTATAAGGCCGGTAAGCCCATTGAGAAGTATCATTAAAGTGGAATATATCGTATCACGCGCAATTTCAGGGTCAGCATCACCGTGAGACATCATTGCAGCAATCATAATGATTTCAACTGTGACAGCAGAAAGTGTAAGGATCATTGTGCCGTAAGGCTCACCGAACTTATAAGCAAGAAGCTCTGCATGGTGAACTACGCCAAGCGCTGCGAATATTATAACAGAAAATACAACTAAAAACAGCAAGGCTTCGATCGCGAGCGATGATTTTATTACATCACTTGTTCCGGTAAAATGAAGAATTACAAGCGTTATAAGGGCTAGTAAAAAAGATAATTCATTTCTTAAAAATTTTATTACCATAAAGGCAAGATAATAAAAAAGGAAAAATAATAAAATCTGATAAGTATATGTTTTTTAAATATAGTTAACTTCAGCAAAAGTTCTCTTAACGGCTTTTTGAAATTTATATTCAGGGTAGCCGAATACCAGAAATATGCCGTCTTTTGATTCTGCAGGAATATTATATTTTGCCTTAAGTTTTTTCATACTTTTCAAAAACGGTACAATGCTTCCTATCATGCAGCAGCCCAAACCAAGCGAGTGAGCTGTTATCATTGCATATGTTGCAGCTATATACGGGTCTGCGGGATCAGCATATCCCTTATTATAAAAATACATTACAAGCGGCGCATCATATAAAAGGTAATTTTTATCTTCAGCCATGGCTTTTTCAAAAAAATTAACCAGGGGGATTAAAAAGCTTTTTGAAAGTTCATAATCAGCTTTCCTTAGGAAAGGCTTTAACACGGCCAGTATAAAGGGTGAAAAGAATTTTTTCATTTTTTTCAGCTCATTAATAAAATCGAATGAAAAGCTGCGGATTGATAATTTATCTTTGAATACCAGCACACCGGTATCCGATGGCGGTATTCCCATAGGAGCGGTAGAAGCAGCATTCAGAATTTTATCAATAAGCTCCTGTTCAACCGGCTTGTTTTTAAAATCCCTTATGCTTCTCCTTGAAACCAGCAGGTTATAAAGCTCATTATACCCAGCCCTGCTGCTTCTATGCGGCTGTTTTATGAAATCTTCCGCAGAAAGTGTTCTGCCTTCAACAACAATTGCGCCTGAAGGACAAACCGCAGCACACTGCCCGCATCCAAAACAGCCGAAGAGCGGTTCACGTGAAACAACAAGCTTATTGTTTTCTATTTTAAGTGAAAAATCCTTGCAGATATCAACACAAATGCCGCACAGATTGCATTTATTCCGGTCTATGATTATTTCTGCATTTTTATCTGTTCTGGAAGTAGGGATAGCCATAATAATTAGTTATTTATTTAAGCAATTATAATACTTACGGCAGGAACATAAAATGATAACTGTCATTTTAAAAAATGATAATAGTAGCAATAAAAAAAGCCGTTTTAAATCAAAACGGCTTTAAGCGTTAACAAATATGAAAAAAATCAGCTTTCCATGGCAGGTTCAATAATCATTACAACATCCATTGAGCTGGAAATGTTTTTATTTTTCTGGATGGTAACCTCGCACTCCCATGAGTGCGCATTTGCATCTTTAAAACTGAATACATTAGTGTAAGTTTCATCTGAACTTACTCTTGAATCAATTTTCTCCCATTTATGCTTTTGGGCAAGCCTGTCGCAGAAATAATCCGCAAATTTCTCTGCGGTCAGCTCTGTGGCAATAATGTATTCATACTTCAGCTTTTGTGCTTCAGTACTGCTGTCACCGGCAAAAACCGCGGTACCGGTAATCAAGCTATGAAGGGCAAGACCGAGGGCGATAAAGAGAACTTTTTGCATAGCTTTAAATTTAGTTTATGGAAAAGAATGTTTGAATAAACTTTTTATAAAACCGGGCTGCTAGAAATTGAATTCATAGCTAACCTTGAAATATCTCCTTGTGTACTGCAGGCGGTCACCATCCAGATTTAACACCAGATAAACGTTGCTTCCGCCGAAAAATTCATATTGTACCATTGTATTCCAGAGTGCGCGCCTTCCGTAAGTATCCTTTTGGAAGTATGACCTGAGGTACAGCTTATCAAAAACTTTCAGATCGAGCTTAATGCTGTAAATTGACTGTTTTACATCGGCAAATTCCCTGTAATTATAGCTTCCCAGCAGGCGCAGCCTGCCGAAGAATGAAAAATCGAAGTTTGCATACGGATTATATAAAGTTGACCCGAAATACTTTCCGCCGTAAAATCCCGCACTTACAGAATTGCTGCCGAAGAGCACCTTTACGAATGTTTCACCCAGCAGGTTATCATACGTAATTTTATTATTGTTAATATCAAAATCATCAGGCCTGTCGTAACTGATAAAATGAGATGCGCTTAGCCAGCCGTTCACTTTATAATATGCATTAAAATTTACACCGTTCTGGTAGTTAAAACCATCGCTCATACGGCGGGCACGGTAATAACCTGCATTAAGGCTAATGTTGCTGAAGGTTTTTGTATTCCTTACAAACTGGTAGCCTCCGTTAAAGCTAATTTCATCGTAATCATTACCGTAATTGTTGAACAGTGTAGATGCATTAAAATTGGAATCATACCTTGCATAATAGGCATCCATGAACGGTCCGCCGTTGGAATTTGATTCATAAAACAGGTATGCATTATACATATTTGCCCCGGAGCCATCTGCATTAAAGCTGTGTGCAAACTGGGGAATTAGCCAGAATCTTGAAGGACCCTTTATCTTGGCGTCAACATCAACCACGGTTTCCTTAAAACCGTTTAGTGTATCACGTGTATGAACAATAAGCCCGCCGATGTTAAAATCCTGAAAATTAAATTTAGGCCTTGCAGCAATAAATGTTCTTCTGGAGCCGGGCAGGAAAGGAACAGTATCTTCCTGCACATAAACAGCGCCAAGCTTGAACTTATCGCTGCGGTAAGTATAATTAAAACCGTAATCAATATTAGAAATTGCCCTTGTGTAGAACAAATTTATCGGAGTATTAAAGAGATCGAGGTCTTTGCTGAAGAACGGTCTTTTTTCCTGCAGAAAAATGGGTCTGCCATAGAAAGAGAACCTGAACGGGTCAGCTTCCAGTGTAGATTCATCGGTATGGTATGTGCTTTTTAGCTTGTGTTTATCGAGGCTTACGGCAAACTCTCCCCCGAACTTAAACTTACCATCTACATTATTGAATTTATTAGCCATAGCATAAGGTGTTAAATTGAATCTTAAATTAAGTTTTTCATCAAAAGGTGTTGTTATATCGAATTTATACAGATTTTTTAAATTTAATAACTCTGCATCACGGGCAATTGAGTAATAATAATAATTACCGTCAGGCTTGTATGAAAAAAGCTGCAGGTCGATACCAAACTGTTTTTTATTCTTGTTCTGAATCCTGTCAACCGGAATTTTTATTTCAAGCTCAACATAACCGGGCTGACCGTCTTTTGGCTCTTTTATAATTTTTGATTTATTTTCCCACTGCCAGTCCCATTCATATGACTGGTTGCGCTGGTTATACACAAGAGCATCGCGCTGGTTATCTAGGAAGCTGACCACAAAAATGTAACCATTTTGTGATTTATTTTCCAGATCAAGCAATATAAAGAATTCATTTTCTTCTTCAGTGCTTCTGTCGCGGGTTAATGACTGCCTGATAAGTTTTCCTTTAGGCCAGTATTTAATTGCAACATAGATAGCTTCCTTATCCTGTTTAATGAAAGCGATTGTGCTGTCATAATCCTTGCTGTCAGATTTAGGTATCATCATATTAAAATCGGTGAAGATTTTAGCATCTTTCCATTCACCATCCCGTATAATGCCGTCAATCTGAGTTGCACTTGATGTACCTGAGGATTTATTATCGTCACCTGATTTATCGACAATATTCTGCGTTAAAACAGGATCAATAATAAATACTGCCGTTAACAGCAGCGTTAAAACGATATTTTTTAAACTTATTTTCATTTTATAAATTTACTCTGTAACTACATTAAACATTTATTGAAAATTGCTTTTTTAATAGCCTGGTAAATTAGAACAGAATATCCGGAAAATAAAATGGAGGAAACCGATTATATTACCGGAGATTTAAAAGAGCTTGTGCGATGCCTGTCTCAAAAAATACTGCCTATGGGTCAATGTATAGTAAATATTTTTTAGAGACAGGCGGCAGCCTACTTTTAACTAAGCCGCCTACACGCTTGAGCCCTCAAAACAAGCGTCGCCCAATCGCACAACTCTTTCATTCTTTTCCAGAAGGAGAATTCCGGTCTTATTTTCAGAACTGAATTTCCTATTTGATGCACTGTTATTAAAAAAGGTTTAAATCGTTTAATTACAGTTTCAGAGTTTTTAAAGAACTGAGTTTAATTCTTATTTTCAGTATCAATGAACTGAATATGATCAATTAATCTTAGACAAACTGAGATTACAGCCGTGACTGCATTTAATTTCAAACAGATTACAATTACAAAGATATAAAAATTTATATAATAAACAATATAACTGCTTATGTATATTTATGATGCAGCAGGTTTAGGAATGGTTTAATCAAAAAAATGTGTAATTTTTGCATATTTTAGGCTATTTCACCAAAACCATTTTCTTAGTTATTGAAAAATCGCTATTTGAAATCTGATAAAAATATATACCTGAAGGATAATTTCCTGAATTCCATACATATTCATAATTACCTGATTCAAATTTTTTGTTAAACAGTTCTTTTACAGCTTTACCGTTTATATCATAGATTTTTAAGATTAAGTTACTGTTTTTTAGTGCTGAAGGGACTGTAAATTTTATTGATGTTTCAGGATTAAAAGGATTGGGATAATTCTGATAAAGTAAAAATCCTTCCGGAACTTCATTTCCCGGGTTATTTATCCCGATAATTCCTGAACCTTCTACTATTCTAATTATCTGATTAACCTGAACTCCGGTATAAACTTCTGTATTATTTGAAGGCCATTCCACAATAATACTATCGATAACAGCTGTATTTCCAAGTCCGAAGTGCAGATCCATGTTCTGCCCGCAGTAACCTGACTGCCCTTCAACTGTTCTGATAAGCCACACCGGATTTCCGTTCAGAACAGCCTTTACTTTAACTTTAGACGATATGGGAGAACGATAAGTTGCACTTGCCCCTGATAATTTTATAACTATCCATTTATTTGAATTCCCGTTATTAAGATAAGCGGCATTATTTTCATTTTCATTAAATGTTCTTGCGGTGAACAGGTCCAGGTCACCGTCAGCATCCCAGTCAGCCCAGGCAAAGCCGTAAGAAAAACCTGCATCATTAACTATTATATCATTTGTTATTTTTTCAAAAGAAGCCGTACCTGTTTCAACCAGCAGGTTTTTATATAAATGATTTAGCAGCGGAGCAGATGAAGGACCGTATGCCTGAGTAACAAACATATCAAGGTCACCATCATTGTCATAATCACCCCAGCCTGAGCATGCATAATAACCGTTTTCGCTTACTATCGGGTCATTAAGTATCCTTGTAAAATTAAAATTTCCGTCATTTCTGAACAGGAAGTTTTTTTGATTTTCTGAGTTTGTAACAAACAGGTCAAGGTCGCCATCGTTATCATAATCACCCCAGCTGGAGCTCCAAGAAATTCCACCGCTTGTTGTTGGCGGAATACCGGTAACTTTGGTAAAGTATCCCCCGCCGTTATTTTTGTACATGTAATCAGCAGCACCTGATTCATTAGCAATAAACAGATCAATATCCCCGTCGTTATCTATATCAACCCAGTTTGCACCCCTGGAAAGCAGGCCTGCATCATTGAATACTGCTCCGGTATCTACACTAACAAAGTTTCCGGAACCAAGATTTTTGTAAAGCCTGTTGCGTGAGTTTGAAGCACGGCTGTTGGTTATAATAAGGTCAATTAGCCCGTCTTCATCATAATCGCCCCAGCTGCATGTTTCAGAAAATCCCCTGTTTGTAACAACCGGAGAATTACCCAGGAAAGTAAAATTACCGTTTCCGTTATTGGTATAAAGCACACTTACAGAATCATACCATGTGACAGAGCAGAAATCAAGGAAACCATCATTATTAAAATCAGCCCAGCTTGAGCCGTCAAAAGGCAGGCTGTCGTTTACAGGACCTGTATTAAAAATACGTGTAAATGTGCCGCTGTTATTCTGATAAAGGAATGAACGCTGGCCAAAACGTTTTCCGTTGCTTACATAAAGATCCAGATCGCCGTCATTATCATAGTCAATAAAATTAACGCTTCTGGATGCGCCGCCATCATTGACAAAAGAACCTGATGTTACTTTTGTAAATATCTGTGAATAAATATTTGCTGTGTAAAAAATAAATAATGAAAAAGAGAGTAAAATAAATTTCAGGGCGTGAGCTTTTTGAATAGATTTCATATAGTAGAATTAATTTAATATAGTTTATCAAAATAATATATCATTAGCTTAATGAAAACAAAAACGCAAATGAGGATTTATTATTTGATTCCCATTAGCATATTATTTTGTATTTTTTGTTTATATTTTCATATAATTGTATATTTCTTAAATTATAAATTTGATTTCTGTGAAACCAGCTAACGACCTGTTTGAGCTTATTTGCCAGATGAGCAAAAACGAAAAAAGATTTTTTGTATTAAGCTCCGGACTTCAAAAAGGAGATAAAATTTACCTTGAGCTGTTTAAAGCCATGGAAAAACAGACAGAATATGATGAAAATAAATTCAGGTTAAAGAACAAAGGAAAGAAATTCTTAAATAATTTTGCTTATAACAAAAACCATTTATATAAATTAATAATGAAATCCCTTATAAATTATAATTACAGCACAACGGCAGACGGGAAAATGCATTCGCTTATTGCTGAATGCTGGGTACTTTTTAACAAAGCAATGTATAAGCGTTATTTTAAGACTTTGGCTAAAGCTAAAGAATATGCCTACAAATATGAAAAGTACGGATACCTGCTGCAGATACTTGATATGGAAAAGATAATTATTCCCAAAAAAATGATACAGAAAACAAAAAGTGAAGAGCTGATGCAGGAAGTATATGAAGCCGCCGAAAAAATGGTTAATATTTTTGAATACAGCAAAACAGCCGGAATGCTGCTTAACAATTTCAGGTACTACGGGCTAAGCAGGAATGAAAAACATACAGAAGGGCTGGATAAAATTACCGGCGAAGGAAAAATGCTTTCCCCGGAAAATGCAAAAAGTATAAGGGCTCTGGAGGCATATCACAGGGTAAAGGAAATTTATTACGGTATTAAAGCAGATAACATAAATCAATACAGGTCACAGCTTGCAAGATATAAAATTGTTACCGAAAATCCCCTGCCTTTCAGGGATTATATTCTGCACTATCCGATAAACATACTTTATTCACTGACTGAAAGCTGTATATACCTGGATAAAACCGTTGAAGCTGAATCATATTTAAAAATCCTGTATAATGAAGTACAAAAGGAAAAGTTCAGTACAGATGATTTTGAGATATTCAGAGATTACCTGTATTTAAAGATTTACCTTAAGCAGGGTGAAATCCAAAAGGCAGCCAGGATGATTCCCAGGCTTGAAAAAGTACTGGTCAGATATAAAGATAAGCTGCAGATAGATACAGAGCTTTCCATTTTATATCACATTACAGTATGCCGTATAGAGGAAAAAAATTTCACAAAAGCGCTAACGGCAGCTAACAGAATTTTAAGTCATCCATTGCTTAATAAAAGATCTGATTATGAATGTTATATAAAAATACTTTATTTAATAATACATTTTGAGCTTAAAAACTACGAGCTGCTGCGTTACCTGTTAATAAGTACATACAGGTATTTAAGAAAACATGAAAAACTTTTTAAAACCGAACTGCTGATAATTAAATTTATCCGGAGGCTGCAGGGAGTAAAAACAGAAGATGATTTGAATTTTTTATTCAGCAGATTAAGCAAAAATCTTGAAAAGCTTAAGAAAGACAGGTATGAGAAAAATGCTTTCGAATATTTTGATCTTTTAAAATGGGTAAACGGAAAATTAATCAGCAGAGTTATTCAGGAATAAATTCTGCAGCAAATCCCCCGCCAGGTGCCATTTTTATGGTTATGCTGTTCCCAGATTTTACCCTAAAGTTAGTTATCTGAACCTTTTGCGGATCTGTTTGTGCAGATGGAAAATCGGAATAAATAACAGCCTTAAAAAAACCAGTAGGAAGAAATTTCAATTTTAAATTTATTTCTCTGCTGTCCTGGTTCGTCATTCCGCCTACAAACCAATTATTTCCGGACTTTCTGGCTATAATAACAAACTTACCAATTTCCCCATCCAGAACAATTGTTGAATCCCAGGTAGCAGGTACATTCTTTAAAAAATCAAATTCATTGTATTTTTTATATATTTCAGGAGATTCACAAAGAGTTAAAATACCTGATTCATACACAACAGCCATAGCAAGCTGTTGAGCTCTTGTTCCTTTAGTCATAGGATGTTTATAAACTGCCTGAAATTTATCTGAAGCAACATTTGTAAAGGATCCGGGTGTGTAATCCATTGGTCCGGCAGGCATTCTTGTAAAAGGAATTGTTACGTTGTGTTTAGGATCAGGAAAGCGGGGATCCCATTTAGAGTATTCATTACCCATCACGCTTTCATATGTTAAAATATTCGGATAAGTTCTGCTTAAGCCGTCAGGCTTATAGGAACCATGGAACATTACAAATAATTTTCTTTTGGCACACTCCCCGGCAGTTTTCCTGTAGAAATCAGTCATATATTTATCATCCCTGTCCATAAAATCCATTTTTATTCCCTTTATTCCCAAACGTTCAAAATGATCGAGGGCTTTATCCATTTGTTTTTCAAGGTCAGACCAAACTACCCATAAAATAATACCTACTCCTCTGTTTTCTGCATAAGAAACAACTTCAGGCAGGTTCAGCTCCGGCAATGTTTTAGTAAGATCTCTGAATGAAAAATCATTCATTGCATCAAACCATCCGTACCAGCCGCCGTCAAGCGTAACATACTGGATATTGTTTGCTGCAGCAAAATCAATATAATGCTTAACTGTATTGGTTGAAAGTATGCTATATCCAAATGAAGGATCGAATCCCCTGTCTTCAGCCCACCAGCTCCACGTAGTTTTGCCGGGTTTCAGCCAATTTTCGATTCCTGTAATTTTATTCGGTTCATTCAGATTCATAGCTAAGTTTGATTCAATTAGTGCGCCGGGTGTTTTGCCAAAAATAAAAAATCTCCACGGGCTTAAAAGCGGAACGCTGGAGCTGAAAGCAATTCCGGTCTGTGACGGGTCCGGGGCAAGAGCTGTTTTAAGTACACTGCCGTTTTGCTTTACCAGGTGCGCCCCGGGGTAATTGGTTATTGCTGCTTCTGAAAAAAATGCATAAAAATTATTGTTTACTTTAAATGTCACCGGCAGTGTAATAAATGGAAATCCTGCAGCCGGGTCATTTGGATTATTAAAAAGGCTGCTGATAAGATATTCCCTGAATTCTCCTTCGTAACTGTGTTTAAATTTTTCTTTTTTCATAGCCCAGCAGTTAAAATCACCAGCAAATCTGAATTCTGTATCTTCGGATACAACTTCAATATTCATATCTGCATCGCTTTTGGGTATGCCATATCTGAATGCTGCTCCGTCATTATATGCGCGGAAATAAATATCGAAATAACCCGTTCCAGTTAATTCACTTTTCAGAGTAATTTTAGTTTCACTGTAATAATTACGGGAAAAAGCCGATTTGCCTGAATAGACCCTGTAAACTTCATCAATGGTATTTGTTTCATATGTTATAAACTTAAAATTATCAGTATAATTATTATTTCTTAATTTTAAACCCAGCTTTGACCATTGTAAAAAGGGTGTATTTTTAAATATAATGCTGTATTCAGGTTCACCCTGCTGAGTGAGCCTAAATAAAATCCGGACATTACCGTCAGGCGAGATAGTATTTACTGTTTGAGAAACTGAATAATTAAGCACAGCAAAAAACCATATAAATACAGGAATTTTTCTCAATATTCTCATATAAAACGAAACAAATATTTTGATAAATATAATACGCAATATACATTTAAAAATATTAATCATTCAATAAAATTCCCTGTATAATCTTAAAAAAATGATAAAAATTCAAAAAAAATTTTGAATTCCTGAAATAATTCTGATTATTTTTATGCATTAATTATGTTTCAATTTGTTTGTAAATTTGTATTATGGGAAAATCTGTATCATTACACACTTTAGGCTGCAAGCTAAACTATTCAGAAACTTCGACTCTGGCAGGCAAATTCAACGAAAAAGGGTTTGCCCTGAAGGAGTATGGAGAGAGCTCTGACCTGTTTGTGCTTAATACCTGCAGTGTAACCGAAAATGCAGATAAAGAATGCAGACAGATAATCAGAAGTGTTCTAAACAAAAATCCGGATACATACATTGTAGTTACCGGGTGTTATGCCCAGCTTCAGCCGCATGAAATTGCATCTATTCACGGTGTTGACCTGGTGCTTGGTTCAAATGAAAAGTTCAGGCTTTTTGATTACCTTGACGGTATGGAAAAAAAAGACCTTTCATGTATATTTACATCCCCAACAGATGAGATCTCAAATCTTGATTATGCATATTCTAGCGATGTTGAGTCAAGAACACGCGCATTCCTGAAGATACAGGACGGCTGCGATTATAACTGTTCTTTCTGTACAATTCCGCTTGCCCGCGGCAAATCAAGAAGCCTGCCGTTCGATACCGTAACAGAAAATGCCAAAAAGCTGCTGGATCTTGGTTACAATGAAATTGTACTTACCGGGGTGAATACCGGTGATTACACTTATAAGAACGGGTCACCTGATACAAAAAAACTAATAGATGTACTGTTAGCCCTTGAAAAGCTGAATGTACCCAGAATAAGAATCAGCTCGATAGAACCAAACCTTTTAAATGATGATATCATCCAACTGGTAAGCTCTTCGGATAACTTCTGCCGTCATTTCCACATACCGCTTCAAAGCGGTGACCCGGATATACTGAAGCAGATGAGAAGAAGATATAACAGGGATAGTTACCTTGAGCTGATAAACAAACTGAACGAAAAGTTACCCGGTGCAGGAATAGGAGTAGATGTTATCACAGGATTCCCCGGTGAAACCGATGAAAAATTCAGCAATACTCTAAGTTTCCTTGAAAACCTTAAGGCAAGTTACCTGCATGTTTTCAGCTATTCCGAAAGAAGGAATACTTATGCAGTAACACTGCCGGGCAGAACGGATATCAGCAGCAGAAAAGAAAGAAGCAGGATTTTAAGAGAGCTTTCAAATAAAAAACGACTTGAGTTTTACAAAAGGAACAAAAGTACTGTTCACAAAGTATTATTTGAAACCGTTAAAGATGATAATTACATATACGGATTTACAGGTAATTACATTAAAGTACGTGTACCTTTTAAAACAGGGCTGGAAAATACAATTATGGATTTTAAAATAAATTCTGCAGAAAATTATATGTATGCGGAAGGAAAACTTATTTAAACTTGGATATTTATATTATACGTCACGGGGCTGCATCAGAAATTGACAATGAAATTTCAGTTGACAGTTACAGGTATTTAACCGTACACGGAAGGAATCACTGCAGAATAGTAGCCCGCAGGCTTAAAGAAATGAATGTAGAGTTCGATTCTATGATATCCAGTCCGCTTGTAAGGGCAGTGCAAACTGCCGAGGTATTTGCAGAAGTTATGAAATACAGCCGGGAAATAAAAACCTCTATAGAGCTAATTGGCGGTAACTCCTATTCAATGTTCATCAAACTGTTAAAAAGGCACTCGCATAACAGCAGTATAGCATTATTCGGTCATGCGCCTGATGTAAATATTTATACTATGAACCTTCTGAAAAATAACCCGGTAAAAGACCTTCAGCTTAATTTTAAGAATGCCAGCGTTTGCAAAGTTGAATACGACCCGTCATCCGAAAGCGGGAAATTTGCATGGTTCCTGAATTCAGAAAATATGAAACTGACAGAAAACCACAAATAATCAGAAGTCCTTTATTGGCGCAGGTGTAAAGGAACAGATAAACATAATAAATGCAAATATACCCAGCATCTTTCTTCCGAATCCCAGCGGTGCCGGATCGTAAAACGGCGGGTGATCAATCTTAATTACAAAAAATAACAATATTACCCAAATTATCCACATTGGCGAGCCAAGCTCAGGGTAATTTAACACTTCAGCATAATTCAATATCCCAATCACAGACATAATAATCAATAATCCGAAGAAGAACCTTGTGATATATTTATGTTTATTTCTGAACAATGCATAAACTATATGACCTCCATCAAGCTGTCCGATAGGCATTAAATTAAGTGAAGTTACAAAAAGTCCGAACCAGCCGGCGCAAAGGAATGGATAATGATAGATCTCATTCATAGGAGGAATAAAAGCATCATGCGGAACCGGCAATACTGATTTAAGAAAAGAATACAGCAGTGTATTTGCAAAAGTAAGGCCGCTTACCGGAGGCATTCCGTTTACAATATATTCCGGATGTATTGCATAAATATATTCAACACCCGGCAGTGTTAAAAGGCCATATATAAGAGAAGCTGAAGCTATAACAAAACCTGCAATTGGTCCGGCAATACCTATATCAAACAGTGCTTTTCTTGTTTTTATATGTTCTTTAATTTTTATAACAGCTCCCATAGTACCGAAAGGATTAATAAGATCAGGCAGCGGAACAGGAATATAATACGGAAGGGTCACATCTATTTTATGATATTTTGCCGCAAAATAATGTCCGAATTCATGGAACGACAGGAATAAGATTATCAGCGAAGCATAAGTTAATCCCAAATGAAAATTAGAAATGTCGTATGGATCTCTGCCCAGCCAGTACACACCGCCCATTGCGGCAGTAATAAAAGAAGCGAAAAAAAGTACAATATTTATCCAGTACCTTTGCTTCTTTTTAACAGGTTTGGCTGTTAATTTATCAAAAATATCGCTGCCGGTTATACCGTTATATTCGTTTTCCTGCAAATTCACAATAATTTAAAGACAAAATTACGTTTATTAATGTCACAATAAAAAGGATATAATTGTTCAGAACAGATTATTGAAGCGGGATTTATCCGCTAAAATGCTATTTTAGTAAAGTAAAATATTTGAATTTAAAAAGCGTCTAACTAAACAGGCAGGCAGAATGATAATAAACAATAAGAACTGTAAAAATGGAATTAGCTTTAAAACAGGAACTCAGCAATGATAATATTCTGAAAGATGGAGTAAAGAAGGATAGAAATTTGAGCGAAAAAGCTGAAAATCTGAATTCCCGTTTAGCTGAGGTTTTTGTAAAGGAAAGACCCCGGCTGCTTGGATTTATTAAACGCAGGGTTGCTGCTGAGTCTGATGCAGAAGATATTCTTCAGGATGTATT